>Ga0315292_10000613_pt1 | contig 17173 bp, 12 predicted proteins | sample YL17G13_0_MG_FD_204029 | JGI IMG/M metagenome (GOLD analysis project Ga0315292, IMG submission 204029) | Sediment microbial communities from Yellowstone Lake, YNP, Wyoming, USA - YL17G13_0 | ecosystem: Environmental > Aquatic > Freshwater > Lake > Sediment | place: USA: Wyoming | collected... | reverse complement strand
ACTCATAATGTAACCTTTCTTTTGGGTTACCTATATTATGAGGCAACGACTCCTTTTTCAACCCCACAGGGTTACTTTATTTATGAGGCAACTCGGATCGGTATTTTTTACAACGCCATTAAACGCACAAGAATCACAGGATACAACCACCGAAATGCAGAAAAAAGCTATTCGCGTCTATCTGGATTGCGACGATTGCGATCTTGATTACACGCGACGCACGTTGACATTTGTCAACAACGTTCGCGATCCCGCTGATGCGCAAGTTCATATCCTGGTGACATCGCAGAAGTCAGCTAACGGAGGCACGGAATACACGCTAACGTTTATCGGGAAAGAAAACTTCGCCGGCATCAACGATACCCTCATCTACCAATCTAATAAAACGGACACAAAGGACAACATACGAACCGGACTTACCGGTACGATGAAGTTAGGATTGATACGTTACGCCGCCCATACACCGATAGCGGACCAGCTCTCGATTTCACACTCAACACCCGAAGCGAAGGAGAAGGTTGTGGATAAGTGGAACAACTGGCTTTTCAGCACAAGTGTGAATGGGATGTTCAATGGGTCAGAGGTTACAAACTATACGACCCTTTTATGGTCTCTCTCCGCAAACCGTATTACGAAAGATCTAAAACTTAACTTCACCCTTAGCGGGAGTTATAATGGAAACGAGTATGACTATGGAACAATACATGAGAAAAATTTTTCGCGGTCTCAAAGTTTTGGCGGAAAAATTATTTTCAGCATTGATGACAATTGGTCGTGGGGTGTATTCGGTTCAGGATATAGTTCGACATACAGTAATATTGATTTTGCAACGGACTTTTCACCTGGAATTGAATACAACATCTATCCCTATAATGAATCGACACGGCGGGTTCTTCGAATAGGATATAAACCTTCTTTCTCATATTCAAATTACCACGATACGACTATCTATTACAAAATGGATGAGTTTCTCTTCAGCGAGAATCTATCAATAACACTCGATCAGAAAGAACCCTGGGGATCGGCGAGCATTACTTTGTACGGCTCACATTACTTTCATGATTTAAAGAAATATAACGCTGGAATATATGGCTCAGTATCTATCCGAATTATTGAAGGTCTTTCGGCAACGTGGTATGCAAGCTATTCCCAGCAGCGCGACCAGATCTCTCTTCCGATTGGGGTGGCGAGTTTGCAAGATGTCCTTCTCCAGAGGAAAGAACTGGAATCGGGCTATAGCTACTATGCGACTGTTGGATTGAGTTACAGTTTCGGTGCAATCTACAACAATATTGTTAATCCAAGATTCGGGAGTTCGGGAAGCGGTGGATACAGCATCTCGATATCGAGCGAGTAGAGACCTTACAGCCGATCCTCTCTTGGAGAAGAGAAGGTTAAGGTTGGTGATCAGATTATCCGATCACGTTAAAGATGGAGGTGGAATCGCAATGACGTTCACTCGGTACTAATTTTACATTTCTGTTCATAAATTATTGGTGTCGTTCCAAAATTCCACTGTCTCATTGATTCAACAGGTCAATGCGAAAACGATTAAATTTATTTGATTCCCACCTTCAAAATTGGTATATTTTTGCAATTTAAAACGATACAAATAACCCAATAATGCATAAATCCTCGACGAGCGTTATTGCAAAATCGCATTCATCGCTCAACATGAATTACCACAAAACTGTACTGCCAAACGGCATACGGATCGTAACGGAAGAGATTCCGTATTTGCGTTCTGTCTCGGTTGGTGTTTGGATCAACGTCGGCTCGCGCGATGAAGATGAGAAGAACAATGGCATTACGCACTTCATCGAACATATGGTGTTCAAGGGGACAGAGCGGTTTAGCAACCAACAAATCGCACGAAGTCTTGAGTCGGTTGGTGGTTACCTAAATGCCTTCACAACAAAAGAACATACATGTTTCTATGCCCGCATCTTAGATGAGCATCTCCAAACGGCAATAGATGTTATCTCCGACCTTATCCAGCATCCGCGATCAGAGATCAAAGAAATCGAGAAAGAAAAGTTAGTTGTCCTTGAAGAATTAAAGAACATCGAGGACGATCCAGACGAGATCATACATGATCATTTAGACCAGAACGTTTATTTTAAACATCCGCTCGGTTTTCCCATAATAGGGAATGCCGAAAATATTAAAAAGTTTTCCAGAGATGATTTATTCTTGCATATCCAACACCACTTCACTCCAAAGGAGATGGTTGTTGCCGCGGCTGGCAACCTGAAACATGAGGAGTTGGTTTCGCTTGTAACGAAGTTTTTCAATTCGAATGGTCAGGAACGAACAGTCTCCAAGCGGGTGCAGGGACCCCGTCGCGTTCATTCGAATAAGGAAGTTGTTGAAAAACCAATTAACCAGGCATATGTTTGCATGGGTACACTTGGGTACAGTGTGAAAAGTCGGATGCGATATCCTCTACTCATTTTGAATACATTACTCGGTGACGGTATGAGCTGCCGTCTATTCCAGAACATTCGTGAAAAGTACGGATTCGCCTACGCAGTGTATTCGTTTGCGAATCTTCTGAGTGATACCGGAAGTTTTGGTATCTATGTTGGGACGGATAATAATAATATTGACCGTTCCATCGAACTGATTCACAAAGAACTGGATAAATTGAAGATGAAGCCGGTAGGTAAAGCCGAGCTTGAGAGAACAAAAACCCAGATGAAAGGAAACATGATGCTCGGATTGGAAAATATGTCGAATCGAATGATGAGGTTGGGAAGCGGCGAGCTTTATTTTGGCGAATATCTCACACTCGATGAAGTGTTAAAGAGCATCAACGCAGTCGGGCAGGATATGATTCAGGAAGTAGCGAATAATATTTTTAAGATGGATAATTTCTCCACTGTAATTTTTAAATCGAAGAACGGAGCCAGTAATTGATCCTAATCCCTATATTCCTTTTCCCAATCCGGGAGGGGGGACTCGGTAAAAGGATCTCAAAATAAAATTATATGATCACAAAACAGTCATTAAATCCAAATCTCTTAGAAGCGGAATACGCAGTACGTGGACCGATCGTCATCCGGGCACAGCAGCTTGAAGAGCAGGGTAAAAAGATTATCTATTGCAACATCGGTAATCCGCAAGCATTGAAGCAGAAACCGCTTACCTACATCCGACAAATGCTCAGTTTGATTGAGTACCCGGAATTGATGAACAAACCTGAAGTCACAAATCTCTATCCAAACGATATTGTTGAGAAAGCAAAATCAATTCTCCAGAAACATCCTCATGGAACAGGAGCATACACACAGAGTGCAGGTATTTCTTTTATCAAACAAGCTGTAGCAGATTTTATTCACGAGCGTGATGGAATTCCGACTAATAAAGATAATATTATCCTGACTGATGGCGCAAGTAAGGGAGTGCAAGCTGCGTTAATAGCTCTATTGAAAAGTCCCAATGATGGATTCATGATTCCCATTCCACAATATCCACTTTATAGTGCTTCGATAAAGTTGTATGGTGGAAAACAAATTGGATATTACATCGATGAAACTGGTCACTGGCAGCTCGATGAGCAAATTCTAAACGAGAGTATTACCAAAGCAAAAGTTGAAGGAATCAATCCTGTTGCAATCGCTGTCATCAATCCGGGGAATCCGACTGGTGCGGTCTTATCGTACGAAAACATCAAAATGATTATCGGATTTGCTAAGAAGCACAAGCTTTCCATCATGGCAGATGAAGTGTATCAGGAAAATGTGTACGATCAGAAAGTGAAATTCTATTCATTCGCAAAGGTGATGCATGATTTAAATGAGAAGGAAGTATCGCTCTTCAGTTTCCATTCTGTATCAAAAGGATTTTTAGGAGAATGCGGTCATCGCGGCGGCTACACAGAGTTTAGAAACATTCCACCCGATGTTATGGCTGAATTAGTGAAACTTCAATCAATAAGTCTTTGTGCTAATGCCGTCGGGCAGGTCGTAACTTACCTGATGGTTGCACCGCCTCAATCGGGTGATGAAAGTTATGGAACCTACGTTAAAGAGCGTGATGGAATTTTAAGTGAATTAAAAGCTAAAGCTGAAATCCTTGGTGAGAAGATAAATCAGATTCCGAGAATGTCGTTAGAAACTCCACAGGGTGCGATGTACGCATTTGTGAAATTTGAATTGCCGGAGGATCCGAACGTGGATTTGAGGGTGATGTCATTTGATAAGCGTGAAAGATACGAAGCGAAAAGAGACAGTGATTATTGCATGATGTTGCTGGAAGAGACAGGTATATGTGTTGTGCCCGGTTCCGGTTTCGGTCAATTTCCCGGGACACTGCATTTTCGAACCACATTTTTACCACCGATGGATGAGATTATAGAATTCGTTGAAAAGCTAAAAAGTTTTCACCTGAACTATGTGAAACGATTGAAGCAATCCTACCAGTATTCACATGTATGATGTTGATAAGGATAAAGTAAATTGAAAGTAAAAATAACAATAGACGAAAAACAGTACGAAGTAGAAAGCAACCTCACGATCATTCAGGCGGCAAGAGAGAACAAGATACACATTCCGCATTTCTGCTGGCATCCGAAACTAAGTGTTTCAGGTAACTGTCGTGTCTGTCTAGTAGAGGTGGAGAAGATGCCGAAACTTGTAATCGCGTGTGCAACACAAGTCGCTGATGGAATGATTGTTCGTACAAACTCGGATCGAGTAATTAAAGCCCGGAATGCCGTACTGGAATTCATTCTTATCAATCATCCGCTTGATTGTCCGATCTGTGATGAAGCAGGCGAGTGCAAGCTGCAGGATTATGCTTACAAATACAGTGTAGGTGAAAGCCGGTTCGAGTTTGAAAAAATTCGCAAACCGAAACGCGTAGAGCTGGGTCCGAATGTTATGCTCGATACTGAGCGATGTATCATGTGTTCACGATGCGTAAGATTTTGTGATGAGATTGCCAAAAAACCACAATTAACATTCACTCAACGAGGCGATCACGTGGAGTTGACAACCTTCCCCGGCGTGCAGCTTGATAATCCATATTCCATGAATGTCATCGAGCTTTGTCCCGTTGGTGCTCTCACAAGCAGAGATTTCCGATTTAAAGCTCGTGTCTGGGATATGTCATCCACCGACACAATCTGCATCGGTTGTTCACGCGGCTGTAATATGAAGATGTGGGTACGTAACAATGAAATCCTCCGATTAACGCCACGATTCAATTCTCATGTCAACGATTACTGGATGTGCGATAATGGCAGACTAAATACTTTTAAGTTTGTCAATGCTGCAAATCGTATTAATTCTCCGATGATACGGAAGGAGGGCATGCTCGTTGATGTTGGTTGGGACGAGGCGATTGCGAAAGTTGCATTCGAGTTGAAATCGTTTAAGAAGAATGAAATAGCCGCTCTCGGTTCAGCATATTCGACGAATGAAGATAATTATCTCTTCGCAAAATTAATGCAGCTCCTTGGTGTGAAACGGATAGATTTCGTGCTTCACACAAAACCTGGCAATAAGGATGATCTTCTAATCAGGGAAGATAAAACACCAAATGCCATCGGTGCGCGGGAAGTTGGTGTTAGACCTGAAAGTGATGAATTCGGATTTACTTCGATCATCAACGAAATAAAAGCAGGTAAAATAAAGGCGTTGTACGTTCTCGATGACGATATAGCGGCTGATCCGAATGTTGCGGAAGCGCTCGTGAAGCTGGATTATCTTGTCGTTCATGCATCAAATGAAAATGAAACAACAAAACTTGCTGACGTGGTTCTCGCAAGTTCTACCTATGCAGAGAAGCACGGAACGTTTACGAGCTTCCAGGGACGAGTACAGCGAAACCGACCTGCGATAGCAACACTTGAACATGATCGGATATTGGATGGTATGTCACTGAGTCGTTTAGACAAATTCGGAGCGCATAATGATCGTTGGACAAAAGGACAAAAACGTGATACTCGAGCCTCGTGGCGGATCATCAATAGTCTTGCCGCAGTTACGGGCGCGAAATGGAAGTACAACATATGCGAAGATGTATTCAACGAGATCGCTTCTACGATACCTTCATTCAAGGGATTGACATTCCTGAAAGTAGGCGCTAATGGGGCGATGCTCTCTAAGAAAAAAGAAACAATAACAGTGAAAAACTGATATGGAAATAATCATCACAGTCATTAAAATTATTGCCGTAATGGGAGTCATGCTCGGTATTGTTGCATACGTAGTTTTATTAGAACGCCGCCTTTCAGCTGGAATCCAAAACCGCATCGGTCCGAATCGAGTTGGCTGGCAAGGTTTGCTTCAACCAATTGCCGATGTAATGAAGCTTGTTTTTAAAGAGGATATCGTTCCCACAAAAGCAAATCGTTTTATTCATGATCTTGCACCAATTATATCCATCGGTGTTGCAATGACTACGTTCGCTGTAATTCCTTTTGGAGACAGAATAATTTTATTCGGATACGACATCAAGCTTCAAATCGCCAATGTCAATATCGGCATATTGTACATCTTAGCACTTACATCTCTTGGTGTTTATGGTTTGACATTGAGCGGCTGGTCATCAAATAGTAAATATCCGCTTCTCGGTGGAATTCGTTCATGTGCACAAATGATAAGCTACGAGCTTTCGATGGGGCTTTCGATCATCGGTGTTATCATGATTGCCGGCAGTTTACAGCTTGATAAGATTGTTGAGGCACAAGCAGGGTGGAGGTGGAACATCGTCCTCCAACCGATTGGGTTCATAACGTTTGTTGTTGCTGCATTTGCTGAAACGAACCGACTGCCATTTGATTTACCTGAAGCCGAGCCGGAGCTTGTTGCAGGTTATCATACAGAGTACAGCGGAATGAAGTTCGCAATGTTTTATCTTGCTGAATATGCAAATACATTTGTATCAAGCGCACTCATTACTACACTTTTTCTTGGCGGCTGGCAAGTCCCGTTTGTCCACTCGCTGGGTCTATCGGATTTTTGGATAAGTATTATCCAGGTGCTCGGCTTCTTGACTAAAACTATCATCCTTGTCGCGTTCTTTATCGTTATCCGATGGACAATACCGCGATTCCGCTACGATCAATTGATGAATCTTGGGTGGAAATTTATGTTACCGATTACGATTTTGAATTTACTAATAACCGGAGTAGTGATATTAATAATGTAGACATTTATTATTCGTCATTGGTAATTAGGAACCAATGACAAGTGGCTAATAACCAATGACAAATATTATGGAAAAACAAAAACCAATCGTACATAGAAAAGACCTTAGATGGTATGAGCAGTTTTACATTCCACAGATAATAAATGGAATGAAGATCACGCTTTCGCAAGTATTTCGACCAAAGTTCACACGCCAATATCCTGAAGTGAAATGGCATCCACCGTCATCATTCAGGGGCAGACCAGTTCTCGTTGAACAAAATGGGATAGAGCGATGTGTTGCATGTGGATTATGCTCACGGGTTTGTCCGGCACTTGCAATAGAAGTCCAGGCATCCGAAACAGAACTTTCCAAAGAACGTTATCCTGTTAAATTCGAAATCAACATGCTGCGCTGCATCTTCTGCGGCTTCTGTGAAGAAGTATGCCCTGAGGAAGCTATTGTGATGAGTCAGGATTATGAGCTGACTTTCACCAGGCAGAAGGATGGAATATACGGAAAGGATAAACTTTTAACACCTGCAGACAAGCTGAAAGATAGATTGGAGTTCTTACGTCAACATCGGTAATAAAATGTTTTATAATCTTAATCTAAATCTTATAATCAAAAATTAATTTGGAGTATATATGAAGTTAAAGTACCTCTTGTATTCTTTTCTTTTTCTATTGCTTATCAATTTAAGTGTTTCTCAGCTTAGTGTTAAGTTTGAGAAATTTACACTGCCTAATGGATTGACTGTGATTCTTCACGAGGATCATACGCTGCCTACGGCAACGGCGAACATTTGGTACCATGTTGGTTCAGGGAATGAGAAACCTGGGCGAACGGGTTTCGCTCATCTATTCGAGCATCTCATGTTTATGGGATCGAAAAATGTTCCCGTTGGAAAGTTTGATGAGTGGCTTGAAGCCGCCGGCGGCGATAATAACGGCTCAACAAGTTCCGATCGCACAAACTATTGGGAAAACTTCCCGAGCAGCGCACTCGACCTTACACTCTTTCTTGAATCTGATCGCGATGGATATTTAGTTGATGTGATGACGCCTGAGAAAGTAGATGCACAACGCGACGTTGTAAAAAATGAGCGGCGTCAGTCGTACGAAAATCGTCCGTATGGGATGTCATCAATTGTTATCGGTGAAAATTTATTTCCACCCGATCATCCATACCATTGGCCCACTATCGGTTCGCAGGAAGATTTATCTGCAGCAAGCTTTGAAGATGTGGTAGAATTTTTCAAAAAGTATTACGTTCCCAATAACGCAAGTTTCGTTGTTGCAGGTGATATTGATCCGGTGAAGACAAAAGAGCTTATCACTAAATGGTTCAGCGATGTGCCCAAAGGGAAACCGGTTATGCCAATCCAACAGCCCGTTGCATATCTGACTGAAGAAAAAAGAGTTGTGCTTGAAGATAAAGTTCAGCTACCGCGTTTGTATATCAATTGGATAACACCGAAACATTTTTCACCCGGTGATGCAGAGTTGGATATCTTGGCTAACGTTCTTGCCGGTGGAAAAAACTCCCGCTTGTACAAACGTCTCGTGTACGATCTTCAGATTGCACAAGATGTAAGTGCATATCAAGATGCAAGCATGCTCACTTCAGTATTCTCGATTGTTGTAACCGCACGGAGTGGGCACACACTGACAGAGTTGGAGAAAATTGTTCGTGAGGAAATTAATAAAGTTAAAAATGAAACACCTTCGCTTCGAGAAGTTCAGCGTGCCGTCAATCAGTATGAAGTAAGCTTTCTCATGAGGATGGAGCGTGTCGGTGGTTTTGGCGGTAAAGCAGATTTGCTGAATGATTATTATGTTGAAACCGGAAATCCTGATTACTTCAATGAAGATCTCGCCCGGTATAAAGCACTCACACCGGATGATATTCAAAGTGTTGCTCAAACATATTTGCGCGATGACGGTGATGTGGTTTTAAGCATCGTGCCCCAGGGTAAAAAAGAATTAGCTGTCCCCGAGAAAGGAGATAAGTAACAATGCAAAAGTCAAAAGTAAAAAGTAAAAATGTCATCCTGAGCGTAGCGAAGGATCTGATTATAGGATTGGGAATTGTTTTATTGTTGGTAACTTTTTCTTACTCACAAGTTCCTGACCGTTCAAAGCCGCCTGAGCTTGGACCACCGCCATCCATGAATTTACCAGCAATCCAACATCTCAAGTTGTCAAACGGTATTTCTGTCGTTCTTATGGAAAAACATCAGGTTCCATTGGTGGAAGTTGATCTATTGATTAAGGCAGGGATGGTGAACGATCCTAAAGATAAACCCGGACTCGCGAGTGTGACTACTTCGATGATGGAAGAAGGTGCAGGAACACGAAATGCGCTCGAGTTAGCAGACGCAATCGACTTTTTAGGTGCGAACATTTCAGCGTTTGCGGGCTGGCATACGGCAGGTGTCTCAATGTTTACGCCGCTCTCGAAGTTAGATGATGCTCTGGCACTATTCGGGGATATGTGTTTGCGACCGACATTCCCAATAGAGGAATTGGAGCGCAACCGAAAAGAGCGACTTACTACATTGATGCAGTGGCACGATGAGCCACGTGCGATTGCTTCTGTTCATTTCAGCAAAACACTTTACGGCAACAATCATCCTTACGGTAAACCGACAATTGGAAACGAAAAGAGCATCCGTGCATTCAAGGTCGAGGATTTGAAAAAATTCTATCAAACATATTTCGGTCCAGGCAATGCAAGCTTAATCGTGGTCGGTGATATTTCGCCTGAAGCGATTCTTCCGAAACTTGAAGCGATATTCGGCAAATGGGAAGGTGGAAAAGTCGAACAGCAAACATTCCCGAAAGCTGTGCAGGTTAAGGAACGAGCTATATATTTGATAGATAAACCCGGTGCGCCGCAATCCGAGATTCGCATCGGTCGAATTGGTATAGACCGGATGACGGATGATTACTATGCACTCCGTGTTATGAATACGATACTTGGCGGCTCATTTTCATCGCGCCTGAATCAGAATTTACGTGAGCTACACGGCTACACTTACGGTGCAAGCTCCAATTTCGATTTTCGCATGATGCCGGGACCGTTCCTTGCCGGCTCAGCAGTTCAAACGGCGGTGACCGATAGCGCATTGTTTCAATTTTTCTTCGAACTTAATCGAATTCTTGAGCCGGTATCCGACGATGAATTGACCCGTGCGAAGAACTATCTCACACTCCGTTACCCCGAAAGTTTCCAAACGGTTCAGCAGATTGCCGGACAGCTTGCCGATATTGTTGTATACAATTTACCCGACGATTATTTCAACAACTTCACAAAGAACATTCTTACAGTTACAAAAGAAGATGTTCAGCGTGTTGCAAAGAAATACATCGAGCCGAAGAAAGTTTCTATCATTGTTGTGGGAGATAGAAAAACAATCGAGAAATCGGTTAGCAAACTTAAGTATGGTAAGATAAAGAATCTCACGATAGATGATGTGTTAGGAAAAGCACCGGTGCTTGAGAAATAGAATTGACAAGGAGGTAAAGTCTTTATGATTCCAAAGTGCGGCTCACCATAAATGTGAGCCGCACTTGTATTATATTCTTGCTTTTAATAAAAATATTTAGTAAAATCGATCCGATGCAGGCAGGCAATCGTGTATCGCGGGAGTAATTACATCTTAAGAAAAGATAGAGGTGAACTAAGCAAGTTTCACTTACGTGATAGTCGAGAGGAATGCTTACATCAAAGAAGATTGAAACTGAACCGGATGGTTCAGAAGATTCAGAGGTGATTTGGTGTTGTTCAGAGAAAATTTAAATTCATTCATTTACGGATTAAAGTTGTTCATTCTAACGAGTTCGTTCTCAACCAAAATTACCCGAATCCATTCAATCCAAACACGACGATCAGTTATCAATTACCTACTGAGAGTTGGGTAACATTGAAGGTGTACAATATTTTGGGGCAGGAAATAGTAACGCTTGTCAATAGTAAACAGTTGGCGGGATATAAATCAGTGCAGTTCGATGTTAAAGCTTTCACAAGTGGAGTATACTTCTATCATCTTCATGCGGTGGGTATCGATGATCCAAAGCAGACATTCATCCATGTGAAGAAAATGTTACTTATCCGATAACAACTGAGATAATAATAGTAGGTAACGAAACTGAGATTAATCTGGCTGAGTCAAATACCTTATTCTTAATATTTATGTACTTTGAGAAAGAGTTTATTTTTCTTACCTTTCTTTGTGTTATCATAATCCGATGTTTATGAAGAAAGTAATTTGTTACTGTTTCGTAGTCTTAATTCTTGAATATCTTCCGCATAACGTAGAAGGCAGTGAGGATAACTTGCGCTTTAGCAATTTATCGGTTGAACAAGGACTATCACAGTCCACCGTAAATACTATATTGCAGGATCGGACAGGTTATCTTTGGTTTGGAACTCAGGATGGATTGAATAAATATGATGGATTTACTTTCACTATCTATCGGCATGATGCCTCCGATTCGACCTCAATATCCGATAACTGGATTTCTTCAATCTTTGAAGACAGTAAAGGTGTAATGTGGATTTGTACATATAGCGGAGGTCTTAATCGATATGATCCTGAAAATGAGTGCTTCATCCGATACCGGCATGAGTCGGGAAAACCATCTTCAATTAGCGGTAATAATGTAACATCGATTGTTGAAGAAACCTCGTCTGTGTATTGGGTAGGAGTTTGGGGTGGTGGATTAAATAAGTTTGTTGAAGGGAGGAATGCATTCCAATCCTATCGTGCTGCCGATGTTTCGAATATTCATATCCCAAGCGATAATGTTCGATGTCTCCTGAAAGATAAAAATGGATTTCTATGGGTTGGAACTTGGGATGGTCTGGCAGTTATCGATTTGAAGAATATGAATTCCAGAGTATATAAGCATGACTCAACCGATCCGAATAGTTTATCCGATAATAAAATAATTTCACTTTATGAAGATCAAGATGGTACCATTTGGGTTAGCACATTCACGGAGGGTTTGTGCAGATATAATGCAAGTGAAGATAACTTTGTACGCTATCGGTTCGATTCTACCAACAAAAATGGCCTCAGTAGTAATCAGGTAAGTGGTGTTGTGCAGGATAAAACCGGAAGACATTGGATTGCAACACGGGGTGGCGGAGTAAATATTTTGGACATCAAATCGGGATTGTTTTCAGCATACCGACACCAATCATCGCTTCCGGGTTCACTAAGTAATGATTTAGTCTTTAGTATTTATTGCGACCGATCCGATAGAATCTGGATTGGAACAGACGGAGGCGGAATTGATTTATACGATCATCTAAAGTTCCAATTTCATCACTATCGATATTCTGATGGGGGTAAATCATCTCTCTCTCACCCCATGGTCCGAAGCATCGTCGAAGATAAAATGGGTGTACTATGGGTTGGAACATATGGCGGTGGATTAAATAGATACAGCACGACCCAAAATGTTTACACATACTATCATCATGATCCTTCTAACCTCAAGAGCATAACACATAATGGTATATTGGCACTTCTTGAAGATAGCAAGGGGAAGGTCTGGATAGGTACGGACGGTGGCGGGTTAGATTTATTCGATCGAGAACATAATCTATTCATCCATCACCGACATAATCCCAATGACAGTACAACTATCAGCAGTAATTTTATAATTTCATTATGTAGGGATCAGAATAATGGAATATGGGTTGGCACCGCAGGTGGAGGTTTGAATAGGTATGATCCGGAAAGAAAAATATTTTCTCATTATCGGCGGACGGGCAATAAAGAAAATGAAATAAGCGGTAATTATATCTGGTCGATGTACCAAGATCGCAAGGGTTATCTATGGATCGGGACTTGGGGGGCTGGACTAAATCGTTTCGATCCGAGTAACGGTACTTTCACGGTATATCGACATAATCAGTCAGATCAAAATTCGCTTGGAAATAATACCGTATTTTCAATATACGAAGATGATGAAGGCAACCTGTGGATCGGAACTTCGGGTGGAGGATTAGATTGTTTGGATCTCAATGAAAATAAATTTATACATTTTACGGAAAAGGCGGGATTACCGAATAATTATGTTTATGCTATTTTACCTGATGACTCTGGTAATCTTTGGTTGAGTACTAATCGAGGAATTTCGTGTTTCAATTCCGAGAAAAAAACATTTCATAATTATGATATGAATGATGGTTTACAGAGTAATGAGTTTAATCAGGGTGCTTATTTTAAAAATAGCTTTGGTAAACTATACTTTGGGGGGGTGAACGGTGTTAGTGCGTTTATCCCGGAGAGTCTGCGAGTAAATACTTCTGTTCCCACGGTTGTAATTACGAAATTCAGGATTTTTGATAACGCATACAAAACCAGTAGCTTTACAAAACCGCTCGTTCTTTCTTATAATGATAATTATTTTTCATTTGAATTTGCGGTGCTGGACTATACTGCCCCGCAAAAAAATCGTTACATGTATAAGCTCGAAGGTTTCGATAAAGATTGGATACAATCCGCTACACGACGCTATGCGGCTTATACAAACCTTGATGGCGGTGAGTATATTTTTAGGGTAAAAGGTTGCAATAATGACGGTATATGGAATGAAGAGGGTGCATCTCTTAGAATTATCATATTACCTCCATATTGGAAAACAATGTGGTTCCGAATCGCAGCTATATTATCCATTCTAACTGTTACGTTTATTATTTACCGGAGGCGAATCAGTGTGCTGCAGAAAGAAAAAAGATATCAGCAGGAATATTCCAGAAAGCTGCTCGAGTTCCAGGATAATGAGAGGAAGCGAATCGCCAATGAACTACACGATAGTTTAGGACAGAATCTGCAGCTTATCAAAAATGGGTTACAACAATGCGAGGGAATGATTGAATCCAAGGAAAGTGTCGGTGAAGAACTTCAACAGCTTTCAGAGGTCGCTTCACAAGCGATTGACGAGGTTCGAGAAATATCTTACGATCTCCATCCTCATACTCTCGATAGACTTGGATTGAAGAAAGGAATTGAGTCTGTAATCAATAAATTTTCTCAAACTTCTTCTATAAGGTTTTCGTTTGTAATCGATGATATCGACAAGTATTTCTCAACTAGAGACGATATCCACATATTCAGGATTATACAAGAGTGTCTTACTAATGTGATGAAACATTCGGAAGCAACTGATTGTAATCTTCAGATCCGGCGGCAAGATGGTATAGTAAGAATCATTGTAAAAGATAACGGAAAAGGTTTCGCTAATCAGAGATATCTTCTCAATCCATCCTCACATAACGGGTTAGGTTTAACGGGAATACAAGAGCGAGTTCGATTGTTAAACGGTACGTTGTCGATTGATTTTGATAAAGGGATCAGGGTGACAGTAGATATACCATTGCGAGAGAAGAGATGATGATGAAAACCAAAATATTGCTTGTGGATGACCATCCCATTTTCAGACAAGGTTTGGTGAAGAATATAGAACGGATTGAAGAATTTGAAATCGTGGGAGAAGCGGGGGATGGTGTGCAAGCTCTCGATCTTATTGAAAAGTACCTTCCTGCTATTATTGTGGCTGATGTTTCTATGCCGTCAATGAATGGATTCGAATTTATCCGTAAAGCCCAAGAAAAATATCCCAATTTGAAATTCATCATACTAACGATGTATAAAGAAAAGGAATATTTTAACACGGCAATGGACCTCGGTGTTCAGGGTTATTTGTTGAAAGAATGCGCATCGATTGAGCTTATTAAATGTTTGAGAACTGTGGCAGCGGGAGAATATTATGTAACCCCAAGCTTAAACAGTTATCTATTTGAACGCTTAAGTCAGCATGAAAAATTTAAAGCATCTCAACCGTCATATACACAGCTTACACAGACAGAACGTAATATTTTAAAATTAATCTCAGAAAATAAAACCAGCAAAGAAATAGCTGATTTACTGCATATTAGTTTTCGGACTGTTCAAAACCATCGAAACAATATCTGCCTGAAATTGGGCTTGGAAGGGTATAACAAACTTTTACAATACGCCTTGCAATATAAAGACCTCTTATAGCTATAGCAAGCTATCAATCTTTCCACGTTGCACTTTCAAAGTATTCATTTTGAGCACTTATGCTTACCTAAATTGAGTATACTTCTCTATTGAGAATAGTAGAAAAATCCCTTAATTACTGTTTGTAAATATTTTAGAGTATCTCAATTGAAAATCCTACTCGTTGATGACAATATAAAATTTCGTTCATATGTAAAAAAGCTTCTTTACCGGAAGGTCGACAATCTCGAGAGTGTGATTGAATGTGGCGATGGCGGTACTGCGGTCGATTTATATCCCTCGGTTAAACCTGATTGGGTGGTTATGGATATAATGCTGCCTGTCCTTGACGGTTTGAAAGCGACGCGTATGATACTTGAGAAAGACCCCGCAGCAAAAGTCATCATACTCACCCAATACAATGATTCAGTATATCGTGAAGAAGCACATGAGATAGGTGCCCGGGATTTTTTATTAAAAGAGAATTTGAATGATATCCTTAAAACCATTGGATCACAGAATAATTAATTTCTTTATAAAGATAGGATGGAAAGATGAATAAATATTTTATAAAATTAAGTGTTTATGGTATTTTCTTTACCGTATTCGTAATGGTTTATATGTTTCGCAGCACAGCACAAATTCCTCGTGTCATTTCATATCAAGGAGTGATAACGGACAGTACGGGTAGGCCGATACTTGATGGTATGTACGTGAATAACCCCCAGACTCAAAGCGATAATGCAACGAATCCGTTGCAACAAAAAAGATTATTAGCCAATACAATCCAATCACCGATAATCAGCGTGACTCCGGATTCGATGCAATTTGTGCTCACCTCGGGAGATAGCTCCTCCGGAACAATCACGATCAGTAACACCGGTACAAGCGATTTACTCTGGAGTGTAGGAAATTTTGATACCGCCACCGTGCGTGCAAAGATCGAATCGGTTGTGCAGGAGCTGAGAAAGAAAGCTGAAGCACCTGCCAAATCTCTTCCTATAAGTCAAAGTAAAAAGGAGAATATTGCTTATTCCTGGTCGAAGGAATCAGCCATAAATGTTGTCTTTAAAGAGCCGATGGACGCAGCGCTCAGGAATGTCGCCCTGGTAGCTGCAGAGTCTCCCGAAGGTACAGAAGATGTGCAACAGAAACTTATTGCTACCGGGATGTTCAATAGCGTGACGGCGATTGAAGCTCAGAGCGTAACCCCAACTGTAGACCAGCTGAAGGCATTTGATGCTGTGCTCGTTTGGAGTAACAATTCTTTTGCTGATACGCAGATGATCGGCGATAATTTGGCTGATTACATTGACGCGGGAGGCGGGGTTGTGACATGCGTTTTCGCAGGCCAAACACAGAATCCCTCCGCGCAGTTGGGGGGGAGATTCAATTCACAGAATTATTGGGTCATAAGCCCTGGAGTGACACAGTGGTATCAGTCGACACTCGGGACTGTTTACTATCCGGATCATCCGGTGATGAGAGGAGTTCACACATTTGACGGCGGATATTATAGTATCCGATACTACAGCACAGTCGTGAGCGGTGCCTCAAGTATAGCCGATTGGACTGATGGCTTGCCGTTGATAGCTGAACGGAAGATCCATGGAATTAATCGTATCGATCTGGGGTTGTACCCACCTTCATCGACGTATTACACATCTTATTGGGACGCAAACACAGATGGTGCTATAATCATGGCTAATGCACTCTGTTACGTCGGTGTAAAATTTGTAAAATTAGATCCCAACAGTGGCAGCATCGCAGCTGGCGGCAATCAGACTGTCAACGTCAAAGTACATTCTCAAGATATGTATGGTGGCACCTATCGCAATATCATTACCATCGAGAGCAATGACTCTCTCACACCAAAGACACAGGTCCCCGTGGTTTTGAATATCACTGGTGTACCCAACATTGTTCTTTCGGCTGATTCGCTCTCCTATCCCGAAGGATATGTCGGATATCCGGATACTATGGCTATCATCATAT
>Ga0315292_10000612_pt1 | contig 17184 bp, 14 predicted proteins | sample YL17G13_0_MG_FD_204029 | JGI IMG/M metagenome (GOLD analysis project Ga0315292, IMG submission 204029) | Sediment microbial communities from Yellowstone Lake, YNP, Wyoming, USA - YL17G13_0 | ecosystem: Environmental > Aquatic > Freshwater > Lake > Sediment | place: USA: Wyoming | collected... | reverse complement strand
CCCCGAAAATGTCCTTCCCCAAGGCCAAGGTGAGCTTCGATCTGGCGCGTGAAAACGCCTCGCTCGTCATCACTTCCTTCATCGACACCGTCTCGCGATAGAGGTTCGGCACCTCGATCCCTACCACTGATTTTCCCGGAATCGGCGCAACGATCCGGAGACTGATCGCCTTCAGCGCCAACGCCAGATCGTCGGCAAGGTTTACAATGCGCGCGACTTTGGTCCCCGGCGCGGGCTCGAACTCGTACATCGTCACAACTGGCCCGGGACGAACTTCCGTCACCTTCCCTGCGATGCCAAAGCTGAGCAGCGCGCGGGTCAGCACATCGGATTGCGCCTTGATTTCTTCTTCCGTGACACGCCCAAGGGGGCCTGAAGGTTCGCTCAAGAGGAGGGCCGGATCCGGCAAGATATAGTCCCCCGCTTTCGCTTGGACGACTAAGACCTGTGGGTTCGACTCGGATTCAATCGGCTCAGCCGGTTCGGGAGTCGGTCGTCGTGCCGGCTGAATAACCGGCCAATCCAATTCCGGTTCCACAACCGCCTCAGGCAGCGCCTCCTCAATCACCGCACGGATGGATTTCGACGATTTCTGTTTGGCCTTCCGTGGAGACTCAGAATCGGATTCTTCCACCGGTCGATCCGGGATCGACGCACGCACCCTGTTGAACATCCAATTGCCCCAGCCAGGAAGCCGCTGAGCAATCTCCGACAGCGAGATGGTCGTCGTGAAGAGGAGCGAGACCAGTAGTCCCGCTATAATGAGAATGTGGGCGCCGGTACTCGCAAAATAGGCTCGTAAGCTCTCGGCCAACACTTGCCCGAAGAAGCCTCCTGCCATCCCTCGATAAATGAGGCCGCTTGAGACGGTCGGCACCGCCATGATTTCGAGATGGAGCAAGCCGCTGAGAAACAGCAATGCCGCCAGCGAGGCGCCGGCGTTCCGCAGACGGATCGACAGGTCGCTCTGAGTGAAACAGCGGACACCCATGAGACCGAGGAGAATGGGAAACAAGTAGGCGGCCCCGCCGATCGACCAGAATAAGTTAGAGGCGAAGAACGCACCGACCGCACCGATGAGGTTTCTCGTCGGAGGCGTCGCAGATGTCCCGGCTTTGAGTTCCCCCGGTACAAAGGACACCATGCTGAGAAGCGTCAGGAGCGCCAACGCGATCAGGACAACTCCGATCACTTCTCGTTTGATGTGTGAAGGCGGGGAAGCGGCGCCGCGGGCCTCGCCCCGCTTGGCCGAAGTGGATGCACCCATAGAGCGGATGCTAGCACAGGGAATGGGTCATTTCAAACGAGAGGAGGGGATGGAGCCTGATGATCTTCTGTGCTCGCGCAACGCGCGGTCGCGGACTCCCCTCGTTGGACGCGCGCAGTGGAAGATCAATCAGCCCCCATCCCTGGAGATAACGAGCGAGCTTGGAAGGATCATATATATGGATGGTGGTCGCTCTACGTGCGCATTGGGGGACAATCCAGACCACCTCCTAAAGACGGTGGAGGGAAAGTGGAGGAGCGGGGCAGGCATCGCCTCAACCGAGCGCACGAGAGAGCCGGAGAAAGTCCTCAACCGACAACGTCTCAGCCCGGCGAGTCGGAGCAATATCCAATCGCTGCAATGTCTCGGCAACAGGATGAAGTTCATACCCTTCGTCTCTGAGTGAGTTCACCAGCGTTTTCCTTCGATGCGCAAAGGCCGCCTTCACGAGCGCGCGAAATGCGACTTCTTCCTGCTGACTGAGCCTCGTGCGCTCTTTCGTGCGCAGCAGCACGACCGCCGAGGCCACCTCCGGTCTGGGGCGAAAACACTGGGCTGAGACACGAAACGATTTGGTGATCTCGGCTGCGTACTGCGCCATCACGGAAAGGACACCATAGTCGGACCCGCCGGGCTTTGCCACCAATCGATCGGCCACTTCGGCCTGTAGCATGAGCACCATCCGGGGAAACCGGCCACGCTGGTCGAGTAATCGAAAGAGCAACGGAGTCGAAATGTAGTAGGGCAGATTGGCCACGACGACCGTACCCATCGGCAGGCTCTCGACCGGATAGGCCAGCGCGTCCTCACAGACCAGCTCCACATTCGGAAGCTCCGCCTGCCTGGTTTCGAGATAGGCATGGAGCCGTGGATCCACTTCGACCGCCGTCACATGACCGGCTGCGTGGCTCAGCGCCTCGGTCAGGATGCCGCGACCTGGACCGATTTCAAACACATGGTCATTGGGGCCCAGTTCCGCCAATGCAACGATTTTGCGCACGATGTTGGGATCGATCAGAAAGTTTTGGCCGAGCCGTTTGTTCGGCGGAGGGAGATCAGGAATCGACACCGGTCAATTCCCGCCGGAAGGACGAGGAGTTGCTTGCGCCAGTTGTTTCGCCAGATCGGTCAGCGGGGTTCTGAAATAGTCGACGAGATCGGTAAACTCTTCCACCAAGTCGTTGGTAAACGAGGGGCCCGGCTGCAAGGCGGCAAACGTCTGCCCTTCTTTCTGGCCCAGGGATTGAGTGATGAGCGCAATCGTCCTGGCTTTCCATTTCGCCACTCGTTCAGCCCCGGCGACGGTATTGAGCGTCTCCATGGTCTCTTGGAAAATTCCGTCTAGCTCCTTTAGCTGCTGCAGAATGATGCTGTGAGAAGAAAACAGTTGATCGGCCATCGCCCACTCCTCCATTGTTTATCTGGTTTGTTTTCTATTACATATCATAATTCTTTGACATACATTCATGGCATGTCTTGTCCGTTTACCGAATCGCACTCCGCTCAATCTTTCTGAATGACGAGCAGCAGCTGCCCGGCGGATACATTCCCGCTTTCCTTACAAAATACCTGCCGCACTGTGCCGTTGACCGGCGCATCCACCGCAATTTCCATTTTCATCGATTCAACTATCAGCAACGGATTTCCCGCCATGACGTGCTGCCCTTGCTTGACCAGTAACTTCCACACCGTGCCAGTCACGTGCGCACTGATGGCGCACGCCCCCTCTGGCAGGTCCAGCTCGCTCTGCGCATCCGCCTCGTCGAGCGTGGCTTCACTCACGTACTCTGCCTGGCCACTGTTCTTCCAGCGTTCTCGCTCGGCTTCGAATGCGACCTGCTGTCTGGCTTTGAACGCGTAAATTGCCGCCGCATTCTCATGCAAGAAATTGTTGTACTGTTTCAAGCTGAATGTGGCTTCTTCCACGCGCAGCTTAAAGCGGCCGGTGATAAAATCCTTACGCAGTTCGAGCAGGTCGCTCTCGCTCACCGGATAGAAGCGGATTTGGTCGAAAAAGCGCAGGAGCCAGGGCTTACCATCCTTGAAATCGCCGGTCTGGCGATAACGGTTCCACATCTGCACAGTGCGCCCGACGAACTGGTATCCGCCGGGGCCTTCCATGCCATACACGCATAGGTAGGCCCCGCCTATCCCCACCGCGTTCTCCGGAGTCCAGGTGCGTGCCGGGTTGTACTTGGTGGTGACCAAGCGATGGCGTGGATCTACCGGGGTTGCCACCGGCGCGCCCAGATACACGTCGCCCAGCCCCAGCACCAGATAGCTCGCCTCAAACAGGATGCGCTGTACGGCTTCGATACTGTCCAGCCCGTTGATGCGGCGGATAAACTCGATATTGCTCGGGCACCACGGTGCATCGTTGCGCACCGACTGTATGTATTTCACGATCGCCAGCCGCGTCGCCGCATCGTCCCATGACAACGGCAGATGCACGATGCGCGTCGGCACTTCCATCTCCTCGATGGCGGGCAATGTCTTCTCCGCAGCAATGAGTCTGTCCAGCAATGTAGCGCGCGGCAGCACGCGCGAATCAAAATGGATTTGCAGCGAACGGATGCCCGGCGTCAGATCCACGATCCCGTTCAGGCGACCCGCATCGATGGTGTGCTGCACCCATTCCATCAGCGCGTGTACGCGAAAGCGCAGATTGAGATCGAGCACCGGCGGGCCATACTCGACCAGTAGATTCTTATCGCCAGACTGGCGATACACGACCTGCACCTGCTGAGCGCTTTCCGGAATGCAATGCAGGATGGGATGACCCATTATGCTTGTCTTGGACAGCACCGGAATGACTTTTGGTTGCCGGAGATGCCGGATCATCATGTCCTGCGACTTTTCCAGCGCCAGCGCCTGCTCCGCTGACATCCAGTGGAAGCGCACGCTATCACCCGGCTTGAGTTGCCCCAGCTTCCATAGTTCGGCAGCAACGATGGTCACCGGGCAGACGAAGCCGCCCAGACTGGGGCCGTCCGGCCCCAGTATCACCGGCATATCGCCGGTGAAATCCACCGCGCCAATAGCGTAGGCATTGTCGTGGATGTTGGAGGGATGCAGCCCTGCCTCGCCGCCATCGCGGCGCGCCCATTCCGGCTTTGGGCCGAGCAGCCGCACGCCGGTGCGACTGGAGTTGTGATGCACTTTCCAGCTCGTCGCAAAAAAAACCTGGATATCCGCCTCGGTGAAAAAATCAGGCGCCCCGTGCGGGCCGTACAGTACGCCGATTCCCCAGTTGTCGGTATAGTGCGGAACCAGTTCCGGTGGCAGGGTGCAGGGGGCATGGCTGTGCGGCGCGGCGATGTGCAGCATGTCGGCGCTCCGCAGGGCGCGCCCGGCATGTCCGCCAAACAGACCGAGCGTGAAGGTGGCTTTGCTGCCAAGATACGCGGGTACCTGAAAGCCACCCTGCACGCCCAGATAGGCACGGCAGCCGTGATCCTGTACTTTCCCAAGCCGAAGCACTGCGCCCGCCTTGACCTCATGCGACTGCCATTGCGCCAATGGCTCGCTGTCCAGACGTACCTCGATGGGTGCACCGGTTACGGCAATCACGCTGTCGCAGTTGAACCGCAGGGTCGGGCCAATAACGGTGATCTCGAGCCCGGCCTGGTCTTGTTCGTTGTTCACCAGACGGTTGGCCAAACGGAATGCCAGCGCGTCCATCGGCCCGGATGGCGGCACACCGATCTGCCAATAACCTAGCCGCCCGGGATAATCCTGCAGCGTGGTCTGCACACCGGGGGTGAGCACCTCGATGGTATGTGCAAGGTAATGAAAGCTGTTAAGGAAGCCCGTGGTGTGCTGACCATTGCGGAACACCGTGCTATGCAAAATTTGCTTAAGATAATCCAGATTGGTTTCGATGCCGTGCAGGGCGGTTGCGTCGAGCGCGGCCAGCAAGTTCGTGATGGCCTGTTCACGGTCGGCCGCATGCACGATAATCTTGGCCAGCATCGGGTCATAGAACGGTGAGATTTCGATACCGCGCTCTACCCAGGTTTCAACGCGCGCGGCAGACGGAAACATTGTAGCAGTGAGCGTGCCACAGGAAGGCTGAAAATCTTTAGCTGGATTCTCGGCATACACGCGTACCTGAATGGCATGACCGCGCGGCTTGATATCGAATGAATGTAGCGACGGTAGGTCTCCGGCAGCCTGCCGCACCATCCACTCCACCAGATCGATGCCGGTCACTTCTTCGGTCACGCCGTGCTCGACTTGCAGGCGCGTATTCACCTCAAGGAAGTAGAACTCGCCACCGGATGCATCGAAAATGTATTCCACCGTGCCGGCCGACTGGTAGTTGACCGCTCTGCCCAAGCGCACAGCGGCATCCAGCAGGGCCTGGCGCAAGCGCGGAGCAAGATTGGGCGCAGGGGTTTCTTCCATCACCTTCTGGTTGCGCCGCTGTACCGAGCAGTCGCGCTCCCCCAGCGCAATCACCCCGCCCTTGCCGTCGCCGAAAATCTGCACCTCGATGTGGCGGGCATTCTCGACATATTTCTCCAGAAACAGACCGGCATCCTGGAAATTGTTCTGCGCAAGATATTTCACCGACTCGTACGCGCCGGTCAATTCATCTCTGTTCCAGCACAAACGCATGCCGATGCCGCCGCCGCCGGCGGTGCTTTTCAGCATAACCGGATAACCGATCTGTGCCGCTTCGTGCAGCGCCTGTTCCACGTTGTCCAGCAAACCGGTCCCCGGTAGCAATGGCACCTGATTGTGCAAGGCGAGCGCGCGCGCTGTATGCTTCAGACCGAAGGCGCGCATCTGCTGCGGGCTGGGACCGATGAAGGACAGGCCTTGTGCCGCGCATTGCTCGGCGAAATCCGCTTTCTCACTGAGAAATCCATATCCAGGGTGAATGGCTTGAGCGCCGCTTTGTCTTGCGACTTGCAGGATCTTGTCAGCGCGCAGATAACTGTCCGCCGCGACTCCGCTACCGATGCAATGCGCTTCGTCGGCTTCCAGCACATGCCGCGACAATGCATCGGCATCGGTATACACTGCCACGCTTTTCACTCCGATACGGCGCAGGGTGCGGATGATGCGGCAGACAATGGCACCGCGATTGGCAATCAATACTTTCTCGAACATGCTCTATTGTTTCCATTTCCTGCTGACAAGACGCGGATGGCCGGCCGTCAGCATGCGTTAGTCGGATGCCACACCAGCAGACGAATCGGCGTGGGGTTGTAGGCATTGCACGGATTGTTCAGTTGCGGGCAGTTCGAGATCAGCACGACCACGTCCATCTCGGCCCGCATTTCGACATACTTGCCCGGTGCAGACACACCATCCACAAATTTCAGCCCGCCGTCTTCCGTCACCGGGACGTTCATGAAGAAATTGATGTTACTGGGCAGATCACGCTTGCTCATACTGAGCTGTTCACAGAGCGGTTCATGCGCCAGCGCATGCAGGAAACTATCGCGGCAGCTGTGCATGGGATATTTGTCCAGCGCATACCGCACGGTGTTGCTCTCCGCTGCGCAGGCGCCGCCCAGCGTGTCATGCCGCCCACAAGTGTCCGCGATAATAGTGAGCATGCCGTTGCCGAAATTGGAACAGAGCTGGCTGCCGGTGGTCAGATACAGCCTGTTCTGGCGACGGATCGTGTCGGTCGCACTGTAGCGTTCCAGCGCATGGGCGGCGTTGAAAAACAGCGCATCCACCGCCTGGTTACCTTCCAGATCGACGATTCGAAACACCTGTCCCTTCTTCACCAGCTTGACCCACGGCTCACCCGCGGCACAGATCTCATCCACCACGGCGAGGTCTGGATCAAGTTTGCTTGCGACAAGATTCTGCGCACTCATACCGCACCCCCGCCACAGGCATACAAGCGCCGGGTGTTGTGCAGCCCGCGCATGTTCTCGGCGATACGCGCGCATTCCTCCGCTGCCCCAAGCTGCGTGGCGAACGCAGCCAGGCTGACTGCTCCCGGCCGATACCTGTCCGCCGGATCGAGCGGATGCGGCGCAGCGGACAGCACCATCAGCGTATCCATTTCAAAACTCAGATCGACATAATCACCCGCCTTGCTGTTGCCGGCATGGAATACCAGTTCACCGGATGACTCGGCGGTGACCTTGCTGAAAAAATTTATGTTAGACACGACATCTCGCATACCCAAGCCCCACTTGCCCAGCTCGATCAACATGCCGTCCAGCCCGCTGCGATACATCTGATTGCGGTGCTCCTGATACCGGGCAACACCGTATTTCTGCCGTATCAGTCCCGCATCGCTCACACCACACACGCTATCGTGCCAGCCTGCGGTATCCGCGGTAATGCAACAGAATATGCGCCCCATATCGGAATAGCAGGCATGCCCCCTGGTCAGACGAAAGGTATGCTGCGACTTCAGCGTATCTGCCATGTTGTAGCGCTCCAGCTTCTCTTCCTGATTGAAGAATAGAACTGCGGCGTTGGCTCCGCCTTCCACATCTCTCAGCCGCAGGGTCGTGCCGCGACGCACAATGCCGGACCAATGGCAGCCTCCGGGAATGTGTTCTTCCCATATACATGTGTTTTCCCGATCCATATTTTTCTCCTCGTCAAAATAATTCATTCAATTCCGGCGGTTTTTGTCGATCAGAACATGCAGCGTAGTGACACCTAAAATACTGCCCAATACCAGAGGTACCGCCCAGAGCTGCCACCAGGGTGCATTCGGTGACACAGCGTAGGCACGCGGCCAGGCGATGTTGACGAATTCAAACACTGACCAGAGGGAGGCCGCCACATTGATCACCAACCCCCAGCCACCCAGCCGCAGCTCACCCAGTGCCGGGTTCCAGCGGCCCGTGAGGCGGGTATAGAGCCCGACCCCAGTGGTCATGGCGAACATGGCGTACAACCCTCCGGTGCCGAAGGCGATTATAGTGGCCACCGCTCCGTCATTCAGCCCGAACAGCAACCCAAGTCCCGCCAGCACCACGACACAGATCACCGCATTGCGTGGAGTCTTGGCCGCCGTCACCCGGCTGAGCGCAACGGGCATATTGCCCTCGCGGGCCATGGAGTACACAATACGCGACGTGTATTGCACCACGGAGGCCCCGCAAGCAAGGAACGCAACCATGACGATCGCCAGAAAAGGTTTCTCGGCCCACGCGCCGAAGCTACTGGTTATCACGGGGGTGATGGGATCATACGAGGCACTCGTATTCACCAGTGTGTTGCGGTCGAAGCTCAACGTTAGGGCGGCGGAGTTGAAGAGCACCACACTTCCCACCATGCAGAGGGAAAAAAAGATCGCGCGTGGGACCATCCGCTTGGGCTCATGGGTTTCTTCAGCGATCGTAGAGCAGGCATCAAACCCGATGAAGGCCCAGCCCGCAATGGCAAGCGCCGCCAGAAACGCGGCCGCCTGACTGGGTGCGGTTCCCGTGCCCAGATGCTGAAACAATTCGGAAAATGCATGCTGCCGGAAGAACAAAAACAGCAGCAGTGCCACACCAACCGAGCCGACCATTTCAGCATACACACCCAGTGTAATGACCAGCTTGAACACCGTGACGTGAGCCAGGTTGAGTACCGTACAGATCAATAAAAACACTGCGCCCCACATCACTAAGGTGGGCCCTCCTCCACCCGCCGACTCAAAAAAAATGGCAAGCCAGACGCCCCCGGTATAGGCGGTGGTGGTCAGCATGGCGATCGTGGAACTGATATAGATGACTCCGGCGAATTGTCCGGTGACGCCCCCTCCGAGCTGCCGTGCCCACTTGTATGCACCCCCCGCAATCGGAAACTGCGAGGACAACTCAGCATAGACGGTGGCCACCAGCAGCTGCATCACGAGACAGAGAGCCAGCGCGGTAAACCAGCCACCCCCCGTCACCACCGTCTGCACCCCAATGATGGCATAGAGCCCCACCACAGGCGACACGACTGCGAAGCCAATGGTCAGACTATTCCAGACACTCAGGTTGCGGTGAAGTGTCCCGGCAACAGTCGTGGCGGTTGCCGGGGGAAGAGCATCCAGACTTTCTTTGGTTGGCATGACGTTCCGCTCTAACCTTGCAGCAATTCAACCGGTTCTGGTACGGGCAAGAAACACGGAGTGGAGATGCATCACGAAGTCTCCTTCGCTCAGCGGGTTAAATTCCGAGAAGATAATGTATCACCTGCCCACTATCTCCCGGGTTTCTATCCCTCGGTGGAGCCCAGTCATGACGAAACCGGAAAATCTCGGGCCAGACACTCCCGGTTAAGGCAACCGTCAGGCTCAAGGTTCTAGTCCACCACCTGTATCCTGGTCGATCCAGAAATCAAACAGTTGTACATGCCCCGGTATCATCGAGCGGCCAGTGGAGGGGGCGGATCGCACGGTGCAGGGGCATTGGGAGAGGAATTTGCTCGTGGGCCATGCCAATTCGTTCGCGCGCGAATTCCGGACGCTGCCGGCTTCACTCCGCCGCTCGCCCACGTACGATCAAGAACCGAAATGCTTGAGCACCGCCTCTTCATGAAGCAGACGAAGATGCGCGTCTATGGTTTGTCTCGTTGGTATTTCATTCAACCAAACAAACCAGATAGACCAGATAAACCAGACAGACCCCTCACCGCCTCTTGGCTAACGTGGCGGCCAGCGTGATCGCTTCGACCAGACTGCCAGGATCTGCGATGCCCTTCCCCACGATATCAAACGCCGTTCCATGATCGACCGAGGTGCGAATGATCGGCAACCCCACCGTCAGGTTCACGCAGGTGCCAAAGGCAACGAGCTTTAAGGGAATCAAACCCTGGTCGTGGTACAGGGCCACCACCGCGTCGTAATCACCTCTCGCTGCCTTGCCGAACAGGGTATCGGCCGGCAAAGGATCGCTGGCACGAATGCCCTGGGCCTGCGCCGCACGAGCGGCCGGGAGAATGACCCGCGTCTCTTCATCCCCGAACAGTCCATGTTCTCCGGCATGGGGGTTCAACGCGGCGACACCGACTCTCGGTTTCTTAATTCCGAACAGGTCCCTCAACGCCAGATGAGCCAGTCTGATGGCTTTTTCAATCTTGGCCTGGGTGAGGAGTGCCGGCAAGTCTTTGATGGCGACGTGGGTCGTCACAAACATGATTCGGAGCGGCCCGCCGATAATCATCATGCCGGATTCCTGCGTCTTGGTCAGGTCTGCCAGCAGTTCCGTATGGCCGGGGAAATGACAGCCGGCCATGTTGATCGCTTCTTTGTTGATCGGTGCGGTGACGATGCCGTCGATACAGCCAAGCTGCGCAAGCTCTACAGCCTTCTTGATGAACAGCACGGACGCCGCCCCGGTCTCAGGCGCCGCGACTCCACGCGGGAACCGCCCAAGGGGATGATCGAGCGGGTCCAGCACGGCGAGATGATTCGACCGCGGAGGCACCGTCTCGTGACCCTCCACACGAATCACGTCCATCTTGAGCTTCAGGCTCTTGACCGCCTGCTGCATCACCGGAAACGAGCCGATGACCAACGGACGACAGAGTCGTCGCACCTTTGCCAGAGCCAAGGCCTTCGCAATCACCTCGGGACCAATCCCCGCCGGATCGCCCATTGTGATTCCAAGGAGAGGTTTGCCCCTCATCTGTGCGGCGCTCTTCTTAGTACTCATCACGCATCACCGATCACGCATCACTTGCTTAGACCCAGTACAGATACACCGCATACCCAATATAAAGGACGGCACTCCCGCCCAGCAACCAGGGTCGCCAGAGACCGCCCCACGCAGCCTGCACCAATAAGAAGGTAGCCGCCGCCACAGCGAGCGCCATGGTGATCAATGCCGTCGGTGCCAGCGTCCAGTCCGTGCCCAGGAGTCCGATCGAGACCGGTATTGTCCCTTGAAAAACCATCGCGCCTGTGACATTCCCTACCGCCAAGCGATCTTTCTTCCGGTAGAGCCAGAGAAAACTGTTCGACATCTCGGGCAACTCGGTCGCCAGGGGCGCGACAAGGAGGGCCAGGATTAATGGCGAAATCGACAAGGCCCCGGCAATCGTTTCTGCAGCGAGCACGAAGAGATGCGCGCCGAGCGCGAGCCCAGCCAAGCCAAGGACTGCTTGAAGACCGATGAGCCCAAACGACGGGACTGCCGCCTTTCTGGCGAAGAACAGCGGGGCAAGCCCACCTTCACTCCCCTCTTCACCAGCCTCACTGAACTTCAGTTTTACATAATAGAGATAGAGGCCCGTCAACCCGACGGCGGCTATGATGTGCACCGGTCGAGACGGGACAAAGACACAGCCCAGCGCGACGCTGTAGGCCACCACGAAGAAGGAGAGATCGCCCTTCACATCGTGATAGTTCAATCGGAAAGCGGCGGTTCGCTTCCCAAGTCTGGCGTAGACCACCAGCAAGATTGCCAAGATGGGAATCACCAACGTGCTCAGCATGAAGGGAGCGCCGAGGATCGCGCCCAACCCCACCTCCGCTTCGGCACGGCTGGCCCCGAAGAAAATGGCGATGATGGGGATTGACGTTTCAGGAAGTGTAGTGCCAATGGCCGCCAACACACCGCCGACCGCGCCTTCGGACAGATTGAATCGCTTGCCCAACCATTCAATGGCGTTCGTGAAGAGCGTGCAGGCTCCCAACGTCACGGCGACGGAGACGAGGAACAGGAGGCTGTAGAGGAGGACCGTCATCCCCGGCCCGTCGGCCGGGCTACCCGCTGCTTGGCATAGGCAAGGGCCGCGTCTTCGAGCACCTCTTTCACGGGACGGCCCGTTCGTTCGGCAATCCGCTTGCAATCGAGATATTCCGGAGCCGCTTTGGCCGTCGTCTCGTTCACATCGGCGATCTTCATCCGGACGACTCCCCCACGCACCTTCACCGAGATAAACCGCCGAGGGAGGATCTGTCGCATCACCTCACGAATCCGGACTCCCAATGCTGTCGTTTCCTCAAACAAGACGTCAAGAATCTGATCCAGCTGCGCAGGAGCCACTAGACAGGTCAGGACGATGCCGGGCCGTCCACGTTTCATGATGACCGGTGCGAGCGTCACATCGAGCGCGCCACGCGAGAATAACTGATCCATCACATACTCATACGTTTGCGGGTTCACATCGTCGAGGTTGGTTTCAACCTGCATCACGGTATCCCGTTCGCGCGTACCTCGGGCTGACGGTCGCGCGAGAAACACACGCAAGGCATTCGGCCAGCCGGCGGGATCAGCATCGCCTGCTCCATAGCCGATGGCCGTCGGTGTCATCACCGGCATGGAGCCGAACTCCGATGTCAACGTGCGCAACAGCGCCATGCCGGTCGGCGTGGTGAGCTCACGGGCAGGGCCGGCACTGTAGATTGGAATCCCTTTCGCCAGAATGGCGACCGCCGGACCAGGCGCCGGCAGGATTCCGTGAGCCGATTGCAGCGTCCCCGTTCCAACATTGACGGGGGAAGCCGTCACACGCGTCACGCCCAACAGATCACAGCAAATCAGCCCGCCGACGATATCGACAAACGAGTCCAGGACTCCCACTTCATGAAAATGGACGTGATCCTTGGCCACACGATGGGCATGCCCTTCCGCTTCGGCCAATAGATCGAATACGGATCGGCTTTGCTGCTTGATCTTGTCCGGGAGTCGACTCGCGGCGAGGATCTGGTGAATGCGCCTGAGGGACAGCGGATGCTGCAACCCCTTCGCAATGATGACATCGACCTTTGTGGCGTGAATCGCCCCTCGATGCACTCGCCGCTTCCGTAGCGTGACCCCTGAAAGTCTGAGTCGTTTCAGCCCGCTCACTAAGTCGGGAAACGGGACTCCCACATCCACGAGTGCGCCGAGGATCATGTCGCCGCTGATACCGGAATAACAATCAAAATGGAGATGCGCGCCCACATGTGTCCTTTCTCTGCTCCGTTCAAACCGCGCCCATCTTACCCAAGGCACGCGCGAACGGCAATCGGCTCAGAATCCCGCAAGACCCATGACGGTTCGTCGTGAAAGCGCCCGAGCGCGCGTTCCTCGTGAAGCGTATCTCGTGAAGCGGGAAGTGGAAGATATCTGACGATCTGTCGATCTGATGAATTCCAAACATTCAACAGATCAACAGGTCAACAGATTCCGGAATTGTTTCACGAACGACGCTTCACGCCCAAGAGCGGCGAATCCGCGATGGCAGCAGAAGCGTTCATGGATCTTGCGGGCTTGAACGCATTGACAGCCTACCAACGCTGTGTTATCCCCCACTAGCCCGCATTGTTCATGACGGTTCGTCGCGAAATCGCGCTCCTCGTGTAGCATATGTCGTGTTTCCAAAGAATGTTCAATGCGCAATTCTCGATGTTCAATTGAACATTCAACATTAAACATTGAGCATTACGGTTACTTAGGAGCCCTATGACGATCTGCCGTTCCTTGATCACGCCCTGCTCAGAGTTCTTCGGATCGCGGAGTGGTCGAATCGCCTGGATGCTATTCTGCGCCGCGCTGCTGCTCTGGACCCCGCCCGCCGCCTCGGCAAAATCGAAACGCCACCAGGGCCCGCGTCCCGAACCGGAGCTCAAGATTCTCGACCTGAAAGTCTCCCCCAACCCCTATACGATCTCGTCCGGCTCGTTGCAGTTTTCTGCCTTAGTCCAGCTGCCCAAGGAGCTGAACGGCGCAACCCTGCTGGAAGTCTCTTCATTCATCACGTCGCCGTCGCAAAATTCGCTCCGTTTTCTGACCACGCGTACCGCACTGGAGCCGCACGCCGCCTCGACCGACGGCACTGCCCCTCCACAAATCTCTGTCGCGCTGACGTGGGACGGACTGGACCAGAAGAAAATCGCGTCGGGAGCAGGGCTCTATCATTTCGAAGTGCGAGCCAAGTTGCTGGCGAACGGCGAAAAAGGTCCCAGGACGCAGATGGTTGCCTGGCCGAAACGCGGAACAATAGAAGTGAAATAAATAGCAGCGGGACGCGCGAGACAGGCGCGACTGGCGGGAAACGTAAGATCTGTCACTCGTTCAGCATCTCACCTTTCGCGCTTGTCGCGCATTTCCCATTCGTTTCGTCTCGCCTCTCCCCTAACTAGCTGCAAAAAACTCTGTCTGCACACCAGAACGTCACTGGCCCGCACGTCTTAAGCAAGAAGAGAACGCCCCCGCAGGATGCTCAAAAAGGCTGTCCAGCAAGGCCGCAGCGAGCGAAGAGGCGAGGCGTACGCTTCGGTACGTTGAGCCTCTGAGGGATGCGAGAACGCCGCTGGCAGACTTTTTCAGCATCCTGCCAATACGTTGATCCGGTGCGCAAGACAGCCGGCCCCGAATCCGTTGTCAATGTTCATCACGCCGACCCCCGCCGCGCAGGAGTTCAGCATCGTCAACAACGCAGCGAGTCCACCGAAACTCGCGCCGTAGCCTCGACTCGTCGGCACGGCAACGACCGGGCAGGGAACCAACCCACCGACCACGCTTGGTAAGACTCCGTCCATCCCTGCTACCACCACGACCACCCGGGCTTGCATCAGCCGGCTCTGACGCTCCAGCAACCGATGAATCCCGGCCACGCCCACGTCATAGAGCGTCTCAACCCGACTCCCCATCACCTCCGCCGTCACTCTTGCTTCTTCCGCGACAGGAATATCCGAGGTGCCGGCTGTAATCACCAAGACATGTCCCCGTAGTTGCCGCTTGGGATCACGGATCGACACAATGCGCGCCTCGTCATGATAGACCGCTCGACGATCGAGCCGTTTGATGAGCGTGGCCACCTGGCGAGTCGCGCGCGTCGCCAACAACGGGCGATGATGTTTCAACAAGGCCTTCGCAATGGCGCGAATCTGGGCCGACGTCTTCCCCTCGCAGAAAATGACCTCGGGAAACCCCTGCCGTAACGACCGGTGGTGATCGACCGAGGCAAACCCGAGATCTTCATAGGGCAACGTGCGGAGCTGCCCGATAGCCGTCGCCACAGACAGGGTGCCCGTTCGCACCTTGGTCAGCAGTCGTTCAAGCGCCTCTGGATTCACGCCTGTCCTTTCTCCGGCCTTGCGTCGCGCTCCATCAGATCCGTCACCGCCTTCCGGCAGGACTTCCCCTCGAACAACACCGCGTTGATCTCTTGCACGATCGGCATGTCGACACGATGACGTCGCGCGAGTCCTAACGCCGCCTTCGCCGTCCGCACGCCTTCCGCCACCGCCTGCATGCTGCCGAGAATCGTCGCCAGCCGCTCGCCCTTCCCGAGACGGGCCCCCACCGTATGATTCCTACTCAGGGCCCCCGTACAGGTCAACACCAAGTCGCCGACGCCGGACAGCCCGTAGAACGTTCTTGGATCCGCGCCCATCGCGACGCCCAACCGGACCATTTCCGCTAATCCGCGCGTGATCAATGCGGCCCGCGCATTATGACCGAGGCCCAATCCATCCACCACGCCGGCTGCGAGCGCCATCACGTTCTTGAGCGCGCCGCCGAGCTGGACGCCCAATACATCGCTGTCGGCGTACACGCGAAAGGCCGGGGTCATCAATGCGGCCTGGAAGATCTTGACCACTCCCTCGTTGCTCCCGGCTAAACAGAGCGCCGTCGGTTTCCCTGCGCTGACTTCTGTCGCGAAGCTCGGACCGGACAATACCATGAGGTCCTGTTGCATGACAGGAGGAAGTACGTCGGTCATGACCTGAGTCATCAAATTCAACGTGTCTTCTTCAACCCCCTTCGTCGCACTGATGAACGGGATCGGAGTGGAGAGGGACCGGACCAGCTCGCGCAACACAGGACGTGCGACGTGGGACGGCACCACGAAGAGCAATCCCTCGCACTGCTCGGTAAGATCCGCCAACGATCCGGTGGCGACGAGCGATGGGGGGAGCGCCACGCCGGGCAGAAACACCGGATTCTCGTGTTTCCCGTTGATCGCATCCACAACCTCTCGTTCATAGGCCCAGAGCCGAGCTTCGAGACCTTTCTCCGCCAGATGTTTCGCCAGGGCAGTGCCCCAAGCACCGGCCCCGATGACTCCTATGCGATGGATCAATGGCATGATTGAAAAATGATTATGACGGAAGGGGTAACATCAACAGGGTTTGCGAACCACGCGGATTATAGAAAGCGGTTCTTTCACCTGTCAATGAATGAGAGGCGGTGTTTGAAATTTGTCAAGTTCAGCCAGGCTCCACAGCCCTGCCAAATCAGGGATGGGAGGGCTGAAGTGGCACATGCCTTGCTCCCTCTTTGTACGATTTCACATTTTCCTTCGTCCGGACGCACCGGACGATTAGTATGAAAAAGAGCATCGTTACAGGTGAAAGCGAGGGATATGGTGATGAAAATCACTCGACTGACAAGGCGTTTCGTGATCACGAGTCTGCTGACCGTCATGGTGCCGATTGTTCTCTTTGCGCCTCAGGCGTATGCAGAAACCTACGTGGCGGGGCAGTTCGGCGTGACCCTCCCGCAGAGCCTGAGCAACGGCACGGTCACACAAGATGGATTTGGGGGATTAGATATCTCAGACCAGCCCTTAAAAAGCTCCGCGATGGTGGGTGCCAAGCTCGGACACTACTTCACGAAAGCCCGTTGGCTGGGCATCGAGACCGGATTGTCTTACACAACCCCTCATATCGAACAAGGGTCGCTTACTTTTTCGAACCCTAATGGGTCGGCAACTTCGCCAAGTTTGTCGGGCATTCACCAACGCATAATTACATGGGACGCGGATCTAATCTTTCGCTATCCCGGCTACCGGCTCCAGCCCTATATCGGAATCGGCCCCTCTTTTTACTTTGCAGAGCTAAAGGGCCCCGACGCACCTCCAGGACAATCGGCCACCTCAATCGGCTTCAACACTGAAGGAGGCGTACAATACTACCTCACGCGTCAATGGACCCTGTTCGGGGAAGGCAAATACAACTACGCCCGCATGAACTACTCCTCAAACCATAGCGATCCGAACGCTGACCCATTTGGATTTCG
>Ga0315292_10000605_pt1 | contig 17227 bp, 16 predicted proteins | sample YL17G13_0_MG_FD_204029 | JGI IMG/M metagenome (GOLD analysis project Ga0315292, IMG submission 204029) | Sediment microbial communities from Yellowstone Lake, YNP, Wyoming, USA - YL17G13_0 | ecosystem: Environmental > Aquatic > Freshwater > Lake > Sediment | place: USA: Wyoming | collected... | reverse complement strand
GCTTGATGGTTACGGAGAAATGGACCCATCAGGACTTTTTGGCCGTTAGCCATCATCTTAAGAATTTCCAATACGGCATTGAAATTTCTAAAGTCGCCCTGGCTTCATTGAAGGATTTTCTGCTGAGGCAAAGGGATTTTCTGGTAAGGCTACTGGAAAACCCCATCTTGCTGGAACATGAATTCTTCACGGATCTCCTCCGGGCAGTCTTCCATTTGGCGGAAGAGCTGTCCTACCGGGAAGACTTGACCCGGTTGCCAGACACGGATATGGCCCACATCGCCGGGGATATGAATCGGGCCTACCATTTGCTGGTTCATCAATGGGTGGATTACATGGAACATTTAAAAGTCCATTACCCGTATCTTTTTTCCCTGGCCATGAGGACCAACCCCTTCGACCGCCAGTCATCCCCCATTTTCAAGTGAAATCACAGGCTCTCAACAATCACTCAGAGCCCGCATGGACCGAAAAAGATTATCCCCCGGCCGCGGGGGCGAAAATAAATACCTCGTCTCCATCCGCCAGCCGGGTGGCCTCATTCGATTGGTGTCCGTTTACCAGAACCATCTTTTCCATGTCCGGCGGGAAACCGATCTTCTCCAAAAGCCGCCCGATGGTCGCCTCCGGGTCAAGCTCCTGCGTAAAGATTTCTTTCCCTGCCGGGGAATACTTCACCAGGTACCCCAAGAGCTGGACGTTGACCATCATCGGCCGGGCCGCCATCGGATCATTTTAACCCGAGCTCCTTGAGCTTCCCTTCGGTGGGAATTCCCTCCTGGGTCCAGCCACGCTCCTGATAATACTCTTCGAGCATCTCCTCAAGATGGGAGACCCTGCCTTTGGCCGGTCCTTCCGTCAGAGGCTCGTGGGTGATCCGGCGGGGTAAGGTATCGTCTTTGCGGGAGAACCCCGCCTTGACTAAAAACATCCGTTCGGCATTCAGGATTCGCTCGCCGGCTTTTACCAGTTCGTCCAGCGAATATTCGGCTCCGGTGACGGCATTCAGATATTCCAGGATGACATCGGGATTAAACTCCAACTCCTGCCGCAGAAGGTTACGGGAGGCAAAAAAGATGCAGAGGCCCGCAGAGTCAATGAGACTGAATACATCCTGCCAGAGTTTGACGAGCCTCGCCTTGCCTTTCCATTCATGCGGATCGACGGGCTTGGGAAACCCCACCATTTCGCAATAGGCCATATGGGCGCGGCAGTGGGAGGCGCCGATCGGGGCGGTGGCATAATTCAGTCCCTGGGCTTGCAGGCCTCTGGGGTCATATCCGGGCAACTCCAGCTTCTTGGATACCATAGCCAGCTCCGGATGGCCGTAGCGTTCCGCTAACCGGTAGCTGCCCTCGGCCAACTGGTCGCCAAAACCTTCCCGGTATCCGGTCAGCCTTACTAATTCGACCAATTTCTTGGCATCCCCCCATTTCACCGGCCCGCCGGCCTGCTTTTCCGTGATATAACCCTTTTCGAAAAGTTCCATGGCGCAGGCGATAGTCCCCCCCATGGAGATCGTGTCCAGACCCAGATCGTTGCATATATAGTTGGCTTTGGTTATGGCGGCGAGGTTATCGACCATGCAAAGGGCGCCCAGCGCAAAGCCAGTTTCATACTCGGGCCCCTCTCCTTCGCCCTCAAATCCCGGTTCCTCGATTTTGGTATACCGGCCGCAAGCGACCGGGCAGGCCCAGCAAGCAATCGTCTTTTGCAGATATTTTGCGGTCAGGGTCTGACCCGAGATTGCTTCCCAGCCGCTAAAAGTGCCCTGCAGAAAGTTTTTTGTCGGGAAAACTCCGTATTTTTGAGTAAGAGGAGTCATCACCCCGATTGTGCCATGTTGACTCAACGGCGAGGGCGCAGCCTTGGCCGCATTGTTGAACTTGGTCATCACTCGATCCTGAACCTCTTTGAACCGATCCTTGTCCGCTATGGGAACCAGGCCTTCTCCCCGGACCACGACCGCCTTGAGGTTTTTGGAGCCCATCACCGCACCTACTCCCGAACGGCCGGCTGCCCGGTATTGGTCATTCATGATGGCGGCAAACAAGACCTGCTTTTCCCCGGATGGCCCGATGCAAGCCACTCTGGCTCTGGGGTCTGTTTCCCCGAGCAACTTTTCCTGGGTCTCCGGCACGGTTTTTCCCCAGAGGTGGCCGGCGGCCCTGAGTTCAGCCCGTCCTTTATCGATCCACAAATAAACCGGTTCGGCCGCCTTGCCAGTGATCAATAAGGCATCAAAGCCGGCCCTTTTTAATTCCTTGGGAAACTGGCCGCCTGAGTTTGAGCAGGTAAGGGCCCCGGTGAGCGGGCCTTTGGTCATGACCATGTACCGGGCGGCGGTGGGAGCTGAAGTGCCCGTCAACGGGCCGGTCGCCAGAACCATCATGTTTTCCGGAGACAACGGGTCGCACTGAGGGTCGGCCTCTTTATTCAAGTAATAGATGCCCAGGCCGCGGCCCCCGATGTAATTTCTGGCCGCGTTCATATCCAAATTTTCTTCCTTAAGCTCTCGGGTCGTCAGATCCACCCGCAGAATTTTTCCCCGCCATCCGTACATTTCCGTTCTCCTTTCAGTACTTGTAAGAATCTATAACCATATCGGGCGAAAACAAATCGCTGGTTTATATATCTTTCTGCTTTTCAGGGGGGCGCTTCAGCCGTTTCGAGACTGGACGCTGTCTGAGCAGTATATAGGTCGCCCCCGCACCCCCATCACAGGATCTTGCGCTGGAATAAGCGATGACCCATTTTCGCCATGGGCCCCGCGTGAGCCATTCGATGACCTTATTTTTTAGGATCGGTTCTGAAGGGGAAGAAAAACCCCGCCCGTGTATAATGAGAACGCCCGTTTTACCGGTGATCACCGTCCACCTCAAAAACCTTTCAAAAACCTCTTTGGCATCGTGGGCACTCAGTCTATGGAGGTCAACATGGGCCTGGATGGAGTAGTTTCCCCGATGCAATCGCCTCGCAACCTCCGGAGGGACATTATATCCAGTTCCTTCAATGTATTCCGGTGTATCCAGGATATTAAAGCCCGCTCCATTTTTCACCAGGCTCGTAAGCCGGGATAAAGTTTCCGCATCTTCTCTTTTCTCGGGATCTTCCGCAGGCCTGATTTCTGACCGCCTGATGTGACCAATTCTTTCGACACCATGCTCTCTGGGAATGGGGGTAACGCCCTCCATGGCTTCAATAAAGAGTTTTTCCTCTATCTCCGGACTCAGTTTAATCTCGGGATGGGCGACCCTCAATTTATGAAAATGGGGCAGAGAAATCGCTTTGGTCTCCAGTAACGCTTTTAACTCTTGAAAAGAGTTGTAGGTTGACAAAGATTTTCGCGGCTTCATGCTACAACCTGGGGCGCAAAAAGCAATCCGATGCCTAAAATCATTTTAGCCAAAACCACGAGAAATATCAAACAAACTTTATTCTCGTGAAAACGCGAAAATTTGCCTTGACAAGATAGAAATATATTGTAAACTAAAAAACCTTAAGCGCGATTGAGGCACATTTCCCGGGAAGGGAGGAAGCCTCTTATGGCTACACGCAAGCCAGAGAAGAAAAAGAAAAAGGTCACGGCCAAAAAGCCGGTCCCGAAACTGAAGGCACTCAAGCCCAAGAAAAAAATTGCCAAACCGCCAAAGAAAAAGTTGGTTAAGAAGCCCATGAAAGCAGCCGTGAAACCCAAGGCCCCCATCAAAACTCTTCCCCCACACCCCAAAGATGGGAACGCGGCCACCCGGAAATTGCTATTGGATATGCGGGAGAAACTCATCCCGGAGATTTCCGGTAGCCGCGTACCCGAATCCTTGATCGCCTCGTCCGAAATAGGAGACCTGGTCGATCAGGCCGGGGATGAACGCGACCGGGAGCTTTCCCTCCTGCTCACGGACCGCGATAAAGAAAAGCTTTTCGCCATCAATGAAGCCCTAGAGAAATTGAAGGAGGGCAGCTACGGTATATGCGAGGAATGCGGTGATAAAATCGGCCAGGGCCGGTTGAAGGTAATGCTCCTGGCCAAATACTGCGTCAATTGCCAATCGAAGATAGAAAAGGAGATGGTCCTCCAGAAAAAAGTCGAAGAAGAGCTCAAATACCGTGGCTTAGCCTATGCCAGTAACACGGAGGAAGAAGAGAGCTGAGGGTCGAAGAGTCTAAGCGGATTTAGCTTCCTGGCAGCCTATGAATCCCGGTAAAATCCGGGATTTTTTTTGGGGCCCCCCTCCTTCTCCTCTTCCGCCTGCGGTGGAGAGAGGGATGGGGTGAGGGGGAATACCGTTCCGATGGAAATATCTTTCTTCAATATCTTTCAGTTTATTGTCATCGGCTTGGCCGTGGGCTTCGTGGGTGGATTTCTCGGCATGGGGGGTGGGGCCATCATAATCCCGCTTCTTCACTACTGGGCTTTTCCGGCGATGCACATTTCGCCAGAGGTCATCGTGCACCTCTCCTTCGGAACCAGCCTGGCCGTTATCATCCCGACGTCCCTCTCCAGTTCCTGGGCCCATGCCCGGGCCGGCAACGTCAATTGGCGGGTGGTCTGGTTATTGGCCGTCCCGGGCATCCTCGGATCATTCTTGGGCTCAACCCTGACGGCCCTCTTGAAAGGACCATTGCTTACGTCGCTTTTCGGGTCACTGCTCATCATCCTCTCGGTGCAGATACTCCTTCAAGAAAAAGGACCCGAGGAATCTGGAGGGCACTCCTCCCCGAAGCCCCTTCCCACATTAATCATTGGCTTGCTGGTAGGAGTATTCTCCGGCTTCTTCGGCGTGGGCGGTGGGGTTATCGCTATTCCCCTGATGGTTCGATTCTTAGGCATCCCCATCCATCGGGCGGTGGGTATTTCCATCGCTTTCGCTTTTTTCGCTGCTCTTGTCGGGACGGGTGGGTACATCATCAATGGCTTTGGCAACTCTCATCTCCCTCGCTATGCGCTGGGCTATGTGCACACCCCGGGCTGGGTTCTGGCCGGCATTCCCAGCATCTTTCTGGCCCAATGGGGGGCAAAGCTGGCCCACAAAGCCCGGCCCCCGCTCCTCCACCGGGCATTTGCCGTGCTGCTGATGATCGTGGGGATTCGCATGCTTTTCTGAGTATCGGAATATTGCCAACGCGGGATACTGGAACAACGAGGTCGTTTTATTTAACCCAATAATCCATCGTTCCCATCTTCCATTTTCCCTCGTTCCGGGCATAAAAAAACGGCACCCGAGAGAATCGGAGTGCCGTAGAAATTAAGCCAGATCCTAAAATGAATTAAGCGATCTGGACGTTCTTGGCCTTTGGGCCCTTGGATGTCTCTTCGATCTCGAAGCGCACCCTCTGGCCCTCCGTCAGGGTCTTAAAACCATCTCCCTGAATGGCTGTGTAATGGACGAAAAGGTCTTGTCCATTATCCTGCTGGATAAAGCCATAGCCCTTCTTCTCGTTGAACCATTTCACTGCACCTTCAGCCACTGCGATATCCCTCCCTTCTACTTATTGCTTCTTGGAATAAGTCCGGATATCGCTCTGGCCAACAAAAAAGGCCATCGAGAATTGTAAAACACTCCCAATGGCCATCTTATCTGTTTCCCAAAACTACCATCCGACCCATCCAGAACCATTTTATATTGACCCTGAAAACCTGTCAACATAAATTTTGACGACTATTGCTTTGAATTCTTTTGACTTTTCCCTCTTGGCCGAGGCTCTTTGGGTTTACCCGACGACGGCAGACCCTTACGTTCCTCGTTCTTCGCTTCTACCCGACCCGTTTCATCGGCAAAACCGCGACAAACTTTAATATTTTCAGCTGCAAGAGGAAACTCCCAGTCCCTTCCTTCCGCTTGGGCTAAAGCCAGAGGAAAACGAAAATCTTTCCTTGACAAGATAAGAGAATTTGATGTATCGTACCCACATCATATGGTCTGACCTTTATACCAATTTACCCGCCCTCATGAAAGGCAATCAAAGGTGGATCTGGATCTCGAATTAAAGGTAGCCGAAGCCCTGGCTGAAGATGTGGGGAAAGGTTGGGCGCGGCTCGATCCTGAGGATATCAAGTTTTTAAACGCCGTCCTGGGCGACTTGATTGAGGTCCAGGGTGGGAAAAAGACGGTGGCCAGGATTACGGGAACCTTCCCGGAGTTCTACGGCAAAAAAATGGTCCAGATTGACGGGATCACCCGCAGCAATGCCCAAGCGAACTTAGGAGAGATAGTCCGAGTCAGGAAAATTCCCCGGAAAACGGCCGCCACAGTTCTGGTCACTCCCCTCGACCTTACCCAGGTAATACCCGAAGAAAATGAGTTAGAGCAATTTGCCAAAGTTCTCCAGGGATTGCCCGCGATGCTGGGGGATAAAATCAATATTCCTTTTCTGGGCGGCAAAGAACGGCTTTTTAATGTGGAGGCGACTTCTCCCTCGGGGGGGGTCATCATCAATCAAAAAACCAGATTCCTCTTAAAGAAGCCTGATTTTTCCATGGAGGCGCCGTCGCATGTCTCTTATGAGGATGTGGGCGGGCTTGGAAATGAGTTGCGGCTCGTACGGGAAATGGTGGAGCTTCCCCTGCGTTATGCCGAGGCCTTCGAAAGATTAGGCATTGAGGCCCCCAAGGGGGTATTGCTTTATGGGCCGCCCGGAACGGGAAAAACCCTGATCGCCCGGGCCATTGCCAGTGAGACCAAACTTCATTTTATCCGGGTGAATGGGCCGGAAATCATCCATAAGTTTTATGGGGAAAGCGAGGCCCGGTTGCGGGAGATTTTTGAAGAGGCTACCCGCAAAGCCCCGAGCATTATCTTTATCGACGAAATCGATGCCATCGCCCCGAAACGGGCAGAAGTTTTGGGAGATGTCGAAAAAAGGGTGGTGGCCCAGCTCCTGGCCCTGATGGATGGCATGGTCTCCCGGGGACACGTCATCGTCATTGGGGCCACCAATATCCCGGAAATGATAGACCCGGCCCTCAGGCGGCCCGGCCGCTTTGACCGGGAGATCGTTCTCCCGGTTCCCAATATTGAAGGGCGCCGGGAAATCCTGAGGATTCACAGCCGGCACATGCCTCTGGCCCCCGACGTGGATCTGGACCGACTGGCCCAGATTACCCATGGCTTTGTCGGTGCGGATTTGGAAGTTTTGTGCAAAGAAGCCGGGATGGTGACTTTACGAAGATACCTCAGCCTGGAAGGCGAGAACCATCTCGACGCAATTCTGGCCACTCCCGAACGGTTGCAGATCCGGATGCAGGATTTTTTGACGGCCCTCCGGGAGATCGAACCGACGGCCACCCGTGAGTTTTATACGGAAAGGTCGACAGTGAGGTGGCACCATATCGGCGGGTTGAGCAAGATCAAGGAGGCCCTCATTTCCATCGTGGATTGGCCCACCCGGTATCCAGATCTGTTCGCCGCCGGAAAAATATTCCCCCCCAAAGGGGTCCTTTTCTCCGGGCCTTCGGGCACCGGCAAGACGCTGATGGCCAAGGCCCTGGCCGGTGAAACCGGTTTGAATTTCATTTCCATCAGCGGGCCGATTCTTTTTTCGAAATGGCTCGGGGAGTCGGAAAAGGCCCTCCATCAGATCTTCAAGAAAGCAAAACAATCGGCCCCTTGCATTCTCTTTTTTGATGAAATCGATGCTCTAGTGCCGACCCGCAGTCTGGCCAGCGATGGCGGGGCCGCGGAACGTGTGTCCAGTCAGCTCTTTAACGAATTGGATAATTTAAGTGATCACTCCCAGGTGATTGTCCTCGGGGCTACGAATCGCGAGGATCTGCTCGACCCGGCGTTGATGCGTGCGGGACGGCTGGATTATGTACTTCCATTTCCCCTCCCTGATGAAAGAGATCGGCTGGAGATCTTTCAGGTCAATACCCGGGAAAAACCCCTGGGAAATGATGTAGACCTGTCGGTATTGGCCCAAATGACGGAAGGAATGGCAGGTTCCCAAATTGCGTTTATCTGTAGAAGTGCAACCATGATGGCCATTGCGGAGTTGATCAATTCCCCGCAGAATAAGCCTTCGACGGAACTTCTCATCAATGCCCGGCACTTCAAGGAAGGCATTGAAAGAGGACGGAAAAAGGGGGGATCATCGGCATGCTGAAAGCGGTGATTAAAAAAAGGGCCTATGAAGACGTCGTCAAACAAATCCGCACTCTGATTGAAAAGGGGAGGCTAAAACGGGGGGACCAGCTTCCGACCGAAAGGGAATTGTCGGAAACCTTTAAAGTATCTCGGACCACCGTACGGGAAGCCATTTTTTCCCTGGAAGCAGCAAAACTGGTAGACCGGCGCCAGGGCAACGGGACATACGTGATCGCATCCAGCGAGGAAGCCCTGGTGCAGCCTCTGGCGGCATCGCTCTTTCATGAGAAGGATGATCTGATCGATATCTTTTCCCTCCGCAAAATCATCGAACCCGAAATTGCCCAAATGGCCTCGGAAAACGCGACGCCCGAAGAGATCAATGAGCTGGAAGATATCCTCAAGAACCAGGAAGCGGAGCGGGTCGACGCTGATAACCCCGTGCGGATGGATACCAATTTTCATCATCTCCTGGCCCGGATGGCCAAAAACCGGGTTTTGGAACGTCTGCTATTCGCCGTGGTCGACCTTCTGGGCAAAACCCGCGAAAGATACCTGCAGACCGAGGAGAGAAAACAAAAATCTCTTCTGGGTCATCGGAATATCCTCGCCGCCATCCAAAGCGGAAACAAGACGGCTGCCCGACAGGCCATGCGCCGACACTTAGAGGATGTGGAGGATATTCTATTCAAAAAAAGGAAGGAAGGGAGAAAATAATCATAGCTTCCATTGGAGGAGGTTGGCTCGTTTCTTCAGGCTTTCGTTAAACGGACCCATTGGGATAATCCACAATTTACAAGGAGGTAGGTGTTTATGGCTAAAGTGACCGAAATAACGGTTTGGACCCGGGGTGTCGTCATGGATAAAGAGGCCCGGGATGTGGCCAATGCTTTTGCTCAGGCGGCCAAAATGGAGGGCAAATTTATCCAGGCCTTCGACAATTACGAGGACCTGCCCGACCGCGTCCTTGTGACCACGCGGAAATACGCCCGGATCAGCGATGAAGAGATTGAGATGAAGTATCTCTATACGAACAGCCATCCGGATGTGGTGGTGATCGTTGAACCCACTATCATCAAGGGGATCAACGTACTCAAAGGAATGCCGGAAGGAGGGCTTCTGGTCATCAATACGAACCGGCCGATCGATTACATGCTGAAATTTATCCCCAATGCCGATGTGCTGGGCGCCATCGCCACGGTGGACGCCGACGGCATCTCCGGGATCCGCACCGTCGACTTTTCCGGCTCGGAAGGCGGCGTGGATGCGGCCGGCATCGGAGCGGGCATCGCCGCTCCGCTCCTCGGGGCCATGTGCCGGGTGACCGGGATGGTAAAGAAGGAGAGCCTGGCGAAAGTGATCAGCGACGTGGCCTCCATGGAGCGGGGATATAACGAAGCCAAAGTCCAGAAATTCCGCAAGTCCCGCAGCGAGTATTTCTGGGGAGGCTAAAACCCATTTGGATTTCCGAATCAACCATATTGAAAGGAGAAAATCATGCCGATAAAGATTCCCAAAGATCGAGAAGTCCCCTTCGGAGCGATTACGCCCGCTCCCGTCAAGCAGCAGGATCTGTTCATCACCTCGAACTGGCGGATCGTCCGGCCCGTCATTGATCATGAGAAGTGTACCCGTTGCTTCACCTGCTATGCTTCCTGTCCGGATTCCTGCTGGTCCTACAACGAAAAAGAAGATCAGATGGAATGGAACTGGAAGTTCTGCAAAGGCTGCCAGATTTGTATCCACGAGTGCCCGGTGGACGCCATCAGCGCAGCCCCGGAGCTCGATTTCGAGGATGGGGTGGTCCGTTTGGAAAAACCCTTTTAAGGAGGAGGAAAGAATATGGCTCAAGAAAAAATGCTGAGCGGCTGCGCCGCGGCGGCTCAGGGAGCAAAATATGCGGAAGTGGAAGTGATCTGTTCGTTCCCGATTCGGCCCTATACCGCAATCATGATGGAGCTGGCCAGGATGGTCGCCAACGGGGAACTGGATGCAGAGTTTCTCCATGGGGAAGGGGAACACGCCCAGGTTTCGGTGGTGCTGGGGGCCTCAGCAGCGGGCGCCCGGGCTTATACCGGAAGCTCCGGGGTCGGGGTAACCTATGCTTTTGAGGTATACAGCCCTGCGGCGGGCGGGCGGTATCCTTTGCAGATGGCCATTGCCGACCGGACCCTTGATCCCCCCGGTGATTTTGGTTCCGAACATACGGATGCCATGTCCTGCCGGGACCAGGGGTGGTTAATGGGTTGGGCGGCAACGCCGCAGGAAGTATTCGATAACACCCTGATTAATTTTCGGGTGGGCGAGGATCCGCGCATCATGCTGCCCCAGTTTGTGTGCCAGGATGGGTATTTCATTTCCCACATCGCGGATAAAGTCATCCTGCCGGACAAATCTCAGGTGAAGGAATTCTTGCCTCCCTATAAGGCGCCTCATCCCCTGAGTCTCCTTTGCCCGGTTTCGCATGGTCCGCAGATCCGCCCGGACCAGGGAGCCCCGATGGACGCCCAGCGGGCGGCGACCTTTCTCGAGGTCCCCAAGGTGATCGAAGAGGCGGTAGCGGATTTTAACCGTATTTTTGGCCGCACTTATGACCCCTACCTGGAAAAATACCAGATGGAAGATGCCGAGGTGGCCTTCTTCATCCAGGGGGCCCATGCCAACACCTGCAAATCGGCCATCAAACACCTGCGAAGCCAGGGGCTGAAGGCCGGAATGGTTCGGCCACGCTGGACCCGGCCCTGGCCGACCCAGCAGATCGCCGAGGCGCTCTCCCGGGTCAAGGCCGTGGCTTGCGTTGAAACCAGCACCTCTTACGGGGGCGCGATGCGGGGCGGGAACCTGATTCACGAAGTCCGGGCTTCCCTCTACGACCTGGAAAATCGGCCTCCCGTTACGTCTTTTATGGCCGGCCTGGGCGGGGATGTCATCCTGCTGGAAGATTTCTATTATATGGCCAAGATCCTCACCCAGATGGTTAAAGAGAAAAAAGTCCGCCAGCAGGTTTACTGGATCGGCTTCGAGGGAGAATAATCCCCTAAGACTTTAAGGAGGTATTAAATATGCAAGGCGCATTTGATTATAAGAAGCAAATTTTGGAACCCATCACCTCTCTCCGCAGCGCGCCGAGAGATGAAATGTACGTGCCGGGACACCGGACGTGCGCCGGCTGCGGCCCGGCCTTGAATTATCGCCTGACCGCCAAGGCCGCCGGCAAGGATACGATCTTTATCGGGCCTACCGGCTGCATGTATGTGGCCAATTCCAGCTATCTCTGTACTCCCTATGCCGTCTCCTGGATCCATGCCCAGATCACCAACGGTGGGGCTGTCGCATCGGGAATCGAGGCTGCCTACAAGATATTGGCCCGAAAGAAAAAATACGACGGGCCTTTCCCGAATGTCATCGTGATGGCCGGAGATGGCGGTTCCGTCGACATCGGCCTGCAGGCCATGTCCGGGTTGATGTATCGGGGGCATGACGTCCTCTTCATCTGCTACGACAATGAATCCTACGCCAATACCGGGATTCAGACCTCGCCGACCACCCCGTACGGGGCGAATACCACTTTTACCCCTCCGGGAAAAATGATTCCTGAAGGCAAAACCCTCTTCCCAAAAGATCCCCCCCAGATGGTGATCGGCGGGCACCCGGCAGTCAAGTATGTGGCCACCACCTGCGTTTCCTACCCGGTTGACCTGATGAACAAAGTGCGCAAGGCTCTGAATGTGGACGGCCCAACTTTCCTGCACATGCTCTCGCCCTGTCCCAAAGGATGGAAGTTTGATGAAAAGTTGACTCTGGAAATGGGCCGTCTGGCGGTGGAGACCGGGATGTGGAGCCTTTATGAATGGGAGAATGGGGTTTATAAATACTCCCACATCCCCAAGAAATACAAACCGGTAGGCGAGTACATGAAATTTCAGGGGCGTTTCACGCACCTGAAAGAGGAACATATCGCCAAGATGCAGGCCTTCGTAGATGAGAAGATTCAGAGGGTTAAGGCTATTGCAGTCGAAGCTCCCATTCCGACACCAAAAGCGAGAGCCTGATATTTGGCGATCGGGAGACAATCGCTTCTTGGTGGGAAGTGAGAATGCCCTGCCGCTTTCGGCGAGGCAGGTTCTTGTTCAGAAAATAACTTTCAAATCCCCTTCCCCCCTTTGCTATGTATAGCAAAGGGGGGAAGGGGGATTTTTTTCGTTCGCCGGAGTCGAACCCGTCATGAAAAATTATAAAGGAGGGATGGGTCTCCGTCACCGGGTGTAAAACCGCCCGGCCATAAACGGTTGCCGTGCGCGTGTAAATAAAGCTGCATATTCCAACTTCCAACCTCGCCCGCCCCGCCAACGATTAGAATCTGCATTTTCGTTCCCCTTTACACCTGGAAATACTTTAATAGAGACTGTTCCGAAAAAACTCAAAACCCAGCGAAAAACAAGGATAAAATAGTTATTTTTTGATCAATTTAATCCGGAGCCAAATAAACTATTTTTTAAGAAAATCTTTTTGGGTAAATCGAAGAGCCCTGTAAAAATATTAGGGATTTAGTCCTCAATTAATTTTATGCTAATCATTTTTTCACTTTTTTTCGGAACAGTCTCTAATAGGGACCATTCGTCAAGGCACTTTCTATATCCAATTCGATTTATTACCCACTGCAACTTTTTCCGGGTTTAGTCCGTCTTAATGGTAAAATCAGAGAAAGGGCGATATGGGCCGCAGACAAAGTGTTGATTCGTGTCGTGGAGATCGATTCCTGTGACATCTCAGGATTATATAGTGCTTGCATTCTTATGGATTGCCTACTGCGTTGTCCACAGCGCCTTGATATCCATAACGGTTACGGATTTTCTTAAGCACGCTCTGGGGGATAGATATCGGTTTTATCGGCTGTTTTTCAATATCTTTTCCGTGACCACGCTCGTACCGCTGCTTGTGTATTCGCATTCGGCGCGTTGGAGTACCGAACTACTTCTCACCTGGGAAGGGTATATGCGAATCATTCAGTACGGCTTGATTGCTCTGGGAGCAGTTCTGGCCATAACCGGCGCGCGCCATTACAGCATGCTCCAATTCCTTGGTATGCAGCAGATTCTTAAGGAAAGATCCGGGGCCGCTATGACTGAGACCGGCGAGTTTGATTCAAGGGGGGTTCTGGGCATAGTCCGCCATCCCTGGTACCTGGCGGTATTCATCCTCTTATGGGCCAGAGATCTCAATTTGGCGGCATTCATAATTAACGTAGTCCTCTCCGCCTATCTCATGATCGGCACACTCCTGGAGGAGCGGAAGCTTGTTCTTGAGTTTGGAGAGAAGTATAAGGTATATCAGCATCAGGTATCCATGTTCATCCCGCTCAAGTGGCTGAGATCCCGGGGGAAAAGGAGCGTGGGGTGAGGAATATGATTCGGAACTATGAACAGTTGATCAGCCATGGAGACCAAGCGGCCCGAAAAGTCGTCCTGGATTGTTTAAACCGTGCTCTGGAGGCCGCGGATACATATGCGGGGACTCGCCGGATCGTCCGATTGGAGAAGGATACGCTTTATGTGGGCGATAAAACCTTTGACCTGAGGAAGATAAAAAACATTTATGTGGTGGGAGCTGGCAAAGGGACTTTTCCCATCGCCAGGGCTTTGGATGAAATCCTGGGGGAACGAATTGCTGCCGGCATTGTTCTAGTGAAAAAGAGTGGTCCGGAAAAATTAAAATACCTGAGGGTCCTGGAATCCGGCCACCCAGTACCCAACGAAGCGAGTTTTGCAGGGGGATCGGAAATCCAGAGAATCGCCTCCTTGCTGCAAAAGGGGGATCTGGTTTTTGTCTGCATGACCGGCGGGTGTTCCGCTCTTATGGTTCTTCCGGCCGAAGGACTCACCCTGGACGACAAGATTCAGGTGAATAAATTATTGCTTACGACCGGAGCTTTGATCAGTGAATTGAACGCCGTGCGCAAACACCTTTCGCGCGTCAAAGGGGGAGGCCTGATGCGGATGCTTCATCCCGCCACCATCATTACCCTGACGCAGGATACGGCGCCAGAGTTCTTGCCCTGGCCTGATCCATGTCTCCCGGATCCTTCAACCTTTTCTGAAGCCATCAAAGTGCTCAAGGATTACGAAATATGGGACCGGACTCCCGAAAGGGTGAAAAGCCATTTGCTAAAAGGTTTGTCCGATTCCTACCTGGAAACCATCAAAAATCTTGAGGGAATAGAGCATTACCTGTTCGATACAGCGAACCCGCGTGATGCCTGCCTGGCTGCCGTGAACTATGCCCGGGAGCTTGGATATAATGCCCAGGTTCTTTCTACCAAGATTGAGGGAGAATCGAGGCACGTGGGGACCGTGCTCGCGGGGATTGCCAAGGAGATTCATCTCTACGGCCGGCCCTTTGAACCTCCCTGTCTTCTGGCGAGCGGCGGAGAAACTACCGTTTCCATAGAGGGCCCGGCGGGCGAAGGTGGGCCCAATCAAGAAGCAGTTCTGGGCTTTGCCCGGGCGATTGCCAGGTATAAAAGCATCAGCCTGGTTTCCATAGATTCCGAAGGAACCGATGGCCCAACGCAAATCGCGGGCGGGATTGCCGATGGGCAAACCGTCGACCGGGCGACAGCATTGAATGTCGATCTGTTCGATGTCTTGAAACGGCATGATTCAACCACCGCCCTGGGAGCTCTCGAGGACCAGGTTATAACCGGAGACACAGGAACAAATGTAGTCAATCTGCGGATGATGTTTATCGGACGGGCTGGTGCAAAGTTGCAAAAGTGAGCGCGATATTAGCAGGTTTGCCCAGGCCCGGGGGGGCGGGGCGCTCCGCTTGGCATCATAAGGCGGTGGTTTTTTCATTGATGAGGCGGGAAAAGACACCCCGCCTGTTCTTGCGGATACCCAGTGGGAGGGTACAGTTAAGACCTCTCCCGGCCGATGCTGCCCGCGCGAAACACCCCGCCCCCCCGGGCCACGTCAAGGTGGGTAAAAATGATTATATGACACGAATGAAACCTGAGAGCACTCAAAGATTACGAGGGGAGAAGGGGCAAGAGGGGAAAGGGCGAAAAGAAAAAAGGGGGCATTTCGTCTATTTGTATTTGCTCAGTGTCCTCTGTGGTGAGATTTTGGAGGGGAAATGAAAAAAGTCGTGATCCAGGAGGTACGGGCGAGGGAGATCATCAACGGGCGGGGGATCCCTGCTGTGGAAGCCGAAATTTTCACGAGTAATGGAGGGCGGTATATCGCCTCTTCACCCAGCGGTGTATCCACCTCCTCCCACGAAGCGGTCGAAATCCGTGATGGGGCAAAGCGGATGATGGGGAAGGGCGTACAAAGGGCAGTCGGGAATATTCTTAAGGTAATTGGTCCGGCGATCGCCGGAATGGACGCAGCCGATCAGCGGGCGATCGATAGCCGGCTTCTGGAGTTGGACGGAACGCCCAATAAATCAAAGCTTGGGGGGAATGCCGTTACAGCGGTTTCCCTGGCGGTTGCCCGCGCCGGGGCCGCCTCGGCAGGCCTGCCTCTCTATCGCTATCTTGGGGGGACCGAGGCCTGCTCTCTTCCGATTGTATGTCCCAATATGATCTCGGGGTCAAAAACGGCGGGGAATGAGATTGATTTTGAAGATTACCTGTTGGTCCCTTTTGGTTTTCGTAATCTGCGAGGGGCAATCTTTGCCGGGACCGAAGTATTCCACGCCCTGCATCGGATGCTTGAAGATGCCTTTGGCCTGATCCCCCAGATCACCGCCCTGGCTCCCCCGCTGAAAACAACGGAGGAAGTCCTGCAATTCATAACTCGGGCAATCGAGCAATGCGAGTATGAAGGGAAGATAGGGATGGGCATCGACGCTGCGGCCAATAATTTTTATGATGAAACCAGCGATCGATACCGGCTGCGACGGGGATCGATGACCCGGGACGACCTTATAAACTATTATGCCTCTTTGACCAAGTCCTACCCGATTATTTTTCTGGAAGACGGCCTTCACGAAAATGACTTCGAAGGATTTGGAGAGTTAACCCGGCGGGTCGATTGTTTGGTTGTCGGCGACGACTTATTTGCGACCAACAAGAACCGCTTAATCCAGGGGGCCGAGAAATATTCCTTAAACGGCGCCCTGTTTAAATTGAACCAGGCAGGAACGGTTTCGGAATTTCTAGAGGCCGCTGAAGTTGCGAAGCGCCACCACTATACGATCGTCGGCTCCGTACGATCGGGTGAAACCGAGGATACGGGGCAAGCCGATCTGGCCGTGGCCATCGGTGCCGATTATTTCAAATTGGGAGCGCCCGTGAGAGGCGAGATGATAACGAAATACAACCAATTTCTCAGGATTGAGGAAGACCTGGGAGACACCGCAAAATTCCACGGCAATAAAAACAGGGGAAAAAGGTGAAGGAAGGAAATAGGAAATTATAAAGTGTTTTTGTCGGCTCAATTTTGATAATCTCGTAAAAAGTCAAAAATACCCCCTCTCCCTTGATGGGAGAGGGTTGGGGTGAGGGTGAAGAATCGAGAAATTCCGGCAAGTTATTTATCCCCCTCCCCTTCATCCCCTCCCGCCAGGGGAGGGGATATTCTACTTTTTACGAGTTCATCAATTTTAGGCATTTTTTATTGCTTGACCTCAAAAAAGGCGATGGCCTAAGATTAGAATAAAGAGGATACAAAAGTCAGAAAGAAATTGAGGAATTTTGGAATTGAGGAATTTCGCTCGAAATACGGAATTTCTTGATTCCCCAATTCCTCAATCCCTTAATCCCTCAATTAATTGGTAAGAGGTTTATCGTGAGTGAAGTTATTCTGCGTTTTGCACCCAGCCCAACTGGATTTCTTCATATCGGGGGAGCGCGTACCGCTCTCTTTAATTGGTTGTTGGCCCGGAACCAAAAGGGGAAGTTTATCCTGCGCATCGAGGACACAGACCAGGTGCGCTCCACCAAGGAATCCATCGACGCGATCCTGGAGAGCATGACCTGGCTGGGCCTGGACTGGGATGAAGGGCCGATCTACCAGACGGACCGGCTGCATATCTACCGGGAGCACGTGGAGCGTCTTCTCCACGAGGACAAAGCCTATCCTTGCTATTGCACGCCCGAGGAGTTGGACGAAAAGCGCCAGCGAGCGCTCAAGGAGAAA
>Ga0315292_10000599_pt1 | contig 17293 bp, 16 predicted proteins | sample YL17G13_0_MG_FD_204029 | JGI IMG/M metagenome (GOLD analysis project Ga0315292, IMG submission 204029) | Sediment microbial communities from Yellowstone Lake, YNP, Wyoming, USA - YL17G13_0 | ecosystem: Environmental > Aquatic > Freshwater > Lake > Sediment | place: USA: Wyoming | collected... | reverse complement strand
AAGGAGCGAGGAAAGGAGCGGTTTTTGCGACGCAGCCTCGCGACTGTACTGAAGGAGCGAGGAAAGGAGCGGTTTTTGCGACGCAGCCTCGCGACTGTACTGAAGGAGCGAGGAAAGGAGCGGTTTTTGCGACGCAGCCTCGCGACTGTACTGAAGGAGCGAGGAAAGGAGCGGTTTTAACCGCCCCTTTTATATCGGCGATTAATTACCTCCAAACAAGCACTCCGCTAATTCCTGCAAGGAATGCACCTCCTGATATGGTTCATAAACCCAGGCAGGCATGGGAAATTGGTGCAACAACACCAGGCTTAGGGCTTTCCGTGGAAAATCGTGCCAATAAAAGCCTGGTAATCCATAGGCATCCAGGCACTCGCGCAAAAGCTGTCTGTCTGAGTGGAAAAGGTCCAAATGCAGGGCGACCAGCTCATAAAGCAGATTTCCAGTCTTCGCGTCACCCCAATCGATGATAGCCAGAGACTGCCATCTGCCACTCTCCAGGCTTCCCAGCAGGTGGTCAGCTGTCAAATCTGCATGGATCAGGTATGGGGGTGCAGAAAAGTCAAGCAGACGTTCCACTGGTAAAACGAAGCCCTCGAGCTGGTCAAGCAGATGAGCCGGGATGTCGTTCCATACCTGATGGTTGGTTAGGCAGTTGAGGTGCTGCTGCGATAAAAAGCCGGTATAGTTATCAGCGCAGGGAGAAATTGATGCGGGCAGCTCAAGGGCATGACCAGCGGTCAGGGCATGCAATTGATGGATGTACCCCCCCATCTGGCATGCAACTAAGCTCCAATCGTCCTTGGCGAGTTTATCCCTCACCTGCCCGATACTCACCCCATTGACATGCTCAAAGATAAGGTATTGCCAATCGTTATTCAGCCTACCTTCTGCCAGAATTATCGGTGAAGGGATGGACAGGGATTGCTTCTCGATCCAATGCCCCATATCCCGTTCAATGCGAAACGAGCCTGCACCATCAAAGAGGGGTCCGAAGAACTTCACCACCACCGACTTGTGGGGTTGATAATCTCCCCTGGGAATCAACTCAACAATAAAGGTTGGAAACGTCCCCGGCACACCTGGGTAAACTTTCTCGCAGCCGAAACCGTGATATTCACAAACCCGGCACACGTATTGATCCCACAAGGTGAGGTCCATGAAATGCGCGGCGTAACCAGCTCGGTCAGTTAGTGAATTAAGGGTGAGGGAATGGTCCACGAAAGGTATTATCAAACAAAATCCCAAGGTATTTAAGCCCTTGAGATATTACGCTCCACCACATCAAGGAATAGTTCTTCCTCCTGAGAGGAGTTGAACGCCCTGCGAGGAAGAAAGCGGAAGGCATTTTTGTTGGTTATACTTAGCAGTAAATAATAATCCTTGGTAGTCACCAACTTATTGATGTTTCCCCACTCCAGGAGGGTTGAGTTAAAACGACTCGTAATCTGCACGCCAGCATCACTCACCTCCCATGTGGCTTCGGTTACGAGCTTCTCATTCTGGGCTGCCTTTTTCGCCAGGCTTGCAGGTTGGATGAAATAGGCGTAAATTACAAATAATGGGGGAAGAAAAAGCCAGATCAGCTCAAAGATGGTCACTGAAGATCCCTTTGATGCAACCACGAATAATGCCAATCCAAATGCTAGCGCTAATAAAACCAGGCTGATCTTTGTCCCTGTGCGCTGTAAATTGAAATGTCGCACAACATATGCGTAATCATGCTGATTGGGGGTGTACCGCATTGTTAAAGATTGGCTCATCATAGGTCTCCTCTTGAAAACATAATGATTATAATCGACCTATTTTCCCCGACTCTTGCAATAGCAGTATAAGAACTCAAAAAGGGATGACCTGATCAAAGTTTTATCATGGATTATAATAACAGCATATTCTATAGGAGCGTGGAATGTCTGAACTACTGCAAGAAGCCTTGAGTGCCATGCAAAGAGGGGATATCACCCTGGCTAAGCAGCTGCTTTCACAAGCCTTGATTCAAGATCCCAACAACGAGACCGCCTGGATGCTGATGTCGAATGTAGTGGACGATGTAAGGTTGAAACGTAATTGCCTTGAAAGAGTGTTGGCAATCAACCCAAATAATATCGATGCCAGTACAGCCCTAACCAGGCTAAATACCTCACCCCTCTCACCTGTCACTCGTGGTGAGAGAGACAAACCGATTTACCCATCCAATTTTGATAAAATCCCACCCTTTACCCCACCCTACACCTGGGGAAGTGATCCGGAGCAATATCTTGCATCAGGTGACCTCACCAACCCAGAATTGCCCGAAGAACAACTAGTCCAACCAACTGAAACCACGCCTACTTTCGATTGGGCAAATGATTCCGATGAACCAGGTAAAACCATTGATCAGTTATTTACTGCCGTTAGCAGCCCAGAGTTGGCTTCCCAACGTCTTCCAAATACCGACTTAAGGTGGCTTGATCAAAACCAATCTGCAGGACTCACGAATCCAGTCCAGGATGTTGATGGAAAAAGTGATGCTATGTGGCTGGACGAGCTGGTGGGAACCGAGGTAGAGCCACTACCTGAACAACCTCCAGGCACAATGGAAGGCTTCCCGGTCAGTGTGGAGCCAGAATTTGGGTCGAATGGTTTGATCACTCCAGAACAACCCGAAGAACCCCTCACCTCCGATTACCAACTGTGGGATAATCCTAAGGCTAAAAAGGATCGCATAATCATCCTTAGCAACACATCCCTCATATATGCCAACCCCAAGGAATCAGACATGCCCCACATCCTGGGTTTATTCGAAGATAATAAAATGATCCGAGACTTGTTAGGCGAAAATGCCGGGGTGATTAAGTTGGAAAGTATCAGGCGTCTAATGGTAAAACCGGAAAAGGCGGATTTGTCCATTGATTACCTGAATAAGAGCAGGAAAAAAACCACCCACAAGCTCACATTTTCAAGCCAACAGGTTCGTGACGAGGTCCTGAGCGCAATTCAATTGAAGCCTGGAGCAGAATATCACGAGACGATCCAAATTTTCAGACTTCAGGATAAAATTGTGCCACCTCTGGCAATTCTGTTGTTGCTCGTATTCCTGATCTGGCTTCTAAATGCGGGCCTCCCCATGCTTAGTGGATTGACTGGTTCAGAACTGGGGGTGCTCGAATCGATCGTATCCTTTTTGATGGGTATCGTATTATCTATTGGCAGGACTAACCTTTTTCTAATCATCCTTGTATGTGGACTGCTAACGGTCGTGTGGTTGGTGAGTAACCTGATTAAGCCATCCAAGTTAATCATTTTGGAGCGCTAATAGTAATATTGAATGCTCTCTACATCTAAGTGAGCACTCTGAGGAGATCTCCACCAAGCCGTAAACGACTTTTATATTAGGAAGATATATTTTTCTTTCGAATCGCTATCCCAGGATTGCCTTTCGAATACTCCCGGTTTTTTCCCCCCGTATTTCAAGTTTGCTAATGGTTATCCCGTTCCCAACGCTCGATGGCGTTCTGGATAAGTTTAAGGCGGCTGGCCTGCGGGTCCTGTCTGCGTTCGTATTCAATTAAGCGATCGGCGGCAGAGCCGTTGAATCGAACCTTTCGCAAGAGGTCCTGATATAGAAGGTCCTCCCACCCTCGTACCTTCCACTTCTCCTGCCACTCAAGGTTTTGTGAGGTTTTTTCATAAATCCAACCACCGCATACCCCAGCGATAATGATCAGAAAGCCCACTCCTAAAATCCATGGATGGATAAGTAAGGTGAATTTAACTCGCACCCAATGGGTTGCCAGTAAAACAGACACAGGTAGAGCTAATAATCCAACCAGTCCGCCCAGGATTTTTACATTCTGCCTGGCTAGCCCAGCACATATATAACCACCCACCAAAGCTCCAAACGGTCCTGCCAGGAGCAGGATTATCTTACCGATGTTCCCAAGCTGTGCCGGGCTCACAAGTTCAGCAACTACGAAATGTATCACTGTAGCAATACCCGCAGCTACGAGCCAGCCGATAAGTACCACCCCCAAGATTTTCCCCCAAGTGAGTGTTGTGGTTTCTTCCTCGGGGAAGGTTGTGGTGTTTTCTTCAGGATACATATTCTGACCACACTGTGGGCAACGTGTCAACTCGGGGTAGACCACGGAGCCGCAATTTGGACATTCGAAGGTGTTGTCATCCATATCTTTATCATAGCCTGATTTATTCAGACAGGCAATACCAGGCAGAAGACTATAAGCGATATGCGATTGATTTATCGGTCAAGCATTCGTCAATAACCGTCTGCTTGAGACCGCTTATCACAGCCAGGGGCTATTCGCTTAACTGGAATCCCAGGATGCCCAGCCCCAACATTTGCTAACCGCCAATGCCATTTCTGCCAGGATAAACACCGCTCAACTTGACTCAATCGCAGCAAACCCGCAGGTGATGCGAATTGAAGCCAGCCATTCCTATCAAATCATTCCTGCAATCTCTAATCCAGTTTTTCACGCTTTGCCATCCTCCAACCTCACCTCCCAACCCAAGACGGTCGAGGGGAATATCACCAAGATCTGCGCTGACCAGGCTTGGTCCACCTTCAACATCACAGGCACCGGTGCAGTGGTTGGTCTTGTCGATACCGGGGTGATGTATGACCACCCTGCACTCGTTAGCTCTTATCGCGGTAACCTCGGCGGTGATAACTTCAACCATAACCACAATTGGTACGACTTCATCAACCATTCACCTGCACCTATATGATCTCAGAAATGGAGCGTATGGGATACTGCACCTACTGGAATTGCGCCAAAGCTAACCAGGCTTCCATTGCACTTACCCGTAGGCTGGGCTTTCGTACCGAAAAAGAATACCGCCTTATGGAATGGCGGAAGATAGATGTTTAGCATGTGGACCGGGAAAGTGTCAAAGATGGTATATTACTCATAACGAGGACATGGGAGTTCGAAAAATGACAAAAGTTGGATTAGCGTATGATTTGATCAAACTGGATACTATGCAAGAGCTCCCATTCGATTGTATTGCTGAGTTTGATTCGGAAGAGACTATTCAAGCGATAGCAAATGCGCTTAAATCCGGGGGACATGAAGTAATCCTTTTAGAAGCTGATGAAGGTTTTGTCAACAAATTGAAGGCTTCACAACCAGAGATCGTCTTCAATATCGCTGAAGGCATACATGGAGAAACCCGTGAAGCACAGGTTCCTGCAATATGCGAATTTTTCGGCATCCCATATACCGGCTCCGGGGTCCTGGCTTTATCAATATGTCTGAATAAGGCGCGTACAAACGAAGTTCTTCTAAGCAATGATGTGTTGGTCCCACCATATCAGGTATTTAATTCCCGAGATGATATCCTTCGATTGAATGCGGAATTTCCTTTGATAGTTAAACTTCTCCACGAAGGATCCTCCATGGGGCTATCAAAAAAGTCGGTCGTTAATGATGAAGATGCTTTACGAGACCAGGTCGACTTTATAATTAACACCTACCACGAGCCTGTTTTGGTGCAAAAGTTCATCATCGGCCGCGAGTTCACAGTCGGCATATTGGGTAACCAGAATCCATTCACCTTACCCATCACGGAAATAGTCTTTCAGGATCCGTACGGGATTGTGTTGTTTTGCCCGGACGAAGAAGTGTTTCCCTTGGTCAAACAGGTAAAAGGTGAGCAGTTTGTGAATGAATTTAAACGCCAGGTCATCCCCAAAAAGGTCGTATGTCCGGCCGATATCAGTCCAGGATTAACAGAACAGATCAACCAGACAGCTTTAATGGCTTTCAAAGCTTTAGAGTGCCGTGATTGGTGCCGGATCGACTTCAGGCTGGGCATCAACCATGATCTACATGTTCTGGAACTAAATCCAATCACCGGAATCGCGCCTGGTTATTGGTTACCTAATTCTGCTGAAGTTGCCCATCTAAACTATATTGAGTTTATCAACAAAATCCTGGATATTGCCTGGGAGCGCGTCCATGGAAATCACCATATATAACAATTTAGCAGTTTTCTTTATTTTGGTTGCGGTGAACACCACCTAATTTAAGTTCACCTCACCACTCCACAAGCTTGGGCAATTTTTTGGCATTCGTAATCGTGGAGCTCACTTCCTTGGGTAAGGGAGCAATACCCTTAAACTTGGTCTTTTGAACGAACTCTGTTGTCAGGGCAAGCAGCGCTTCGGTCTCGTAAGCCGCCAGCATTTCAACCGTGTCCACTCCTGCATCAACATATAACCGGGCACGGATGCCTTTCACCCCGGGTAGACGGGACAGATCTGAGAGTTTCACTAACTCCAGGACTACCTCCTGCGGTAGGTTAGCCTGCCTGGCTAAATCTGCCCGGGCTTGGGGCGTTTTCCCGGCTATCAACATCTGTCCGGTGGTTTTGACCCCCAGGGATTCAAGTTTGGCAATCTGATCGGGGTTCACTCCCATGAACTTGCCTAGTTTAAATGGTTCTTGATTTTTGGCTGGCATTTTGCCACCTCGGGATAGTCTTCGGTAATATTTTACATCCTGATATTACCTGCAAATTCTATTAGATTGGTGATGCAAGATTTAAGTGTTATCACCTATAAGGAAGCTGGTTGGGAAGCGCACGCAGCGTTGAAATTGGTCTTACTCCTCGAAAAATCCCTCCATCACCCGGATATATTCTTGCGACTCCAAGATGGCTGTGGCGTGACCGCTGCCCTTGAACAGGTGCAACTGGGCACCCGGGTACAGCTCGAGCAATGATTTGCGCAGTGACTCAGGTGTGGTGGGATCATCCTCCGCCAGCATAATCAAAGTTTTGCCCTGCCAGCCTGCCAGATCGGATGGGGTGTAGACCTGCAGGTCAAAATCCATCATGCGCAGGAAGGTGCTGAGGGCAGCCTGGCGGGTGAGCTTGGTATCCACCGTTTCGTGGATCTGTGCCGAAACCAGCAACAGCTCTGGCGAGGGGTGGGAAGGCAGAACACCGATCATGCGGTCGCGCAGCATCTTCCTCACCAGGAACATAGGTAGCACTCGAAACAGACTCATAGCGGGTTGCACGCTGCGGGCACGCCCGCTTACCGGCGGATAAGTGTGCGAGAGCACCAGCCTGGTTACCTGTTCAGGGTGGCGACGGGTGAATACTTGGGCGAGCATCCCACCATAGGATCCACCGACTACATATGTGGATGGTATGCCCTCCTGGTGCAGGATGCCCACAATGCCGTCCGCCAAACCGCTCATGCTGTCAATTTCAGCTGGATAGTTGGGACAGACCAGGCGGTATTTTCCATTCTCGAGCAGGGTGATCGTACGCCAGGCAGACTCAGCTGTGGAGAGCGCCCCCGGCATGAGCAGGAGCGGCTGCCCAGACACCTCACCGGAGAGGAGGTATTCCCAGGGAATGCCATCCACAACCTGAGCCTTGAGCGGATGATCCTGCCTGAAGCGCATGAACTGGTCCACCTGGGCAGGTGGCACTTTACGGTAGTATTTATCCATTAGATTTCTCCAGCATCTCGCGTAATGTATTGCCACCCATGGGACGATAAGACAACAAACGCCCATTGTGTACCACTCCGAAGACCCCATAGGCGGACGGTGAGAGGCTGCGCGCCTCCCGGCTTGTCTTCAATTCAGCTGTATGTGCGGGGATACCCATCCCGTTGGCTGTATTGACCAGCGAGGTGACAAACATGGCACCGATAATGGCAGACTTCCCAGCAAGCTCGGTAAAACGGTCGGGGTCGAATGCCTTTAGGACGGGTAATTTACGCGGGTGGCAGTCCACCCCCCACGCGACGCGCGGTTCTTCTCTATGCACCACCTTGTCCGTTTTATCGAGCGAAAGGATCTTGGAAAGCACCGCCTCAGCCTCCGCGAGCTCAGTGGAGGTACGCGATGGGTCCAAGTGGTCATGCGCGTCGAGGCAGGGAAGGTCTGGCATATGGAGTATTATAGCGGATGGGAAGAAGGTGTTAGCTGTTAGTTATTAGATATTTTGCTCTTAGCAAGTAGCTTATTGATAAAACAAGTAAATCAGTGTTTTTACAAGGGATTCGAAATATATAAAGATATGGGATGACTTGGGTTTTGAGTGGATCAGCGCTAACCGCAATCCACCCTATTCCGTTGTAGTCACCTTGCTGGCATGCACAAATCGCCCAGCTTCGAATCCGGAGTTCCTCGCCAGGGCCAGGCTGATCATTTGTGCGGGAAGGATTTCCAGGATGGGCAAGGCTGGGGGCGGGCAAAAAGGCAGGTGGAAGGGCGGTAAACCCTCTCCCATCTCAATCAGCTCCGATTGCCCCCCGGCATCTCGGATATCTTGCACCATCTTGATATTTAGGGATGATGTTACGCCATCACCCTTATAGACCATCGCAAAGGTGTGGGGGGTAATAAGCTCGAACGGACCATGGCGGAATGCGGCACAGTTCATACCCTCCGCCCCAAAACGGGCAGCCTCTTTGATGATCAGCGCCCCAGCGCAGGCTGCAGCCATTGAGCTGCCCCTGCCAAGCAGGAACAGGTTTTGCACGCCTGCCAGTTTCCGGCTGAGTATCTCCACAGAAGCCTGCCAAGCGGACCAGTAGCTGGCTATTTTCTCTGGCAGGCTAAGCAGAGACTGGAAGTACGTCCCCTCGCCCAATAGCCGGTCACCCACCCAGGTGAGGGCGGCCAGGGCAGATATGTACGTCTTACAGGAGACCGTGGCTTCCTCCCCAGCACGGGTGATGATTGCCAGGCTGGCTTTCTCTGCCAATGCGCTCCCAGGTGTATTGGTGACCCCGATTAGGTCAATCTTCTGATGGGTGAGCTCAAGCAGCTCAACCACCTCAGCACTCTGACCTGATTGCGAAACTGCCACAATCAGATTGGCTGGGTCAATCAACACGTGGGCATCATGGATCAACTCGGCTGTCTCCAGCCGGATGACCCCCACCGGCAGTACAAACAGGCGCAGCTGCAAAGGGTATAGTCCATGATAAGACGAGCCCATGCCAGTCAGGATCACTCTGCGATACTTCCCAGAATTCAACTGATTGAAAACCGTGGTGAGGGGTGGCAAATTACTCAAACTATCCAGCGTAGACAATAAGGCTGTGGGTTGGTCAAGCAGATCATTCAAGTATGAGGTAGCCATGTGAATTCTCAAGTGCAGAGTGAAATCGTTTGAATAAAAGCACAATAAAGATTAATCAAGCTGAGGCATACCGATTTAGCCACACACGGGCTGCGCCTACCAACCCACTTTGTGTACCCAGGGCAGCTGGAACTACATGAACTTTCTCATGCGGTACCAGCCCACAATTATTATGAATGGCGGATACGATCTCCTGCTCGAACAGGGGAAAGGCTTGCATTAAACCACCACCCAGGGCAAGGCACTCAGGGACAAAGAGGGTGACAAGGTTCGCCAGGCCAATGGCTAAGTAATGGGCGGTCCGCTGCACAGCTGCCAGGGCATCCGGCTCACCATGTTCAGCCAGAGCGCAAATCTCTTGTGCGGAAAGGGGTTTTAAGCGTGGGTGCTGAGCTTGTGCCCAGCGTTCTAGGGCAGGTCCACTTGCCAGACTTTCCCAGCAACCATGTGCACCACAGAAACAAAGCGGTCCGGAGGGGTCAATCACATGGTGGCCAATTTCCGGGTGAGCAGAGCCGACACCACGATATAACTGCCCATTAAGCACCAGTCCTGCTCCAATGCCTGTGCCCACCGTGACCAGTAGAAAATTATGCGTGCCTCGACCCGCACCGCAGGTCCACTCACCCAACGCAGCCGCATCCGCGTCATTCTCAATAGCCACACTCACTCCCAGGCAGGTGGAGAGCATCTGGACAAGGTTGGCACCCTCCCAACCTGGCATGAACTCCACCTTCCCGATCGTGCCAAGCTCTGGAAAAACTGGTCCTGTACAACCGATACCGACTCCATTAAGCGTCCCACCCGCTTCTTGAACTGTTTTGCGCAGCATATCGGTCATGCGTTGGATGGCAACATCTAGCCCAGAAGCTGGGTCGGTGGGGCAAGACGTGGATGCCAGAACATGGCCATCATCATCCACCACACCCACCGCGATCTTTGTACCACCGATATCGATCGCCCCAATCATTCTTTCAATGCTCCCGCAGTCATGCCCTCAATAAATTGGCGTTGCATAAACAGGAAGACGATGATCATTGGCAGGGCAGTCAACACGGTGCCAGCCATGATCTGCGCTTGGTTGGAGGTGTTTTTCATCTGCAAGAGTGCCAGGCCTACGGGAAGAGTGAATAACTTTTCAGAGTTGATGACAATGCGCGGCCACAGGAAGTCATTCCAAGTGCCCATGAAGGTAAAGATGACCAATGTGGCAACGCCCGGTAGTGCCAGAGGCATCACTACCTTGCGGAATACACCAAACTCACTGCAACCATCGATACGCGCAGCATCCAACAGCTCATTGGGGATAGTCATCAGGAATTGGCGCATGAGGAAGATACCAAAGATACTGGTCAGGTTAGGGATGATCAGTGCCAGGTAGGTGTTATTCCAATGCAGGATCGTCATGATTTTATACAACGGGATCAGGTTCACCTGGAATGGCACCATCAGCGCTAAAAGCATGACGAAGAAGATCTGGTCGCGCCCTGGGAACCTGAGCTTGGCAAAGGCATAGGCGGCCAGGGTGTCAAAAAATACATGCCCCAGCGTGACAACAACTGCTACGAAAACACTGTTGGCGAAGTAGCGTGGGAAGGGAATGCGGGTCAGCACCTGGATATAGTTCACCCAAACGAGTGGGTTGGGGATCCACTGTGGTGGGTTGCTGAATACAAATCGTTCCAGTTTTAACGAGGTGCCTACCGACCAGTAGAATGGCACGATCATCATGACAGAAGAGACGATGAGCATCAGGTAAAGTGTAAAACGACTCAAAGAGTGGCGGAAGGTTTTTGGATGAGCAGCCATATACCACCTCTTAAGCTTTCTCGCGCGATATGCGCATCTGAAGGTAGGAAAAGACTACCAGTATTGCAAATAAGGTATAAGCCACCGCCGATGCGTACCCAAGACGATGATTCATAAACCTGTTGAATAGATAGTACACAATTGTCGTGGTACTATTCACCGGTCCGCCTGAGGTCATTACGAACACCTGGTCGAAGACCTGGTAACTGCCAATGATGCCGATGATATACACGAACAGGATGACCGGGCGTAGGAAAGGCAAAGTTATGTAACGGAATTTCGCCCACCCACCAGCCCCATCCATCATGGCAGCCTCATAAAGCTCGCGCGGGATGGATTGCAGAGCAGCCAGAAAGACGACTGTCTCAAAACCAAATCCCTGCCATATGGAAGCAATTGCAATGGATATCATCGCCACATGTGGGTCAGATAACCAGCCGATTTTGTGTAACCCAAGATTCTGCAGGATAGTGTTAAATAAACCGTTCTGGTTATACAACATCACCCAAATGGTTGAGACCACCACCAGGGAGGTCATCACTGGAAGGTAGTAGGCGGTGCGGAAAACCGAGCGTAAGCGTATGTTCTGGTTTAGCATCAAAGCAGTCAGCAAACCCAACGTGGGACCGATGGACATGCCCAGAAGGACAAATAACGTTGTGTTCACTAAACCCTTGGCAAATATCTTGTCATCGGTGAGCAGCTTTATATAATTATCTAAGCCTACAAATTTCGCAGCTGTCAGACCAGTATATTCGTTCAGGCTCCACCAAAAGGAGATGATCATGGGAATAAACAAGAAAATGATCAGTGAGAGCACCGGAACTGCGATGAACAAGTAGGGAATCGTGTATTTTTGGACTGAGCGCTTGAACCGGTGAGGAAGAGAAATTGCTGTCATGGGTGTCCTTTCTAACCTCTTGGCATCCTATCATTTATTTTTATCTGCTACATCCGAGTCGTTGCGAGGCGGTAACCCAACGCCTCGCAACGATTTGGTTGGTTTGTTGATAGGCTTTCAGGATCTTAGAGTAGTGAATTTATTGGTCGAGTAGTTCCTGTGAAGCCACAGCTGCATCATCCAATGCTTGCTGTACGCTCTTCTGACCAAGGGCGACCTCCTCCAAGGCAGTGCTGAACAATGCGTCAATGTCGCTCCATGCTCCCACGTATGGGAAGTGGATGGCGGACCCCATAGCTTCTAAGAATACAGAGAAGGCTTTCTGCCCACCAAAGTAGGGGTCTTCCACATTCACCTCTGGGCTGGAGAGGGCTGCGGTTAATGCAGGTGCAGCTCCTGCATATGTGTACACACCGACCTGGTTCTCCAATTCCATAGCAAATTGGATGAATTCCCAGGCAGCTTCCTGTTGGGTGGAGGTGGTGGGGATGGCAAGGCCAGTTCCACCCAGGTACGAGCCAGGTTGCTTGCTGTATGGATGCATTGCCACACGCCACATTCCCGCCATTTCTGGAGCAGCACTCTTCATAATACCCATGTTATATGGGCCATCAGAGAACATGGCAATCCGTCCATCCTTAATCCCCTGGATACGCTCACCCTGATCAGCAGTCCAATTGATTGCTCCACCATCAGTCAATAAACTATTATAAAATGTCATCGCCTCCACGGCTTCGGGGCTATTGAACACTACCTGGGTATTATCCTCGCTGAGTAAAGAGCCTCCATTTTCATAGATCCACTGCGAGCCGTGAAAAGTTTCGGGGAGAAATTGATAACGATAGTTTTCTCCTTCCTGCAATGCTTTGGCAGCAGACATCAGCTCATCCCAATTGGTAGGTACCTTGATGCCTTTTTGTTCAAAAAGGTCACTTCGGTAATACAATGCATACACATCAAAATCATACAAGGCAGTGATAATCTGGTCATTATAGGTAATAGCGCTTAATGCTCCTGGGGTGTATGCTTCTTCCCATGGAACCCCGTTAAGCGTGCCTCCCGAGAGAGTCTTTAAATCGGTGAATGCCCCTAAGGAGGCATAACCCGGGATCCAAGTCATATCTACCGTGACCACATCAGGCGGTGTTCCACCGGTAAGCACAACGTTCAGTTTCTCAAAGGTAGTATCCCAGTCCAGGGCTTCATAATTGATCTTGATATTGGGATGGGCAGCCTGGAAGGGTTCGATAAGCGGCTTGATCGGCGTTGCTTCACCGTAATAATCCCACACGGTGATGGAAACAACCTCAGCAGGTGCTTCGGTAACAGCTGGAGCCTCCGTGGTGACAGGCGCTTGAGAAACGGCTGGCTCAGTCGTTCCAGCTCCACAGGCGCTGAGCAGCAATCCCAGAATGATCACTAAACAGAATAACATTTTCTTAATATTCATAGCATCTCCTTTTCTCAAATTGGTTTTGATCGGTTATTATAGTCAGGCGCGATGATTGGTCAATTACGTCTATTGCTACTCCTCCTTTCAGATTATACAAACCATTCCACAATGGCACCGCTGAATCCATCCAGTGAAATTTCAAAACCTTGGCGGTCGGTCTTTTTCTCCAGATAGCCAGCTGGGTTGATCTGGCGAATGTTTTTCAACAATAACCGGCTGGATACTTTCACATCCACCGCATGTGGACCATGATTGGCAAAAACCGCATAGCCGCGCTTCTCTCCCACCAGAGCAGAAACTTCCACCAAGGGCTGGTCGGTGGAAAATACTGCATTTACCCCCACCCACTGGCTAAAGGCACGGTATAGCCGGTAGGAATTACCCTGTCCCTCAAATGCAGCCGGCGTTTGTGCCAGGTAGCTTTCCAATGGATATGTGCACAACAGGGTTTTACCCTTCCCAACTTGATGACTGACCAGCGCTGGTCTGCCATCTTGGTCAATCGCGATGACCTGCCCAGCTTTGACATCCAATGTTGCAGCCCAGTGTTTTGGGTTGCTAGGATCAGCATGATAGTGGAAGGTTTCACCAGGTTGCAGGTCTCCCAAGGAGGCCACAACTTTCAATGTGACAGCTTCGACAGGTGTATGGTCTGCAAGTAGTGCGCCAAACAGACCCTCCATTTCCGGGATGGCGACATCCGCACACACTGAAGCAAATAGTGAACCACCCTGCTGTACATAGTCTTTGGCGGTTTCCCAAAAGCCGGTGTGTACATGGACAAGGTTATCGGATGTGCTGGTTAATGGGGCAGGAAGAAGCAGCATTGGTATGTCCTGCCAGTCTGTATATTCACGCGGAAAACCGATTTTCAGCCCAGCCTGCCTGGCTAAAATGAGGCTGCTAAGCCAGGCACCCACCAGCCATCGGTTAGTTTCACCCTGTTCACGTTCAGCCCCACCTGTGACAGCTCCACCATCCTGGGTGGAGACGTAAGGTATTACGCTGTTAACTTTCAGACCCAGACGGGAAAAATCACCATGCGGCTTGGACCATTCAAATGGGACGATTATCCCAGCAGAAGTGGTTTCTGGCTCGAGGTCAGTCAAATCCATTTGTTTAAGGACCTGGCTGAAATTGCGTAGCTCCACACCCTGCGGGCGGTCCTGACTGTCCCAGGTGGTCAGCCCAAACTGGGTTTCATGGGGGGCGCGCAGATAGGGGGCACGCCAGTAGGTCTCAGGGGCGGCATCGGTGAAGCACCATAACAGGAATCCATTCGCGCCGGCTGCCAGCGAGGAATACATGGTCGTACGGTCAAAGGCCGCGATCCGCTCAGGGGTATATTGAGCGGAAGATGCTCCCAGCTCATGGATCATCACCGGGTGACCTGCCCCATTTCCGAGCAGCGTCTGCAAGGTGCCGCAATAGGTTCCACGCGTGGAAAGCATTGGGTCGGGGAACAGACCCGGCTCATAAATCGAATACGGATGGGCGGAGAAGAAATCGACTTCATCCGCGATGAGGTCAGGGCGGAAGGGACCATGGGATAAATCATCCATGGAGATTCCCACCACCAACGGGGTGTCTGGGTCATTCCGGCGAATGGCTCCAGCGATCAGCCGCGTCCAATTGATCGCCATGGCATCCGTGGTCTGCCCGGAGACGATCCAGAATGGTGGTTCATCTGTCAAATCCCAGGCGAGGATGGCTGGTTCCCCTTTGTAATGGCTGGTGAGTGCTGCCGCGTGATCTGTCTCCAGGCGTAGCATCTCGGGGTCAGCATGCGGGTGGCGCCCATGCCGCCAGGGCACATCCCAATAGGCCTCACCCACCTCACCACCAATAAATAACGCCGGGTGCAGGTAGATCTGGTATTTATGTGCCATCTTCACCAGAAAATCAAATTGAGCAAAAGCTTCGGGGTTGTAATCTCCCGGGCGCGGCTCGAACCAGGCCCAAAATAGGTCAAAACGCATGGTATTGAAACCCAAATCTTTCATCTTGGCAAAGTCAGCATCGATGCTGGCTTCATCCCATTGTTGAGTCCAGTCCAGGGCAGCCTTCGCAGGCACCCAGTGCGCCCCCACGGGGATGAAGCGACCCTCCTTGTTAGAGAAATATGTACCTTTTAAATTTGCTGGCGTAAGTTTCATAATATATATCTCTTTATTCTTGAATATTGTTCGATGCAAGGGCACGATCATTCTGGCGCAAACCAGATATCGTGCCCACACTATCGTTGATTAGGTTAGTGTCACGTGAACCTCAAACCCGACTTCGAATAATCTTTGCCAGGGGAGGTTAATATTTTCCACTTTCACCGACTTTACAACCCCGGCGTTGATAAAAAGCCTTTCCAGCTCACTCCCTGCCAGTAACAGGCGTTCCCGAACAAGTTTCTCCACCGGCTCAAGCATAGATGAGGGCAGTCGCTCCATACTGGCGGGGAGATTCAAGGCTGGCAGGTCTTCCAAGAAAACCTGACTGCGCACACGTGCCTGGTAAATATAATCGTCCAGGAAGCGCATTAATAAGAACTCGTAATGTGCCTGTGTCTGATCTGGGTCGGTTCCGTTTCGCTGTGCAAGCAGTCGTAGGACAGCATGTGCCAGCACGGTACCCAGGGTGTTGCCGGCTGTGTTCCAGCCCGCATAAGCGGTTAAACGGACGATTTCCGGATGCTGCATGAGCAGGTTACCGAGCGTTAAGTCAGAACCATTGACGAATGCTACATCTGCCAATGCCACTGGATGTTTACTTTCAAGCTCCACCAATAAGAGACGCACCAACTCCTCCGGACTACGCTCTGGGGTTTCCATCTCCCGGCGTGTGATCCTGTAGATCGGGTCTGCTTTGACCTCCTTCAGGTATGGTAGCTGTTCTGTCGGTAGCTCACCCTGGGATGTTTCCTCTCCTTTCAAGATAAGCCATTGGAGACCAGCATCGCCCTGGGCATGAGCGGGTGCATTCACAAATAATTGAAGGTCAGCCAATGCAGGCGAGGCCGCAATCGTTCCACCCAGGGGTGTCAGGTGAGCTTTTATCAGCTCGTGAATTGGACGGTCTTCATATGATGTAATTAATGAGGCTGAGTGGATGGATGAATAGCGCACAAAGATGTTCGGTCTAAATTTTGCCTGTTTACAGACTGCACTGGCAAGCAGCAGGCCACCAATTTCATCTGCACCGGGATAGGTGATGGCTCGCTCGGTCAGGTTTTTCCTACGCAATGTGGCTTGTAAGTTACGTGCTTCAGCAATGTTCCAGCCGTAATTGGCAGTATCATCCTGGGGAAGCAACAATAAATCGAAGGTTCCCTCCTCCAACCAGTCAATCATACGCAGATTGACCATATGGTTACGCTGCCTGCCTGCCAGGTAATCTGCATACACTTCTTCTGGAATGCGTTTGGCCAGATCAGATCGCTCTGCTTGCTCCTGCGGGGATGCTTCAACCAGGCTGATCTTGTGCTCCAAATAGGACAGGCGAAATATCGCACTGCCATAAGTAGCCCAATATTCTTTTTCCTCCTCACTGGAATTGGCGCGAGAGATGCGCAGGATCACACTGGAGGCCAGGATGGGAAGCTGGGGTCGCTTGCTTTTGATTTTCTTCAAAACCGACAAACGCTCGAGTACAGTATCGAGCGGCTCGCGTGAGGTGCGTGAAGGGATCAGGCCTCCATATGCCAATGTATCCAACGCGATGATGAGCACATCAGCAGATTCGGCCTCTCTAGCTACCCATTCAACCAGGCGCAGGTGTTGTGAGGCTCTCCAGGGGTTACCCAACCATTCACGGGGCGGCAGGTGCAACTCATAACCCACCAGGCGAGCCATATAGGTTGGGTAATCATAATTGACTGGTCGATCATCCATCGGAAGCAGCACCATCAATGGTTTCATGGGTGCGCCATCCGCTGGACAAACTGGGCAGTGATCCACTGGGGGCGGGTGATCGCACTACCCACCACCACCGCGAAAGCACCCAACGCCAATGCCTGAGCTGCCTGCTCAGGG
>Ga0315292_10000598_pt1 | contig 17294 bp, 25 predicted proteins | sample YL17G13_0_MG_FD_204029 | JGI IMG/M metagenome (GOLD analysis project Ga0315292, IMG submission 204029) | Sediment microbial communities from Yellowstone Lake, YNP, Wyoming, USA - YL17G13_0 | ecosystem: Environmental > Aquatic > Freshwater > Lake > Sediment | place: USA: Wyoming | collected... | reverse complement strand
CTTCGCAGACCTTCTTAAACTGCTGCTGCGCAATCGTGGTGGCTGCTGGATTCTTATTCCATAGATTGAACCGATCGATGATGGTTCTATTTTTAAACGGCCCCTCGATAATCTGCAGCTTTACCTGCAACAACTCCGATTCGCCGTCCTTCGTTTTCTTTCGCTCGCTATCAGAAATGACAGCTCGATACTCGCCCGCAGGAAGAGCCTCGAACTCACTGTCTTTAACTTCTGACGCATCAAACCCGCCCAAATCAGCCATTGCTCTTACCTTTCAAAACTTCACCGGGAACGAAAAACTCCGCATACTTCTCGAACGAAAAATCAACCATCTCTTCAGGCATCTGCAATCGGTTTTTGGCACGGACTCCAGCCGTCGGGGACGTGCGAATCACTCGCTCTGTTCCACCCGCTGCGATGTTTCGCGTGCGATTAAAGCCGGTGTCTTCTTTGACTGCGTAGGTCCGGAACGAACCGAAGAAAACCTCTTGGCACCAGTCGCTGAAAAGGTCCGCCGCGTAGTCGGTAATCGATGGTTCCCATCGCTCATAGGATGGTGCGTCGGGAGGTGTCTGCTTTTTGCCTTCGCTGTGCGAAAGCAGAATGATTCCGAGGCCACGATCTGAATGCAGCCAGTCCATCATGAAGTGAAATTTGTTCCACGCGGGCTCGATGACTTTTTTCAGCTTGCCGTAACTAAATTTGTCATCAGCGAGCGATTCAACATTGGCGTTGATACAGATCTGTTTTTCCAAGATCCGCTGCACGGCATCGAGCGTATCGATTGCAATCCATTTGTAAGGCCAGTCAGGTTTCTGGCTTTCCGTGTCGACATATCCGCCAGCGCCAACCCATGACTTCAAATCGTCATAGGTTCGAATGGGCGGCGTCTTGTCCATGTCGACATCTTTGTCATCTTCAAGATTTATCAGCAGGCATCCGCCAAACGCCTGACTTGCAAACGTCGTCTTGCCGACAAAGTTTGTCCCATGAAACAACACGCGACGCGGGCCGCCTTGTTTCCCTTTTAAGATCTTCATTCACTCACTCCAAAAATTCAAAAACTTCTACCAACACACACGACTCATTATGTTTTCGTTGATTAAAAATTGTACTTCTGATCCATTTATGACAGTCATCGTGAAACCAGCCGACCGCTACCAGAGCATCCTCAATCTCTTTCCAATTCCCCCGACCGACAGACGATGAATCCCAGAACCTTTCACGACCGGAGAACAATCGCGTAACATGGACAGCGACAGGAACATCAAACGGTTTTCGCTTCTTGTGAAAAGCTCGAAGGTATCGCTCGGCAGACTTTCGGAAATTGGCAGAGCCCCAGAATGATTTGCCGCGCCCGTCATTTCCGTTCGTGAGCTTAAGCTCAAGAGTCTCACGCAGCAGCAACTTCATCCTTGCCCCCTTAGTACGCCATGACCAAATGGCAGCATTCGTGTTGAACACTCCCTAATCATCGGATCCCGATGACAACCTTTGTTCTGTGGAAGCTCAGGCCGCTCTAAGCGGATCATCTCAGCCATCCCCATAGTTGTCTCAGTACCCCAAATCTGTTCCAGTGTCGGATCCGGAGTCACTGGCTTGTGTTCGATTGGTGCATGCATGGCACGCGACCGATTCCTTGGCTTCTTCGCTGACATCAGACATCCCTCCGGAATGGAGTCTTCTGCCACAACCTGACCGCATCTGGGGCAGTTAGGGCAACTGGATCAGCGGGCTTAATCGGATATACCTCAGGGTTGAAGCCAGTCTCCATGATTGAGTCATGGATCTCCTTTCGATCGATCCGCACTTCCTGAGATGCGGTGACCCCAATTCCAATACTGGTCGGACCATGAATGTAAACCAGTTTCACGACGATCGTCTCTTCACCGACCGTGATAATAATTTCTTCTCCAACTCGTCTTTTCAAAACTAACATATGACATCCTTTCCGTTTGGATAAAAATCAGAGACTGTTCGCCTTCATTGGCTTGCGGGGGCCAGCCGATGAAAATCATTTTCAATGGGGCAGTCTCTGAGGGAGGTTTCAGTAAGTTCTTGAGTACTTTCCCTTCAACCACTTCTCTACACGCTTTCGTTCAGTTCGTTCTTCGGCTAGCTCGCATGATCCAGCAGCAAAGATTCCGAGCAATACAATTACTAATGCCACCATGCAGGTATTGATCATTTTATTATTTCCAGTCGTTTGGTTTGTTACTTCTTTCGGCCTTTGAAATACTTTGCCGCAATCCGCCACAACACACCCTGCCGAGTCTCGCCAGTCTTTGCTGACTCATCAGCCAGAGGCTTTTGCAACTCTAGCGGTATGCGCAGAAGCAGTTGGGGATTACCTTTAACCTTCTTCATTGTCTCCGGTTCCTGTTGGTGTTTTGTGTCCTAGTGCGGGCATGATATCACTATCGACAAATGCGTCAATGGGTGGTGATATCTTTTTTCAAAGATTTTTCGGAAGTCATGAAACGAAGCGACCTCGAACCGATCGGCCCGAGGTCTCCCAATGCTTCGTTGGTGCGGGGCATGACGCCGCAGCCGTAACTATGCTTTCATAGGGTCAAGCCCCCAGGCATAAACGTCGTTGTGATGCACTTCAACGCCCCAGCATCGGAATGACTTGCTGAGCGGATCGACGAGATCGCTCGGGGTGATGTTCCGGTAATGGTCGAGCGTCTCGGGGCTTGCCCAGTCTTCATGTTCCGCAGTCCCGTGCTCTGGCCTGCCGGTCGTTGCGCAGGTGATGATCAGGATCCCGCTGTCTGCGAGCAAGTCAATCATGTGCCGGATGGACATCGCAGCGAACGCATCGTGCTCCAAGCATTCGGTTGAGATCACAACGTCAAACGGTCCGCCCTTAATCTCGTGGATTCGAGAAACGATATCGACGTTCGGCCCTTTCGCAATGTCGATCCCGATGTATGAGCCACCGGTAAACAGGTGCCGATTGTTTCCGTTGATATCCAGCGAACCGCAGTCCAAAACTCTTTTGTCCTGGAAGAGGTGTGGCCATCGCTGCCGAACGCGAATGCAGAAGTCAACTTGCTCAGCGTGTGCCACGGTCCACCTTCCATTTCTCAAATGCCGGTGTAATCGTTGCCTGCCAGTATGCCTCATCGTAGAGGTTGTTAACGTCGTCAAAAAACAAACATGCCGACTGCGTTGTCTTGTCAAAATTTAATCTCGGCCACTGTTCGACACAGCCGTAATGAGTCGGCATGTAGCTCCACTTTCGACGGAACGCATCAACCAGCCTAATGCCAAAAAATGTCCCGCTGTAGAACCAGTTTGAGCCGATGCCCGGCCCGCCGTCTCTGTATCCTCCCGGCATTCGAAACGACCCGCAGACACCATGCGTATCAAGTGCGGCAACCGCGGCATCATGGTTGCGGAAGACTGTTTCAAACATCGCTTCCGCCCAGATGTGAGACGCAGAATCTGGCGAGGCTTGTGGTCGGGATACGCCCTTGCAGTGACCGTAGAACGCCACCTGATCAGGGTCGGTTGTCTGCAGTGCTCCCAGCATCTTCGGGAATAACACGCCTTCCCCGATTCCTTGCCTTGCCCTCTTCCGATTCTTAGCGTTGCCGGTGTCGTTTGGTGCCTCGATGAATTCAGCCCCGAGTCCTTGCAGTTCTTCCTTCACCGCTTCTGGAGAGCAGTACTCCCAAGCGTCACCAGCTCCGGGCGTAACAATGCCGATGATGAGCCGTCCGTTGAATTGAGGCCGGACCTCTCGAAGCCATTTGCAATGCCGCCGCCATGCCCACTCAGTGTCACCAGCCAGAGGCATGATGTGGTACATGATATGGGACTGCAGACGTTCACGATTGATAGGTTGTCCGATCAATGGGATGTTGACGAAGTTATGATTCGGCCGCCCACCCGTGTGTCGCGTTGTGCCCGGAACTCTTACCGGCCTCGGTATCGGCGGCGGCTTTGGCATCGCTCTGACATCATTGATCGCTTGTGTTAGTAGCCAATCCGCACCAGTCCTCAAAACGAGATCGGGAGCAAGCCCGGCAGCCACGCCAGCTAACCAACTACGATCGGAGAGAGACGCCGTCAGCACTTCGCGATTGCTCACGAGGTGAGCGATGATCTCGCCACGACGCGACTCGCAGCCAGCGATCCCCCAGCCATCCATTTGCACAACCAGATTTTGACAGCCACAGCCTTTGCCCGTCTTAACGGACATCAGGTTTTCGATACGCGACTTCAGTGCTGTACCGACTGGTTCTTGTGGTGACTTGCTGCGTTTTCCCGTGCTGCATGATCGTCGTTGCGGGCCTGCTGTGGCTGGGTCTACGGCTACGACAATACCAGTCCAATCTTTCGGGAGATTGTCCGACTTGGCAAACATCTCTGCCAGTGCGTCACTTGCACCGTTCTGGCACTTACGATGGTGCAACGTGCTCATCTGCCGATTATGGCGTTGGCAAAACGCAGCAATGGGGCAAATGCAGTCACTCATATTACTATCACCGCATCTGAAAGCCCGCAACTGATTTGGCAACAATTAGGCTGCCCGTCACATGGACCGCCGACAAATACACTGTCGCAAGTAATTGATAGCCCGCTCAAACGAAACTCTGCAGACAACCCCCCGCTACATGTACACGTAGAAGGCGAGAGCTTGACCCACGAGCTTACAGTCCCGAAGCATGTTGGCGGCTTCTCTCCGGTGTCTCCCACCAGTTTTCCGCCGGAGATACTCATGCCTACCCATAACCGTATGCGATCGCAACAGCCAGTTAGCTGTGATGTGTCATTACATTCGAGCACCAGTTTAATTTCACCAAGCGAACACGGAGAGGTGAAGCATGGGGTGAACGGGACTTTGATCGTTCCCGGAATAACGATCAGCGTGTTTTCGATCACGCAGTATGTCCCGCAATATCCACACGGACCAATGCCGGGGTTCGTTGGATCGACCGGGGTAAACACCCCAGAGACTCCGTTAATCGCCGGACATGACGGAGCCACCACCTCCCATGGAATCGTTACCAAAACACCTTTCGGATATGTCGGCTGGGTTAAGTCGACTGGTAAGCAGCACCCATAGCAGCCTTGTATCTCTTCGCAATTGCACTGCTTACACCTCACGCTAATGACTGTGCCGTCCGACAGAGTCACGCTGGCAGACATGTCATCACAACCCGTGACAGCAACAGGATCTGCCTCTTCGCCATTAGCAGTCAGCGTGATAATGCAATTGCCGTAGCTGTCTCGACCCAATGCAACCGAAAGATCGTAGTAACCGATAGTCCCCTCCCACACCGGGGCATCGCATGGGTACGACGTATCGCAGATTTCACCCATGTAAAAGCCACCGGCATATTCATCAATCGTCACACAAAGACAGTCACACGAACACCGACACGTTCCACAGAAAAAGTCATTACACCCCGTGTCAGGATCAACCACCAGTGCCAGCGGTCTCGGCTCGTGCTTTGCCCATCGTAGCGTGCCTTCATCGTAACCGATCGTCACACCGACCGAGCCGTTTGGATCGCGGCACGATGCTCCTTCGTAGCACGTCGCACGGTAGACTTCTTCAGCATCGAGAGTGACGACGTATTCACATTCGCCCGATAGATAGCTCCGTTCCCAATACGACACGAACGAATGTCCGCCGACCGTGCCGGTCCATGACGATCCGCCGAACGTCGCAGTGCCGTACGCAATGCCGTCAGTGTAGGTTTCCCACTCAAGACATAGCTTGCAAGGTAGGACACCGCAGCACTGATCAGCAGGGGCAGTGTCGCACGCCTCAACCTTGAACTCGGAGCACGGTTTAAGTTTTGTTGATCCTTTGCGGAGGTATCGCGGGGGCATCTATCAACACTCCGGCTGGGCGCAAAGATCGTCGATTACCCATTTCGGCTCGCAGGCTCCAGTCAGTGGGTACATGTACGTTGCGCGTCCTGTTGTTCCAATCAAGTCAGACGTAGCCAATCCGTAAAGATAATTGCACAGGTCGTAAACATGATACTCGCCACCGTACTCGGCACCTGGCGGAGTTTTACTACATCCGCCCGTGTACCATGTTGCCGTTGCAACCAGTGTCGTTTCGTCGACGTAGTCTGTACCGACGCAAAGAACGTCCGTGATTGTAAACCAGATTGTTTCACCGCCGCCACCAGTGGCTGTATACGGTTGCCATTCGCCATTGATACGCTCAACCTTACCCCAGTCTCCTGCGGTATAAGATGACGACTCACTGCGGTTCACGACATCAAGAACTCTGCCAGTGTCGTATAAATCACCACCGCTCACACGAGCCCAGATCGTCGCTGTCCCAAGACCCGGAGTTGTTGCTGAGTTGGTTGCAGCATCGATGTCCATATCCCATTTGACTTGGTAGTTTGACTGCCGTGCATTTGCAGTTAACCCAGTGGATCGGTCATCTTTTTTTAAGCGTTGAATGTCCCTTAAGCCCTTTGCAATCTGTTGCAGGGCTTTCTCGCCAAGTGTAGCACCTTCATCCTTCATCGCCATATCATGTCTCCAGAGCGATGATCCGAACGTCACAGGCTGCAGTATTTGCCTTGAGGTACAACGTAGCTCCAGACTTCCATGTTATTCGCGTTGGAGCCCATGCGGCATTCAACTTAGCACCGTATACTGTCGTCGAAAATCCCCAGTCGACATAGTTTGCCGACATGTTATACAACCAGATCAATGTCGGCGCGACAACGTCACCGAACGAAGCAATAGACTCTTCACTCGTACCTATCGTATGAACCGAATCATACAGACGTGCTGTCGTTTGAGTAAGCTGAATCAACCCACCTGATGATCCCGGTGAAAAATTCAACACTAGTAAACCGTTTCTAAGGTTAACGGTTTCCATGATGTCAAGATTTGTTGCCATCTAATCACCTTACGTTAGCGGGAGGATATTAAAGTTTTTTTGTGCGTAAACACCAAAGTTCAAAAACACTGCCGTCAACGGATTGGCTGGCGTCAACTTTCCACCGGCTCCGTCAAGCAACACTGGCGTTTCTGAAATTGTTTGGTCACCGTCACGTTCGCCAGCGGAAAATTTCTTGGATGTATCTTCGCCCGCAGTATAACTACCTACTCTTGTGAATCCCTGATCGAGGATCTGTAGATCCCATCCTTCTTCACGCAGATGTATATCGTAAGATAACACCCTGTAACGGATATTGTTTCTTTCCTGCACCTCTCCGATATGTAACGACTGCAGTTTTGCAAGTCCCGCTGCTACAAGAATGCCGTCGATCGTAAACGGACTAATATTGATTGCATCTTGATAGGTGGCAACCCATACAGGAACAGAAGCCAGATTCTTTTTAACTGAAGCAACAAATCGGCTGTCGTCAATTACGGGCAGTGTAGCAAAGAAGTCCCCGGCAGAATTCAAAATTGCGGATCCATCCCTATCTTTCCATGCAGGTCGCTCAAACTGTTCTGCTTTCCAAGTGATGTGCGCAGGATCATTCAGAGGGTTTTCCCGGATCTCCCATTCAGATGTGTATTCACAAATAACATGCCACGCCATTGGAGGAGCAATTGGTTCTACCGATTTGCTTTTGCAATACGACATCGCATCATCTGGATAAGGATCTCCTTGAACCGGAATTGATGGGTCGTTTTTTACTACAAAAGGTCCATCATTCTTATCGTTAGTTCTTACAAGAAAAACACGTTGATACGTCCTGATAGACAAGTCGGGCGTGAGATTATCCGTCGCGCGGCGATGATCAGCAAGTTCGTTAACACTAATGACTGTCATATATTATACCTTAAGGACCGCCGCCATTTGGAAATGCTACAATAATATTCGCCTTTTGTTCTGCAATTTTATTCAGGGCTCTCATCTGCCTATCTTCATGGAGCCTTTGCTGTCGTGTCTGAACTCTAATTGCATTAACAACTGGGTCTTCTTTCATGGCTTTCATAATTGCGTCCCATGCTCCCTGTGTGCCTTGCATAAGCGCCCCTTCGCCAACACCTTCGCCGCTTTTCCCGCCATTTTGCTCCCACGGTGCCATGCCGGGAAGAGCAGGACTCAGACTTTGTTTGAATGCGTCCCATGCTTCAAAAGCACCTTGAAGAATTCCTTCAAACTGAGGTCCGAGCAGGGCTTTCAGTAACTCAAATTCCCTCTGCATATCTTTAGCTAATTGCGATTCCTCAAACCCCGGCCATTCAAAAGGTTTAAACCTGAAAAATTCATCTCCCCAATCGATACGAGAAAAATCAGGCATTGCGCCCTGCATTCCACCAGCAATCCATTCAAATAAATTACCAGCATTTTCAGCTATATTTTCAAATAAGCGTTCAAGCAACATACCAGCACTTCCAGTGAAGTCTCGTATAGTCTCTAACAACCATACTAAGTATACAGGCATCAAATCTACAAACAACCATCTAGCACGATCGCCAAGGTTGAAGATCCACGCTGCAAACCAGAACCCGAACATCAACGAGACATCTTTCCAATTGTCGAAGAAGAATTTTACGGCGACCGCCATCGCCATAATCATATCTCCAAAGGAAACTGTTTTTGCTCCGAGCAGGCTAAACATGTTATTGATCAGTTTCATATTTTCTGAAAGGATCTCGCCAATCGCTCGAAACATAGACTTAAACGCAGCCCCTATTTCCATTACGACTGGTTTTATCTTCCAAAGGTCATCTCTAAACTCACGCAATTTTTCCGCTGCATACAGTAGCCACGCCTTAGCGTCAAATGCCTCAACAAGCATTTCTCCCACGTCACGCAGGATGAACATGAATGAGTCCATGAACTGGTTCCAGCGACCAGTCAATGTTTGACCCTGAACATCCAGCATGTTCCATTTATTAGACAGTTTATCCAACGCTTGAAATAGGTGGCTGAACTTCACTTGCCCAGCAGTAATCATCTCATTTAAGCGTGATCCAGCATCAGGGCCGAACAGCCCTAGAACATCCTGAAGCTCTTTATTGACAGGGATACCGCGCGTTGTAAACTGTCTTAAGTCACGCTGCAGCAACTTGCCTTCTTCGTGAGAGGTCTGCAAAAGGAACGCCATTTCCTGCAACGACACGTTGTCCATGCCGGAAGAGATGTTTCCCAGCATCTTCACGAGGTATGGGATCTGAGTTACGTCGAAACTAACCAGCAGTTGCTTTGCCGCTGCGGTAGTATCAGCCAGTGTTAATGTTGTTTCCTGCGCTATCTTTTCAAGCTCTTTAAATAAAGAGATTCCGAGTCCCTGATTTCCTGACAACACCTCAAGTGTCAGTTTTGTCATTTCCGCATCGGCGGCAGAGACGACAGTTTTGGCCGTTAGACTACCCAGTTGTCTCATTGCACTGTTCAACAGGTTTGCCTTGACCAGCGAACCTGTTAGCGATGCTTCAAAACCGCCAAGTCCACCACTCCCCTGAAGCAGCTTCTGTTTCGAGATTGAATTGGTTGCAGACTGAACCTGAGCCAGCCCTCGTGTGAAACCAAGTGCGTTTAGGTTCAGTCCAACTACCAGATTACCGAGTGTCGCCATAGGTTACTGCTCCCGGAATACATGACATCGCTGCCTGCATTTGTGCCTCGGATTGACCACTCTGCTTACTGCGTGCAGCTTGCTTATCCGGCTTCAGCCAAGGCATGAAGTACTCCAACTTCACATCCTTCACGCCATTCACCTGCGCTATTGTGACACCGATGAGTGCGAGAACGTGATGAGTAGCCGCGTTGCCTATTGGTTCGATAATATCTTTAGCGCACCACTCGTCAAACTGCTCTGGTGACATACTGTCGAGCATTCCATCCACGTCGACAGTATGTGCCACATGCTCTGCGAGACGCATAGCCGTTAACCGGCGGGCGTCTCTTCGGAGTTTTTTTCAATCTCCTCAGTGTTTACTTTCCCCATGCCGCAGAGACGTTGCGCCACGTCTACGATACGTTCTGTCACAACGGAGTTCTGCTCACCGATAGCCCGGATGTCTGACAATGAAAACAATGGTGCATTGTTTTCGTCAACGCAGGCCCACACGAGAAGACGTTCTCGCATCTCCTGTGTTCGTCCGGGGATTCGCTCTCCAGACTTGCTCATGAACTGACGCTCGAAGTCACTACGCTCCCGTGTGGTCATCCCACGAACGCGAATGACTACTCCGGGCCCAAGTTCCGGTAGTGGCACATCTTCAACTGGAGGCTTGTAGCTACGCAGGAACATTTCTTTAGTTACAACAGTCACTCGTAATCCCCTTCGTCTTCTTCGTCTGTTTGTTCATCAGGGTTATTAAGCTTATCCGATGCCACCACGGCAGCGGCAAGTTGCGAAGGTGTCCGCACCTTCGTAACTCGAGCTTTACATTCATCGTCGACAGCAACCGCATTGCCCATGAGTACTTGGTAGTACGCCTGCGGATGCTCAAATTCCAACCCGGCAAGAATGATGGATGTGCCATCTTCTCGCACGGTTACCCACTCCGGTGGCGAATCTGGGGCCGGAGTCATGTCTCGAATCAGCTTTGCTTTCATTGTTACTCAATCTCCAATTACGTAGGAAATGTTGGCAAACCTGTGATCGTCATTGATACGGTTGCCTTGATGCCGTCATCCATTGCGACGGTGTGCCCAAACTCCATGCCAGACGAGGTGAATGCAGTCACCTTTGAATCTGTGTACAGAATATTATGAACGATAGTCACCGGCACGGTGATACTGTCAGTGTAAAACTGATGTCCAGCCAGCGACGGGTCAAAGAACATTTCAATATCGCATGTGCCTGCGGTCGCGTATCCGGTCAGTGGCATTTCTTTGCCCACAGCGCTGTCGAGAGACGTTCCTTCAAAGGTTTCACTGGCAAACCCGGAAGTGCCAATAGAGTTAACTTGCGCGACAGCGGTCAACATTGCGCTGATGGTGCTTTTGAAAATTGTGCCCTTACCTGGAAGCTTTGCCATTGCTATTTCTCTTTCATAATCACGGCATGATCGCCGTTTGTCAGATCGATTATCCCTGATACAACCAAGTATCCATGTGGAGGATCATCGACGATCAATTCACTCCGTGTTTTTATTATCACACGTTTCCGTTTTGCTATCAATCGTTCTGGTGGACCTATCTCAGTCAGGTTCCACAAATGCAGTTGCTTGTCGTAATCTACCTTTAAGAGCATCATACTGCCTGATAGAAGATGTCTACATCGAGCGATACTAAATGGTATCCTCCATCAGATCCATCAGCGGGAGGCTCATAGCTACCAACCTCGCCATTCAGCATAACGGCTGCAATTGTGAATGTACCTGCTGTCCCTGCGTAATCATCAATGAACACCCTGACCGCATTCCCAAGCGATTCGGCCTGAACTGAAATTGCTGACACGCACACAATTACAAAACCCATCCGTCGAAGGGCTCCGGTCGCATCGAGCGAGTTGAATTCATCTGTGTCCTGTTGGTCAATAACAATATATGGCAGCGCAGCCTTCTGAGGTGCCTTTGAGATGTAAACTCTCGTTGACACGATCGCTGAAATCGTCGCCTCCGCTCGGAGTAATGCTACAAGTCCTGCTCTCATGGGCGTGCCGCCTCGCGTCTAATCTTCGTCCAGAGTCTTGTTCGTATCCTGCTGTACGCCAACCCTCTGGATGCAGCCCATGCGCTCTGAACAACAGTGAGTCGACGCATTCGCCCTGTGTGAATACCAGTTGTTGTGAAGCGATCCGAAGTCCCTGCCAAGTACCAATGAAGGCTAGCAGCGCCAGTTCCGACGCCAGGGCGTGATCTGCCATTACCTGAAAGCGCTCTTGGATCCTGCCGTTTTTGTCCAACCTTGCTTCCAGCCTTACCAAACACAGTACCTCTAGGACCGTTATCACCTCGACCTACTCCTGATACTCCTGCGCGACTGCCGATTGCTTTCTTGGTTTCTTTGTAGTCGCTTTCACTCTCCGCTGCATATGGAGTGTACGCTGGCATTCCTCGCTTGATGGCAGCAGCAACAATCCTCATTCCGCTGCGTGTTGACTCAACCATGATCCTATTTTTATTCTTCTGCAGTTTTGCCACTTTCTTCTGCAGTTGCTTGACGAGAGCTTTTTCCCAAACAAATTGTATTGTCGCTCCGAAGCTCATTATTGAACCGCCTGTCGTGTCTGGATCTCTACTTCTTTGTGTGCTAAATCAATATCGATCACGCTCACAATTTCGTAGGTATTACCCTCACAGATTAACCGCATGTCCGGCGTTGCCGACGCAAGTGTTGAACTCCATGTCGCGTACCAAACGTGTGTCACGGTCGCATTCGTTTGCTGGACCTTCCAAAACTCGGTGCCACCCTTGCTAATGACTGCACACCATGTTCTCAGGTACGATGACCAGTTAGCATTTGCTGACACGTCAATCTGACCGTGCGCGTCATCAGTGCCCAACAGCCTTTCGATTGTTGCAGCCTTGTTATATAGCCGATGTTTGCATTTAGCAGCCATTACATCACCTTGTGATACCCAGTCCACTGCAATGAACTGACGAGCCGCTTATAGGTCGCTTCGTTGCCGTCGCAGCCACTCCACATCATCTTCACGTATTCGACAATTGCTAGTTTTGCAGCAGCAGGAACGCTAGCTGCCGTTGCTCCATAGCCTGCAACAAAAGTGATTGCCACTGCGTTCGGAGTGTTGTCTTCCGTGTATTCCCACTGCTCATTTGTCTTGAGGACAATTCGTGGAGGAGTGCTAATTATGTCTGTCGCGTAACGCGATGACGCAAATGTCTGACTGGCTGAATTCTGGTCCGTGTAAACAATGCTGGTGATGCTGATGATCGGTGCCAAACGCAACTCAATCTCACGCACCCATCGAAACCAATCCATGTACCCAACAACAGTTTGAGTGATCAATCTCCGATACGTATCGGCTTCAACCTGCTTCCGAGCATGCGTAAGCATCAACCGAATCTCTGCGTCAAATTCGCATGTCGAACCCAACCGCATTCGGTCTTTCAGTTCCTCTAGCGTGATCGGTTCGATTGCCGGTTCTGAAGTTGTTTTGAAGGTTCGGATAAGGGCTTTTGTGTCGCTTTCGTAAGTGTTGGCAGATTTGTACTGGAACACCATACAGCACTCCCGTTCGCTACCAGCGTAGCCATGATTCCAAAGGCAAAGGTAGAAATGCGACTGCCCTTCGCGTGACCGTTCCAGCCGCGAATAAGCTCGATTGATTGCATGTTTTCTGGCATCATTTCACGTTTGAATCCCGCCATTGCTGGACATACATGTGTTCTGGTTTCATATCATCGTTGAATTGTACAACAGTCTCTTCCATGTGCCCAATAGAAACCTGTGGAGCAACATAGATATTCTTCCCAGCCAGTCTCCACTGATGCCAGAAGAAGATGTCATCATCCATCCGCTCGTCGCCCCACTCACCATTCTCGTCTGGTTTTGACACAAACCAAGGTTTCGGAACTTCTCGCAGAGCATCGACGCGAAACAGAGTCAGGCCGAAATGCGCTGTCGTGACCTTGAAAGGAGCGTTGCTCACCTCAACTGTCAGCCCCCCATCGACGTTTCCTGTCGTCAGAAGTGGATATTCGCATCCACGTCGACACTGCAACGCAGCCAGAGCGTCGATATGAGGATTGCTTGCCAGCGTATCCATCAACAGACTGAGTTGCTCGGCAGTGAATAAGGAATCCGAGTCGATTGATAGGATCCAGTCGATCCCGTCATTAACAGCCTTTGTGAACATGCGTTGCATGCACTGACCCCAAAACACCCCCTGCGATGTCGTGAGTTCGATCTTTAACTGCCGAAGCGCTAGCTCGATCAGTGACCGGCAAACCACTGATTCGTATCGTGGAAGCGTCAGGTAAGCCCCAAGCTGAATAGTTGCTGTTGTCGGTTTCTTAGGCTCTGGATCAGCTTCCTTGATACCTTCAAGATTGAGTGAAATTGGCAACGCTGCCGAATCAGTATTCGGAGACTGCCATTCTTTGATCTGCCGAATGCCGCACTGATTCATCAAGCCAGCGAGCCTATTGTGGTCATAGGCTGACTTATGGATGTCGTCAGCGTGCATCTGCCCGCCCATTAAGTAAAACAGACGCTTCCCTGAAGTGTCATTCAGAACCTTATCGACATCCGGAACGCTGATTCGGATTCTTCCACCTGGCTTCAGGACTCTAGCCCACTCATCCATCGCCTGAGAGGCTTCACCAAAGGTGAAATGCTCGAGGATGTGCGATGCTCTGATCTCATCGATAGACCCGTCTTCGTAGGGTAGCGGATAGGCTTCACTGCCAAATTTCCGATCAATCGGCGTGAATCCCGGAATGACCGTTGGACCTGCCCCGATGTTCAACTTGATAGGTTCAGCAACGTCGCTCAATTCAATTCTCCGCTATCCACAAACAATGCGTTGCAGAATGTTTCTGCAACAAGTGTGTAACCCTTTGATTCACCTAAATATCTGATCGCATCCATTCCGGCTTGACCTTCTCCGTACCGTTCCGGAGGTGGCTCGGATGGTGATCTCGTGCTGATTTCAACAAGCATGATTCTCGGGCGCACGTCTTGCAAGTCGTTCCACATCCAGAAATCCTGACCGTCAATGTCGATGATTCCAAGGTCTGGTTGTAGATTGATATTTGTTTCGCGAAGCACAGCATCGAGATCAACACAAGTCCGATGAATACAAGTTGACTGAGATCCATAATCAGCCTTGAGTTTTTCGTATAGCTTCTCGTTCGCTTCAATTAAAACTGCATACCACCCCTTCTCCCTGAGAATAAGAGTGTTACTGAAGAAACTACCGTCAGATGCTCCGATTTCAAAGCAGTGACGGTTAGTTTCCCCAATCTTTTTTAGGCATGCTTCAATCAGTCCGTCTTCACCGAATTGTGTGTACACGTTAAAGGCTTTGTCTTTAAGCCACGCAACATGCGGTGTGTACCGAACTGATTGATGCTGCCCCATTATTTACACGAACCTTGTCACGCCGTTTGTGGATGTGACGCCAGTCGTTCCAGCAGGTCCAACTTTAACACGGGACAGAATCGCTTCTGCTGACGCGGTGAAGTTGTCGTTTGTTGCTGTGGCTGAACTGATCGAGATGCGGAGGTATCGCTTGCGGCCTCGAAGGTCCACACCGTACACGATTGGCTTTGCTGCGATCGCATCGCCGGTGATGTTTGCTGTCACTGTCGCGAAGTTGCTCGCAGTGGTGTCGTCAGACTCAAGCAACTGGATCGTCGGGCCAACAGCGTTTGTGTTCGCTTCGCTGCTGATGTTGACGATGATCGTTGCGTAGTCCGCACCGTTCGTGTCGAGGTTTGCGGTTGCTGTTGCGTTGTTGGTGACAGCTCGCGCAGCAATCAACTGACTATGTACAATTGAGCGAAAAGGAAGCATATGATCGGGCTCCTTAGAGCATGGATTTCAGAGAAGAGCAGGGAGGCACTCGCCCCCCTGCGTCAATTCAAATTGGCATTAACTGCCTGTTGACAGTGCGACGATCGGACCAGCGACAGTGTCTGAACCAATTGAGTGGACATTAATGTCCATTCGCTGAGACGACTTGACCGCGATCAGGTCATATTCAAACAGGTTTGTGCCGCCAATCGTGGCATCCTTAGAGAACTCAAGAGTCTGCTTTCGACGATCACCGAATGAGCAGCCAAGAGAGAAATTTCCAAGGAACACAGCAACCGTGCTGGTCGCAGTGGCAGTTCCCATGACCTGTGAAAACATCACGGGAATACCTTGGAACATTGGCATCCGGAACCCGTTCTGCAGTTCTGTTCCAGTGATGCCGCCCGCTGCGTTAAGCAGTGGGACCATCACCTGGTAGTAGTACTGGCTTGAGCACAGGAACTTCATGCCAGCCTGAGCATAAACAGGCACGACACTGATCAGTGATGTTAGGTCCGCAATAACCGTTGCAGCCCAAGTGTTGCTGGTCGTCGTATCGCGATAGCCAGGAGCAGTACCGAGTGTCAGCGTTGCAAACATCGTCTTCAGACCACGAATGTGACCGTAAGTTGATGTGCCATCGCCGTCAATCAGACACTGATCTTCTTTCAGTGCGTTGCTATAGCTCATTTCCTGAGCGATCGTGTTACCAAGATCGATAACTGAATCTTCATTCAACTCACTGGAGTAAGTCGACAAGCAGGTCATCTTGCGTGCAGTCAATCGCACGACCTGATGCTGCATATCACTTGCTGTCAACGCAGCGTTTTCACCAGTGAAGTACGATGTCAAGCCAGACACGAACTTCGGGTCAGTGCGCGTGTCCGAATTCATCGGAACCACTTTGCACAGCTTGCGAGCTACGCCGTATTCTTCACGCAGTTTGATCAAGTCTGTTCCGAATTCTTCCGGAACAAAAATGTGACTGCCGGTGGTGTCAGAACCACCTTCGAGGTGCGCGTTGCGTAGCATTCCATGCTCGTCGGCAAATTTCCGAGCGTGCTGGAAGTTGTAAACGCCCGGAAGGTCAATGGATGCTTTTGCCAGTGCAAACTGACCGAAGCGATAGGCTTTTTCTTCTTTGGTGTATCCGCCTGACTGATTGTCGTCAGAAAACGCGGTCACCGCAGAAACCTGCCGTCGAGCCTGAGCAGGAATTGTCCATCGTGGGGATCCACTGCCATTTGGTGCGGATGACATGCCACTGCCACGAGCCACAATCTCAGCAACCTGAGCATTGATCGGAGCTTTACGGGCTGCGTCCAGACGTGCTGCCTGTGCCGCATGCTCAACTTCTTCTTTTCCGACAGCGACGATCTGATTACCGATTGCATCGACTTCGTCGAGGTGATTTTTAACCTCGGATGTTAGCTCTGGGGAGAGGCTTTCGCCTTCACTCGCCTGTGCCATGATTTTGTCAGCCGCATCAAGTGCGATCTGGCGCTTTGCTTGCAGATCAGCAAGCTTTTCTTTTCGTGTCATTTCGTTGGTCCTCTGGTTTGCCAGTGCCAACGCAAAAGGCGTCAGCCGCTGGCGTTGTTGGATACTTCCAAAAACGCTAACGACTGACGCCCCTGAATTTACAGATGCTCAATCACGCCGCCGACATCGCTCAATTTAGAACTGTTCGGCTGATGCGTGAACTCTAAGCAGGTGACTAACTGCGTGTCAATAGAAAAAGGCGACAGAGTTTCCCCAGTCGCCTTTTGTATACTAATTAGCTCAGTTCACTTGCGCTTTGCGCTCTCACGAGTCACATCACGCCATGTCGCCCCTTCTGGTCCAACCCAGAACCACTCATTTGCTTCCACTCGTATCCATCCGAGTTTTCTCAGTATTTTACGAT
>Ga0315292_10000595_pt1 | contig 17320 bp, 14 predicted proteins | sample YL17G13_0_MG_FD_204029 | JGI IMG/M metagenome (GOLD analysis project Ga0315292, IMG submission 204029) | Sediment microbial communities from Yellowstone Lake, YNP, Wyoming, USA - YL17G13_0 | ecosystem: Environmental > Aquatic > Freshwater > Lake > Sediment | place: USA: Wyoming | collected... | reverse complement strand
GTGTTGCGGACGATCTCCTGCTGCACCAGGCGCTCGATCTCGTCGATCTGCTCGCCGGTGAGCGCCGCGAAGTGCACGAAGTCGAAGCGCAGCCGATCGGGCGAGACCAGCGACCCGCCCTGCTTCACGTGGGTGCCCAGCACCTGGCGCAGCGCCGCGTGGAGCAGGTGCGTCGCCGTATGGTTGCGGCGCGTCGCGTCGCGCAGCTGATCGGTCACCTCGGCGGCGACGGTGGCGCGGACGCGAAGCGTGCCGGAGGTGACCGTCACGCGGTGCAGGCGCGGCCAGGCGGCCGCCGCCTTCACGAGGCCGTCGACCGAGGCCGACCCGGCGCCGTCCTTTGCGACGAGGCGGCCCGTATCCGAGACCTGGCCGCCCGACTCCACATAAAAGGGCGTGCGGCTGAGCGCCGCGAAGCCGGCGGCGCCGTCAGCCAGCGCCGGCGTCTCGGCGCCGGAGGCGTCGAACAGGGCCAGCACGGTGACGTCCGCCACGCGCGTGGTGGTGTAGCCGTCGAACTGGTCTCCGGCGGCCTCGAGCGCAACCCGGGTCCCGGCGCTCGCCGTAAACGTCTCGGCCTGCGCGCCGCCGCCGAACGTGCTCCCGGCACGCGCGCGCTTGCGCTGCGCCTCCATCGCCCGCTCGAAGCCTTCCCGGTCGAGCGTCAGGCCGCGCTGCGCTGCGGTGTCCTCGATGAAATCCGCCGGCAGCCCGTAGGAGTCGTAGAGCCGGAAGACATCGTCGCCCGGCACCACGCCCTTCACCGCCGACTGCTCGATCAGGTCCTCGAGCTTCGGCAGTCCGGACGTCAGCACGGCCTCGAAGCGTTCTTCTTCCGCGCGGATGACCTTGACGACGTCGTCGTGTCCCGTGCGCAGTTCGGGATACGCCTCGCCCATCTGCTCGGCCAGCACGCCCACAAGCCTGTAGAGGAACGCCTCGGTGATGCCGAGCTTGTTCCCGTGGCGCATCGCGCGGCGCATGATCTTCCGCAGGACGTAACCGCGCCACTCGTTCGAGGGCACGACGCCGTCCGCGATGAGGAACGTCATCGCGCGGGCGTGGTCGGCGATGACGCGCATCGACACGTCGGCGGGGTCCATGGTACCGCCGTGCGGCCGGCCCGCCATCGTGCCGATTGCGGAGAGCAGCGGCGTGAAGAGGTCCGTGTCGTAGTTCGACAGCGTGCCCTGCAGAATGGCGGCGATGCGCTCGAGACCCATCCCCGTGTCGATGGACGGCGCCGGCAGCGGCACCAGTGACTTGTCGGCCAGCCGCTCGAACTCCATGAACACGTTGTTCCAGATCTCGACGTACCGGTCGCAGGAGCACTCGACGCCGCGGCACACGGGCTCGGCGCAGGGCAGGTGATCGCCGCGGTAGTAGTGGATCTCGGAGCAGCGCCCGCACGGCCCGGTCTCGCCCATGGACCAGAAGTTGTCGGCCTCGCCCAGTTCGGCGATGCGCGCCTTCGGCAGGACGCGCAGCCAGTAGCCGTACGCCTCGTCATCGCGCGCAATGCCGTTCTCGCCGCGAAACACGGTGGCGACGAGCCGGTCCTTCGGCAGGTGCCAGACCCCGGTCAGCAGTTCCCAGGCGAGGGCAATGGCCTCCTCCTTGAAATAGTCGCCGAAGGAGAAGTTGCCGAGCATCTCGAAGAACGTGTGATGGCGTAGCGAGGGGCCGACGTTTTCGAGGTCGTTGTGCTTGCCGCTGACGCGCATGCACTTCTGGGAGCTGGTGGCCCGGCGGTAGTCGCGGCGGTCCTTCCCGAGAAACACGTCCTTGAACTGGTTCATGCCGGCGTTCGTGAAGAGCAGCGTCGGGTCGTCGCCCGGGACCAGAGGCGCGCTCGCCACGATGCGGTGCTGGTGCTGCTCGAAGAACGCCAGGAAGGTGCGCCGGATCTCGCTCGAAGTCATCCTCCCATTGTAGCAACTGGGAGGCGGGATGCGGGATCGGGGGGCGCCAGGCCATCGGTTCCGCAGCGGTCCAGACGAATCCGCCCGGCATCGACTGGTGCTAAGATCCGCGCGTTGTGCAACTTGCGGCCGGTGCTACGCCTGGAATTGACGCGTGCGTAACTAACGAGGGCCGCGCGTGGGCTGACGCAGTCGAGGAACAAGTTGGGCGCACGGATTCGTAAACAACAGCATCTGATCGGGGACTGTAGTGAAACCAAAGTCCATTGCTGGTCGAATCGCGAGGACATTCATCACCATCGGGCTGATGTTGTTTGCGGCTGCGCACGCCAGCGCACAAGAACTGAGGGTTATGACGTCTGGCGCGTTCAGTGCTGCGTTTCTCCAACTGGTGCCGGAGTTCGAGCGCGCCACGCACAGCACGGTCGTGACGATCACCGGAGCTTCGATGGGGGAAGGCCCAACCACCATTCCTAGTCGACTGGACCGGGGTGAGCCGGCCGACGTGGTCATCCTGGCAGACGAGGCGCTCCTTGAGTTGGTCAAGCGCGGGAAGGTCATGCCCAATAGCCGCGTGCAGCTCGTGCGTTCAAGCATCGGCATGGCGGTTCGAGCCGGAACGCCCAAGCCTGATATCAGCTCCATCGAGGCACTCAAGAGAACGCTGCTGGGCGCCAAGTCCATCGCCTACTCCTCCAGCGCTAGTGGCGTCTACCTTTCTAAGGAACTGTTCCAACGCCTCGGTATTGCCGATCAAATCCTCGGTAAGAGCAAGGAGATCCAGGCCGAGCCCGTTGGAGCGGTGGTGGCGCGGGGCGAGGCTGAGATCGGGTTTCAGCAGATCAGCGAACTGCTCCCCGTTTCAGGCCTCGAGTACGTAGGGCCTCTTCCGGCAGGGGCGCAACGAGTGACTGTCTTCTCCGCGGGTATAGTCGTGGGCGCCAAGCGGCCGGAGGCCGCAAAGGATCTCATCGATTTCTTCGCGTCGTCAGCCTCCGCCTCTATCATCCGAAAAACCGGCTTGGAGCCGCTGACAGCACGGTGAAGGAGCCCGAAACGGTGCCTAACGAAGAAGACTTGTTGTCGCGCTGAGCCGCGACAAAGCGTCGGTCACCACGCGCTGCACCCGACGGCCGCCTTGTCAAGAGCCCCCGCGGCCGCGGGTGAGCGCGAGCGTGAGGAGGCTCGTGTGCCGGCCCGAAACGGGAGGTGGCGATGAAGATCACGGAAATCTGGCGATATCCGGTCAAGACAATGGCTGGAGAGAAACTGGAACGGGCAGGCGTTGGGTCTCTCGGCATCGAAGGTGATCGGGTCGTGCATGTCGAGAACTCCATAGGCCGGGTGATCACCTCTCGTTCGCATCGGCGCTTTCTGGGCCATAAAGGCTCGCTGGGCCTGCATGGAGAAATCATGGTGGACGGCCGGCCCTGGGACAATCCAGACGTTGCCGCCGAGGTTGTGGACATCGCCGGGCCGGGCGCAAAGCTCGTGCGCGATGACGGTGCCGAGCGCTTCGACGTGCTGCCGTTGCTGGTGGCCACCGACGGGGCAATCGCGGCCTTCGGCCACGACCATCGCCGCTTGCGGCCAAACATCGTGATTGGGGGCGTCGAGGGCCTGGCCGAAGGTGAGTGGCCGGGCGCGTGCCTGCGAATCGGCAAAGTCCTCATCGGTGTCCAAGATCTGCGTCTGCGCTGCATCATGACTTCGTACGACCCCGACACCCTGGTCCAGGATAAGGAAATCACGCGTAACATCTACAAGCGGTTCGACGGCAAGCTTGCGCTCAACTGCTTCGTGATCGAAGGCGGCGAGATTACCGTTGGCGACGAGGTGCAACTGGTGCGGGGGCGTGCTTGCGCAGAATCCGAGGCGATCATCGAGTAGGCCAGTCACGGCCGCCGATTAATGATGTTCGCCCTCCTAACCCCGGCGTCCAGCCGACGCCCGCGAGCGGGCGCGGCTGACGCCGAACGCCTAGTCCGACCGGCAGGAGTTCGGACCGCAACATGTGCCACACGAGCACCGCACCCACGTCAGGGGTCGGAACCCGAGGCGCGCTCGTCACGCTGCCATCGGTCTCGGTGATCGTCCCGGCGTTCGACGAGGAGCGCTGCATTGCGGAGACCCTCGACCGTCTCCGCGCGGCCGGAGAGGTCGTGACGGCGCAGAGCGGCACGCCCGTTCAGATTCTCGTTGTCGATAACGCCAGTACCGACCGGACCGCGGCGATGGCGCGCGAGCGTGGCGCCATGGTCATCGGCGAGGCCACGCACACCATCGCGACGGTCCGTAACGCGGGGGCGCGCGCTGCCGAGCACGACGTGCTCGTGTTCGTTGACGCGGACACGCTGGTCCCCACTCAGTTGTTGCTGCGCATCGGTCAGGTGATGGCGAACTCAGCTTGCCTGGGAGGAGCCGTTGATCACACGTATGATGCGCAGCGCCCCGTCATCCGGGCCTACCTCCGATTCTGGCGCATGGTGGGGATCTGGCGCCTTCGCGCCGCGGCGTGGACACGCGGGCTGCGAACCTGCTTCATCCGCGACGTCCAGGTCGCGACATCGGCTCGGCGATTCGATACGTGGCCTCTGTGGCGCACGCTGGTGTTGACCAATCCCGTCGTGGCTCTTGCGTGTCGCCGCCGCAGGTTTCCATGGGCCGGGTGGTATGACAAGCCGCCACGCTGAGGCAGCCGTGGGCTCTGAGATGCCTATTCGTCGGCCGCGTCCTCGACCGGCGCCGCACGGCCCCCCCAGTAGGGGCGCAGCGCCTCGCGGATCGCGGACGCGGCGAAGCCGCGCCGCAGCAGGGCGCCGAAGAGGCGACGGTAGGCGGCGGGATCCGCGATCCTCGCTCGCCCGTGCATCCGGGCGGCGATGACGCGGGCCATGACCGCCGGCTCGTCGATCTCGCCGAGCAGCTCGGTCAGCGTGGAGGCGACCAGCGCCGGGGCGAACCCCATCCGCTCCAGTTCGCGGGAGACCCGGTGCGCGCCGCGCCGTTTGACGGCCACCAGCGTGCGCGCCGCCGCCCGAGCCGCCCGGGCATCGTCGAGGGCGCCGGCTCGCGTCAGGCGCGCCACGGCGTCGTCGACGGCGTCGTCGGGCAGGCCGCGCCGGCGCAGCCGTTCGCAAAGCCGCGCCGTAGACATCTCGCGGCCCGCCAGCAGGCGCAGGCCGGCCGCGAAGGCCGCCTGCCTGGCGTCCTCCGGCCCGAGGTCGAGTGGGGGGACCGGGCGTGCCACCGCAGACCCGCTAGCGGCCGAACCGCGTGACGTCGGGCTTGGCGCTGGTGTCGCCGAGGATGCCGCTGGCCATCTGGTCGCGTGCCTCGTCGGCGGCCGACGCGATCCCCTGGACGCGCAGCTTGAACTCGTCGGCGTTCGTGGCCCAGCGCAGGGCCTCGTCGTAGGTGATGAGGTTGCGGCGCAGCAGGCCGAGCAGGGACTGGTCGAACGTCTGCATGCCGTATTGCGATGTCCCCGCGGCGATGGCGCTCTGGATGAGGTGCGTCTTCTCCTTGTCGACAATGCAGTCGCGGATGAAGGCCGTGGAGATGAGCACCTCGACGGCCGGCACGCGGCCCTGGCCGTCGGCGCGCGGCACGAGGCGCTGCGAGATCACCGCTTTCAGCACGGAGGCCAGCTGCAGCCGGATCTGCTTCTGCTGGTGCGGCGGGAACACCGCGATGATGCGGTTGATGGTCTCGGTGGCGTCGAGCGTATGCAGCGTCGAGAACACCAGGTGGCCGGTCTCCGCTGCGAGCAGCGCCGTTTCGATCGTCTCGAAGTCGCGCATTTCGCCGACGAGGATGACATCCGGGTCCTGGCGCAGCGCGCTGCGCATCGCGTAGGCGAACGATCGCGTGTCGGTCGCGACCTCGCGCTGGTTCACGATGGAGCGGTTGTCCTTGTGAAGGAACTCGATGGGATCCTCCACGGTCATGACGTGCACGCACCGCTCGCGGTTGATGTGATCGACCATGGCCGCCAGCGTGGTGCTCTTGCCGCTGCCGGTGGTCCCGGTGACCAGGACCAGGCCGCGCGCCTCGTCGGCGACCGTGCTCAAGACCGACGGCAGGCTCAGTTCGGCGATGCTCCGGACCTGGGTCGGGATCATGCGCAGCACGAGTCCGACCACGCCGCGCTGCTGAAACACGCTGCAGCGGAACCGGCCGAGCCCGGACACGCTGTACGCCAGGTCGACCTCCAGCGACTCCTTGAAACGCTCCCGGATGGGCGCCGCCATGATCGCGGCGGCCATCGCCAGGGTGTCCTCCGGAGCCAGGCGCCGCATCCCGGGCAGCGGCGTCAGGTCCCCGGCCACGCGGATCATCGGGGCGGAGCCGACCTTCAGGTGAAGGTCGGACGCCCCCCGTTCAACGGCTGCGGTCAGGAGGTCGTTGACATGCATCGTCAGGCCCTGGCGGCGGTGGCAGCGGTCGCTGCGCCCGCCGGCGCGTCGTACAGGTAGGTCAACCAGTGGTGCGTGTCCGGCAACTCGCCGTTGATGATGCCGAAGAACGCCTGCTGGACGGCGTACGCGATCGGGCCGCGCGTGCCCGCGCCGATCACGATGCGGTCGACCGACCGGATCGGCGTGATCTCGACGGCGGTGCCGGCGAAGAAGAGCTCGTCGGCGATGTAGAGCATCTCGCGGGGGATCATCTCCTCCTGCACGCGGTACCCGAGGTGCCTCGCAATCGTGATGACCGAGTCGCGCGTGATGCCCGGCAGGATCGACGCGGCCATCGGCGGTGTGTAGAGCGTGCCGTCGCGGACGACGAAGATGTTCTGGCCCGAGCCCTCGCTCACGTAGCCGTAGCTGTCGAGCGCGATGCCTTCCGCGTACCCGTCGACAATCGCCTCCATCTTGATGAGGGCGGCGTTGGCGTAGTTGGCGCTCGTCTTGGCGAGCGACGGGAACGTGTCCGGCGCCATGCGCGACCACGAGCTGACTTTGACGTCGACGCCGTGCTCGAGGGCGTTGTCGCCCAGATAGGTGCCCCATTCCCAGAGCAGGATGGCCACGTCGATCGGGCAGGGGAACGGGTTCACGCCGAGCGCGTTGTAGCCGCGGTAGACCAGCGGCCGGATGTAACAGGCCTTCATCTGGTTGGCGCGGATGGTGTCGAGGACGGCCGCTTCGAGCTGCGCCTGGGTGTAGGACGGGTCCATGCGGTAGATCTTGGCGGAGTCCATCAGCCGTCGCATGTGGGCGTCGAGCCGGAAGCAGGCCGACCCCTTGGGCGTCTGGTAGCACCGCGCCCCTTCGAACACCGCGCTGCCGTAGTGAATGACGTGCGAGGCGATATGAATCCTGGCGTCCGCCCACTCGACCAGCGAGCCGTTCATCCAGATCTTTCCAGTGCCCGTAAAAGCCATCGTGTGCTCCTTGCAGGAGGTATTCTACTGCGCCTCCCCGCAGAACGGACACCGGTCCGAGCGGGCGTGCAGCGGCTTGCGACAATGCCAGCAGAACCGGGGCTGGGGCGTCTCACGGTTCCGCGGCCACGAGGGGGCCTGCGGGGGCGCCGGCTCGGGCGTCGCGGCGGCGACCCGCGCGGCCCGGTCGATGGTGCGCCTCGGGGCGGGCTGATCCCCGGCGCCCAGGAGATCCTCGAGGACGTCCGAGGCCGTGTGATAGCGATCGGCCACGTCGGGCGCCATCGCTTTCATGATGATGTCGTTCATGCGCTGCGGGATGCGGCCATTGCGGGTGCGCGGCGGCGCCACCAGGTCGCCGCGCATCAGGCGTTCCAGATCCGCTGGCGCGGGCGTCTGATACGGCAGCACGCCCGTCACCATCTGGTACATCGTCACGCCCAGCGAGTAGATGTCCGAGGCGAAGGTCGCGCGGCCCTGGAACTGCTCCGGCGCCATGTACGGCGGGCTGCCGATCACCGTCGTGCCGTGCGCGGCCAGTTCGAGAAACCGCGACGTGCCGAAGTCGGCCACCTTGATCAAGCCGTTGTCGGCCACCATGATGTTGGCCGGTCGAAGGTCGCGGTGGATGACGCCCTGCCGGTGCGCGTGGTCGATGGCGTTGCAGATCTGGCACGTGTAGTCGAGCGCCTTCGCCATCTCGATCGCGCCCTCGCGGCCGATGATGTTCTCCAGCGTCTCGCCCGACACGTACTCCATCACGATGAAGAAGATGTCGTTCTGCTTCTCGGCGGTCAGGACGGCCACGATGTTCGGGTGGTTCAGGCTCGCGAGGAGGCGGGGTTCCTTGAGCAGTTCGCCGAAGTTGACGATCTGGCGGTGGGGCACCTTGAGGGCCACCTTCTTGTCGATCCAGGTGTCCTCGGCCAGATACACCGTGCCGAACCCTCCGCTGCCGAGGGCCGAGAGGATCTTGTACTTCCCGATGGTCTGCCCTTGAAAGAAGATGCCCACTCGCGTCGAGTATAGCGCTCCTTGCCTATAATTGCCCTATGCCCACCCGCGTCTACGCGCCTGCGCTGATGCCCGACACCTCGTCGCTCGACCTGCCCCCGGACGAGGCGGCGCACCTCGCCCGCGTGCTGCGCGTGCGGCCCGGCGCCGTGGTCCGCGTCTTCAACGGGCGGGGCTTCGAATGCGAGGCGTCGGTCACGCACGTCGCGAAGCACGCGGTGTCGGTGGCCGTGCAGCGCGTCGTGTCGGCGGCTGGCGAATGCCGGGTTCGGGTGACTCTCGCCCAGGCCGTCCTCAAAGGCGACAAGATCGACGACGTCATCCGCGATGCGGTGATGCTGGGCGTCGCCGCCGTTCAGCCGATCATCACCGAGCGCACGGATGTGCCCGGGACGGCGTTCGCCCGGGGCGGGCGGGTCGAGCGGTGGCGGCGCATCGCCGTCTCGTCGGCCAAGCAATGCGGGCGCGCCGTCGTGCCCGAGGTCCATGCGCCGGTCACGCTGGCTGCGTGCCTCGCCGCCGATCGATCCGACGTGCGCGTGTGGCTGGCCGAACCGGCGGCGGGCGAGGGCTCCGGACTCGACGCGCTGCGGGCCCGGCCGGCCGTCTCGTCGGCGTTGGTCCTGGTCGGGCCGGAAGGCGGATGGGCGTCCGACGAGGTGGCCGGCGCGGCGCGCTCGGGCGCGATGGCGGTGACGCTGGGCCGCCGCACGCTGCGCGCCGACGCGGCGGCCCTCGTCGCGCTCAGCGTCCTGCTCCACCTCTGGGGGGATCTCTGACTTGGGGTCAGAGTCGACATTGCCCACCACGGCGCCGCGTCGACTCGCGCCAGTTCACGCCAAATTCCTCGGGATTCTGAGGGCCGCCGAACGTCAGCACTCGTCGACAAGCAATGTCGACTCTGACCCCACATTTCATTCAGGGGCTAAAGGGAGAAGGTGAACGCGCACCAGCCGTCTTCGGCGGCGTCCCAGTCCTGTCGGGCGTGGGCGCGGAAGGCATGCGCGACGTCCTCGGCCTCGCCCTGGGTGATCCCGCTCAGGATCAGCACCCCGGGGCGGCGCACACTCCTGAGCAGATCGGCCACGCCGGCCAGGAGCATGCCGCCCGTCAGGTTGGCGACCACGACGTCGGCCGCGGCGCGCGCGCCATCCCGGAAGTCAGCGCGTTGGAAGGTCACCGCCGCGGGACTCCCATTCAGCGCGGCGTTGGTGCGGGCATTGTCCAGGGCGTCCTCGTCCAGATCAACGCCGAGCACCTCGCAGGCGCCAAGGCGCGCCGCCGCCAGCGCGAGCACGCCGGAGCCGGTGCCGATGTCGAGCACCTGCCGCCCGCGCAGGTCGATGCGCTGCAGCGCCGCCAGGCACAGCCGTGTCGTGGCGTGATGCCCGCTGCCGAACCCCATCGCCGGCTCGATGATAATCGTGCCCTCGGCCCGCGCCGTCGCGGCCCCGTCCCACGGCGGCGCAATCGTCAGGGCGCCGACGTGAATCGCGCCGAGCGCGTCCTGCGTGCGGCGCGCCCAGTCGCCGTCAGGCACCTCGATGTCGCGCACGGTCAGCCCGGATCGGCCGAGACGGGCTTCGAGCTGGCGTGCGGCCTCACGGCGCGCCGACGGCTCGCGGAAATAGACCTGCCACTCGTCCTCGGCTTGCTCGGCAATCGCGACCACGTCGAGCCCCTCGAGCTCGGCGGCGACCAGGTCGCCAATGGCGACGTCGCCGCCGGCCGCCTCCGTCAACGGGAAGCGGACGACGAGGGCCGGCCAGGTGCGCATCAGCTGAAGAGGTCCTTCACGCGGTCGAAGACGCCGCGCTCGTCGCGCTCGTCGCTGCTGGCCCGGGCTTCGGCCTTCTCGGCCGGCAGGACTTTCGCCAACTGCTCGAGCGCGGCCCGCTGGTCTTTCGTCAGCTTGCGAGGCGTCCGGGGTTGCACCATCACGTGCAGGTCCCCGCGGCCGCGCCCGCTGACACTCGGCATGCCCTTGCCGCGCAGCCGGAAAACGGTGCCGGCGTCGGTGCCCTCCGGGATCTTCACAGGCTCGTCCGCGTCGAGGGTGGAGACGTTGACCTCGCCTCCCAGCGCCAGGGTTGGGAAGTTGACGCCGACTTCGCAGAACAGGTCGTCGCCTTCCCGCTTGAAAAACGCGTGGTCCTGGACCTGTACGACGACGTAGAGGTCGCCCGGAGGCCCGCCGAGCAACCCGACTTCGCCCTCACCGTACAGCCGCAGGCGCTGGCCGTTGGCGATGCCGGCGGGGACCTTGACCGTGAGCTTCCGGTCCCTGGTCAGCTGCCCGTTGCCGCGGCACGTGGTGCACGGGTTGGGGATGATGTTGCCCGAACCGCCGCACTGCCCGCACGTGCGCGACACGACAAAGAAGCCCTGCTGATACCGCAACTGGCCGCGGCCCTGGCACTGCGGGCAGCGTGTCGGTTTGGTGCCGGGCGCCGCTCCGGATCCGCTGCAGGAGTCGCAGGGCTCGAGCCTGGGGATCTGGACGGTGGTTTCGACGCCCTTGGCGGACTCGGCAAAGGAGATCTCGAGGTCGTACCGCAGGTCCGAACCACGCTGCGGGCCGCCGCGCCGCCGGCCCCCGCCGAAGATGTCGCCGAAGCCGAAGACGTCCCCAAGACCTCCGAGGATGTCTTCGAATCCGGCGAAGACGGTCGGATCGAATCCGGCCCCGCCCGCCGGGCCGTTGACGCCCTGATGCCCGTACCGATCGTAGGCCGCGCGTTTGTCAGCATCCGCCAGCACGGCGTAGGCCTCGGCGGCTTCCTTGAACTTCTCCTCGGCGCCCTTGTTGCCGGGATTGCGGTCCGGGTGGTGCTGGAGCGCCAGCTTGCGGTACGCGCTCTTGACCTCCTGGTCGCTCGCGGTCTTCGAGACGCCGAGCACGTCGTAGTAATCGCGCTTGCTCACGATCTGGCCACCTTGACCATCGCGGGCCGAAGGAGCCGCTCGCTGATGAGGTAGCCGCGGCGCAGCTCCTCGAGGATTTCGCCGTCGCGCGCGCCGTCGCGGGCCTCGGTCGTGACCGCCTGGTGCCGGTGCGGATCGAAATCCTGGCCCACGGTCTCGACGGCGCGCACGGCGCGGCGCTTCAGCAGGTCGAGCAGTTGCTTGTAGATCAGTTCCACGCCCGTGCGGTACGCGTCGGCCTGCTCGGCCCCGGCCTCGGCCCTCAGCGCCCGCTCCAGGTCGTCGATGATGGGCAGCACCTCGAGCAGCAGGTCGCCGGTCACGCGGTCCGTGTGCTCCCGCCGCTCCTTCTCGGTGCGCTTGCGGTAGTTGTCGAACTCCGCGGTCTTGCGCAGGAGCAGGTCGTAGTAGCGGTCGCGCTCGTCCTGCAGCGTGTTCGCGGGGGCGTCGAGCCGGCCATCGGCCGCAACCCCGTCGTCCTGAGGTGCTTGTGCGTCGTCAGTCATGGATGGTTGATGAACGTGTTCGTGTCAGGAATCCGCGGGATGCGGGGGCTTGCCGACGTGACTCAGGACGCGCGATACCGTGTGCGCCGCGCCGTCGACCATCGGAATGGCCACGGAGTATTTCATCCGCAGCGGGCCGATGAGTCCGACCGTGCCGGTGGTGTCGCCGTCGACGTAGGTCGAGGCCACGAGGCTGAACTGCCGGAGCGCCGGGTCGGGGTGCTCGCCGCCGATGACCACCGTCAGGCCGGGGCGGTCGATGTACTCCGTGAGCAGCCGCACGAGCCGCTTCTTTTCTTCCATCATCTTCACCAGCGCGCCCAGCGCGGACAGCGTGACCCCGCTGTAGGGCTCGGACACCTCGTCGACAAGGGACGACGCGCCCTCGACATACAGCGAGTGCTGCGTGGTCATCTGCTCGAAACTGGAGCGCGCCAGGCGCAGCGCGCGCGCCATCAGCCGGTCGTAGAGCACGCGCTCGTGGGACAGCCGGTCCTGGATCGCGCGGCGCACTTCGGCGAGCGGCATCCCCGAGAACTCGGTGTTGAGATACGTCGCCGCCTGCTCGAGATCCGCCGCGAGCAGTTCCTCGTCCAGTTCGACGACCTTGTGGGTCACCTGCGAGCTGCGCGACACCACGATGACGAGAACCCGTCCCGCGCCGAGGCGCACGAACTCGATGCGGTGAAACGCCGCCCCCTCAGCGGCGGGGACCAGCGCGAAGGCCACGGCGTGCGACGCCTGTGACAGCATGTGGGGGACCGCCGCGAGCACGGCCTCGGCGTCGGGGTCGTGCGCGAACTGCTCGAGCAGCTGGGCGTCCACCGGGCTGGCCGCCTGCGTGAGGCGGGGTTCCTGCAGCAGTTCGTCCACGTACGCGCGGTAGCCGATGTCGGTCGGAATTCGCCCGGCCGACGTATGCGGCTGCCGGACGTAGCCAAGCGACTCGAGCTGGGCCAGGACGCTGCGGATAGTCGCCGAAGACAGGCCGAGCCCGCCCTGGCGCACGATCTCCTGCGAGGCCACCGGCTCGTGGGTGTCGATGTGCGCGCGGACCAGGGACGCCAGGATGCGCCGTCCCCGTTCGCTCAGTGTGTGAAGGTCGCTTGCCATGTCTCGCGGGCCCGATCCACGTCCCGCCAGCCATTATAGCAAGCTGGCCATCGCCATGGGGTCAGAGCCCTCGCGCGGTGTTCCTGTCAACGCGCGACGGATCTGACCCCTGGCGCTGCTAGACTCCCGCGCGTTGCGCGAGCCGGCGGGCCTCATCGCGGGCCTCGGCGGCGATGGCGGCCGGATCGAAGCGCTCAGGGCGGCCGTCCCGCACGAGCACCTCGCCGTCGACGATGGTGGCGCGCACGTCGGTGCCGCGGGCCGCGTAGACCAGCGTCGAGTACGGATCGGGACCCGGCGCCAGGTGTGGCTGGTCGAGCCCGACAACAATCAGGTCCGCCCGCTTGCCGACTTCGAGGGATCCGATCTCCGCCTCCAGCCCGAGGGCGCGTGCGCCTTCCCGCGTGGCCATCCAGACCACGTCGCGCGCGGGCAGCGCGCCCGGGTGCAGGCGCACGGCCTGCAGCACCGCGGCCAGGCGCATCTCCTCGAACATGTCCAGGCGGTTGTTGCAGGCGGCGCCGTCGGCGCCCAGCGACACCGACACCCCGCGGGCGCGCAGTTCGGTCACCGGGGCGAGGCCGCTGCCCAGCTTGAGATTCGAGCTGGGGCAGTGCGCCACCTTGACCCGACGGGTCGCGAGGATCTCCTGCTCGCGCTCATCGACCCACACGCAGTGCGCGACGCACAGGCGCTCGGACGCCAGGCCGATGTCGGCGAAATACTGGAGATTCCGGCGTCCGGTCAATTGTTCGACGATGGCGATCTCGGCGCGCTGCTCGGACGCGTGCGTGTGGACCAGCGTGCCGTGATGGGCCGAGAGCGTGCCCACTTCTTCCAGCAGATCCCGCGAGCACGAAAGGGCGAACCGCGGCGCGAACGCGGCGCGCAGGCGGCCGTTCGCGGCGCCGTCCCAGCGGCGCGACAGGGCGAGGCTCTCGTCGATCGACGCGCGCGTGGCCTCGAGCAGGCGCGGCGGCACCGCCGCGTCCGCGTCCATCATGCACTTGCCGATGACCGCCCGCAGGCCCGTCTCGGCGATCGTCTCGAAGACGACATCCGTGTCGTGGACCGTCTCCATCGTCAGGACGGTCGTCGTGCCCGTGGCGAGCAGTTCGCAGGCGGCGAGCCGCGCGGACGCGCGCAGCGACGCCGGCGTGTGCGCCGCTTCCATGGGCCAGATCCGCTGGCGCAACCAGTCGATGAGCGCGAGGTCGTCCGCGTAGCCGCGGAACAGTGTCTGGCAGAGGTGGATGTGCGTCTGCACGAAGCCCGGGAGGACGAGGCAGGCCGAGGCGTCGATGACGGTGTCGTGCGGGCCCGGCGCCGCCTCGCCCACGGCGACGATGCGTCCGTCGCGCACCGACACGTCGCCGTGGACGATCGTGCCGGCGTCGTCCATGGTCAGAATCGAGCCGCCGCGGATGAGCAGTGCGGACACGGCGTTACTCCTGCGGGGCACGGCCGTGCGCCATCGGCCGGCCCGCCTCCCGGGCGGTCACGCCGCGCCGCACGGCGACCAGTTCGGCGACGATGCTGACGGCGATTTCCTCGGGGGTGACCGCGCCGATCGCCAGGCCGATCGGCGCGCGGATCGCCGAGAGCCAGTCGGGCGAGGCGCCCGACTCCCGCAGGGCCTCGATGATGCGCGCCACTTTGGTGCGGCTGCCGATCATGCCGACGTAGCGCAGCGGGCGGTTCGCCAGCGCCTGCATCGCCGCCAGGTCGTACGTGTGCCCGCGCGTGACCACGACGGCGAACGCCGTGTCGGGCAGGTCGGCCGCCGCCAGCCACGAGGCGATCCCGTCGACGACGATCCCGGCCGCGCCGGGAAACCGCTCGGGGTTCGCGAACTTCTCGCGGTCGTCGATGACGGTGACCCGGAACCCCACGCGCCCCGCGACCTCGGCCAGCAGGCGGCTGACGTGGCCGGCGCCGACGATGTAGAGCGGCGGCGCCGGGTCGAGCGGTTCGATGAAGACGTCCATCCGGCCTCCGCAGATGAGCCCGTGGTCCCCGGCCAGCGCGTCGCTCAGGTCGTAGCGGACGACGCCGGCGGTCCGCGTGCGGATCGCCTCGCGCGCCTTGCCCGCCGCGTCGTTCTCGTAGCAGCCGCCTCCGATGGTGCCCACCGTGCGGCCATCGGCGTAGACCAGCATCTTCGCGCCGACGCGCTGCGGGGTCGACCCGCTGGTCGCGATGATGGTGACCAGGGCCGCGGCGTCGCCGCGTTCGAGTGCCCGGGTGACGGCGGTGAAGACGGCTTCCTGCATGGCGTCAGAACCGGTGGAGATCGCAGGCCTCGGACGGCTCGGTTCCCGCCAGGAACGCCTCGCGGAAGAGGCGCGGGCACGCCGGCTGGGCGAGCTTGCCCGTGTCGCGGTCGATCTCGAGGAACGAGATGCCCTCGGGCACCTCGAACGGCAGATTGGGCCGCCCGGCAAGGGCGCCCATCATGAAGCGCGTCCAGATCGGCAGCGCGGCCACCGCGCCGCTCAGGCCGAGGGGCTGGTTGTCGTCGAAGCCCACCCAGACCGCGGTCAGCAGCTCGGGGGTGAACCCGACGAACCACGCGTCGCGCAGGTCGTTGGTGGTGCCGGTCTTGCCGGCGGCGTCCAGCGCGAACCCGAGCGCGCGGGCCGACGCGCCCGTGCCCTCGTTGACGACGCTGCGCATCATGTCCGTCACGAGGAACGTGGTGTCGGGCCGGGCGATGCGCATCGGCGCCGCCCGCTTCAGCGTCACGTCGGCGCCGCCGTTCGTGATGCGCATCAGCACGTGCGCGGGCCGCACCTCGCCCAGGTTGGGGAACACCGAGTACGCCGAGGCGACTTCGAACGGCGTCGCCTCGAACACGCCCAGGGCGATGGAGGGATAGGCCTTCGGCGCGGTGCTGGACCCGAACTTCTTCCAGAGATCGGCGACCCTGCCGAACCCGATCATCTGCGCGACACGCACGGTGGCCACGTTGCGCGAGTGGGTGAGGGCACGGCGCAGCGTGATGAGGCCGTCGTACTCGTCCTCGTAGTTGCCCGGCGTCCAGGCCTTGTCCTCGAAGGTGAACGTGGTCTGCTCGTCGTTCACGATCGTGGCGGGCGTGAGGTCCGTCCGCCCCTCCGCGGCGGCCGCTTCGAACGCGGCGAGGTACACGAACGGCTTGAAGACCGAGCCCGGTTGGCGCCTGGCATTGAGCGCCCGGTTGAACTGCGACTGGCTGTACGACCGGCCGCCGACGTAGGCGACGATCTCGCCGGTCCGCGGGTCGATGGCGATCAGCGCGATTTGCGCGCGCCCGGTGAGGTGCTTGCGCGCCAGTTGCTCGTCGATCCGGACGGCGCCCAAGGTAACCGCCTCCTGCGCGATGCGCTGGAGGTGCGTGTCGAGGGTGGTGAAGATGTCCACCGGCCGGGTGCTGCCAAGCAGCCCGGGATGATCGTCGGTCAGGGTCTGGCCCAGCAGGTCCACGAAATAGGACGCCTCGGTGTCGAGCGCGTGCGCCACCGTCTCCACCGGCTCCCGCCCCGCGCGCTCTGCGGCCGCCCGATCGACGTAGCCCGAGTCCACCATCGCCTGGAGCACGACGTTGCGGCGATCGCGCGACCTGGTGGGTGACGAGAACGGCGAGTGGGTGTGGGGCGCCTGGATGACGCCCGCGATCGTCGCGGCTTCGGCGAGCGAGAGATTCGTCACGTCCTTGCCGAAGAACAGGCGCGCCGCCTCCGCCACGCCGTGAATGCCGAACGACCCGCGCTGGCCCAGGTACACCTCGTTGAGGTAGAGCTCGAGGATCTCGTCCTTGGACGCCCGCGTCTCCAGCACCACCGACATGAACTGTTCCTGCAGCTTGCGCGTGAACGACTTCTCTGGCGTCAGGAAGAAGTTCTTTACCAGCTGCTGGGTGAGCGTGCTGCCGCCGACCAGGTAGGGCTTGTCGCGCTTGAGGTTGGTGATGATCGCGCCGACGATCCGGATGGGATCGACGCCGGGGTGTTCGTAGAACCGGCGGTCCTCGATCGCCAGCACGGCCTGCACCATGTGCGTCGGGATGAGCGTCAGCGAGACCCGGCGGCGCTTTTCGCGGTTCGCGGTGATGAGGGCGGTCAGCAGCGGCCGCTCCAGCCCGATCGCGTCGACCGGGCCGAGGCCGGTCACCTCGATGCGCGCGATCGATGGCGTCGGCACCGGCTTGCCGTCCGGGCCAATCGGGCCCGCCAGCCCTGGGCCGCGCGGGTCGAACGTGATCCGCACCGGGCGGCCGGCGTGATCGCCGCTGCGCGGGACGAGGCTCAGCAGGGTGTCGCCCCTGGCGAACTCGCCCGGCTGTTCGGCCTTCGGCCGCTCCGAGTAGCCGAGGTCGTTCAGCCGGTCGACCAGCTGCCCGCTCGACAGCCATTGGCCGCGCCGGATGTCGAAGGGCCGCGCGAAGACCCGCGGCAGCGTGCGCAGGCGCT
>Ga0315292_10000592_pt1 | contig 17356 bp, 14 predicted proteins | sample YL17G13_0_MG_FD_204029 | JGI IMG/M metagenome (GOLD analysis project Ga0315292, IMG submission 204029) | Sediment microbial communities from Yellowstone Lake, YNP, Wyoming, USA - YL17G13_0 | ecosystem: Environmental > Aquatic > Freshwater > Lake > Sediment | place: USA: Wyoming | collected... | reverse complement strand
CCAGCACGAGATCCTGCAGGTACTCGCTCATGTGCCCGCTGCGCTCTTTGCCCAGAACTGCGCTGATTTCGGAGACCGTCCGACTGCCGTGCGCCAGGGATTCGACAATGACTTTGTAGCCTTCCGCCCGTTTACCGAACACATCACTGAAGATCTGGTCGAAGTCCCTGAATAGGATCCCTTCGCGCTGGAAGCAGAGACGCCTGATGTTCTCCTCGGCGGACAGGCCGGGATCCAACTCCTCCAGATACTTCGGCACGCCGCCTGTGACGGACAGCAGGTTGAGCTTTTCCGCAGCGCTGATGCGGTCACCGGCCTTGCCCCAGAACCGGTTGCAGTGGTGCAGAGGCAGTTCCTCCAGGAGGAGATCCCAGGAATCCCGCCCCACGAAACCGGTGTTGTTCAGAATGTTGTCCGTGATCCACGCCGACACGGATCCGCACAGCACCAGGACGAGCTTGGGGTGTTTCCTGAATACGGTGTCCCACGCCGTTTTGAGATGGCCGGGAAAGTCCGGATCGAAGCCGCCGAGCCACGAGACCTCATCCAGCAGGATGACCGTCCACTCGTGACGCAGGGCGCTGCCGAGCAACTGGAGCGCCTGGGGCCAGTTGCCCAGCGCGACGTCCGGGATATCCGTCTGCTGGGCGAGTTGCCGACCGAAGGCCTGTAGTTGATGCCGATTCGTCAATCCCGGCCGGGGCGCAAGCCCCTCGATGGCGATCAGCCGATCCGCCTGCCTGGCGAACTCGCGGATCAGCGTGCTCTTCCCGATGTGGCGGCGCCCCCGGCACGTGACCAGCGACGGCGTCTTCTTACGCAGGAGAGCGGCAAGGTCGTTCAATTGCTCTTCACGCCCGACAAACATGGCATCTTCCTCTCGATCCCGCGTGATTCGTGCCCGGTCGAACTGCCAGACAATGGCACAACTCGATCAATATGTCACTTTCGTGCCCGTCAAAGGTTCCTCATGTTGGGCACCAATCATGCAACATACGCTATTCAGTGCCCGCCATCGTCTGCCCCTTCTTGGCACGAGTACGGCTTGGCGGATCTCCATCTCGGTGATCGAGAGCGTGGCGTACGCCTGGCAGGCCGCCTCATCGCGAATCTGCTGCGGCTGCCGCACGAGCCCGTACCGCTGGCCGAGCAGTCGCCTAATTGACGAAGCACGCCATCGATTCGAAGGCTTGGGATCCTGTTCTCACGCGCGCGGCGTGGCGAACACTCAGGGCGCTTACGCGACCGCCGCCGGCACCGCCACTCACCTGACGGAAGTAGATGATGCTGTTCTCCGCCGGCACCCCCGGATCAGACCAGCCGTGCCACATGAGTAGCGTGCCGCCACGAACAGGATCGTCGTGGACGTCGTGAACGTCATGAACGTCGAGAATCGCTGACTCATCGTTCCTCTTCTCCCGCACCGACGGGAGCCGTCACGATGACATCGTCCTTCGAGCGGCCGTCGGTCAGCACCGCCACCGCGAGCATGCCGGTCACGTTCGCGACGGTGCGGAAGCCGTTGGGGATCGGGTCGACCGCCAGCAGGAGCCCCATCGCCTCGGCCGGCAGTCCCGCGGCTATCAGCACCGGCGCCACGGCGAGGACCCCGCCGCTGGGCACGGCACCGATGGCGAAGCTGGTCGCGACCGAGGCGACCACGATCGCGACCGCCCGCGCGGGATCGATCGCGACATCGTAGAGGCGCCCGACGAAGAACGTGACGACGATGAACCAGATCGGCCCCGAGTACTTGAACACCGCGAGCGCCAGCGGGAGCACAAAGCCGATGGCCGTGTGCGACAGGCCCAGGCGTGTCTCCGCGGCCTCGAGCATCGCGGGGAACGACGCGGCCGACGAGTGGGTGCCGAACGCCACGACCTGGCCAGGGGCGGCCGCTCGGGCGAAGCGAATCGGCGATACCCCGGCACCGATCCATACGACCAGATAGAGCAGCGCCGTGAACACAACGAGGGCGCCCGACGACACGACGATGTAGAACGCGAGCGCGCCGACGATGCTCATGCCCACACGCATCGCGAGGCTCAGGCCGAGCGCGAAGACGCCGTAGGGCGCCAAGGCGACGATCCAGTGCAGCAGCATCGTGATCGAGGCGTCGACCGAACGGCACAGGAGCACCAGCGGATCGCGAAGCTCGCGGGGAATCCGGCTGACGCCCAGGGCGAACGCCACGGTGAAGACGATCATCGGGACGATGGCGCCATCGGCGGCCGACCGGATCGCGTTGGTGGGCACGAGACTGATCACCCACTGCGCGATGGTGGGGGCAGCGACCGGGCTCGACGGCGCCGACGCCGCGCTACGCAACGCCGCCGACGCGGCCGGGTCGATCGTCAGCCGCGCGAACACCGAGGGCATGATCGCCGCCGTAAGGGCGCCGGTGACGGTCAGGAGCCCGATGAAGAGCGCGGCGGCCTGCCTGCCCGCCCGGCCGACGGACTTGGCATCGTCCTGGCCCGCGATGCTCACGATGAGCTTCGAGACCACCAGCGGCAGGATGGTCATCAGGATCGCGTTGATCCACAGCGTCCCGAAGACCTCCACCGTCGCGCCGATCGCGAGGAGCATCGGATGGGCGGCGGCCGAAATCGCGGCTCCGGCCGCCAGGCCGACGACCAATCCGATGAGGGCCTGCGTGCCCACACTCAGTCGTTGGGATCGGCGCTCAGGCATGTGTGGCACTCCGTCCGGTAGCAGTATGGGCAGGGGCGTCGACTGGCGCCGGCGCTCCAGATCGACGGATTCGCGCGGGTCCGACTATACGGTCACTGGCCTCCGCCGGATGTCGCAATGTGTCGCAGGCGGCGGCCCGACGCCAGACTTCCGACCTCGCGGCGACGGAATCATCGGCGACGATGCCGGCGCCCATCCGCCCGAGCTGCTCAAGCGGGCACTGAGTTATCTCGAAGACCGCCACCGCGCAGAGCACCCCACGGGGCGCAGTTGGAGTTCCAGCCCCAGCGCGCCGCAGAGGCGCGACAGCGTCTTCAGGCGTGGGTTGCTCTTGCCCGGGATTTCCAGCTTCCGGTACGCCTGCTGCGACACGCCGAGCGCTTCCGCCATCTGGGTCTGGGTCAGTCCCTTCTTCTTGCGCGTCCAGAGGATGAGCAGGGGGACCGTCACGTCCATGTCGGGTTCCACACGGTGGTACGTCCGGCCGTGATGAACGCTCGGAACGGGTACATCCTGGTTCTGCTTGACCGCCACGAATAGCCAGCCAGACAGGGCCTCGGCGGCATTCGCGAGCGCCTCCTCCATCGTGCCGCCCTCCGTGAGGCACCCGGGCAGGTCGGGGAACTGCACCAGGAAGCCGCCTGCGGCCTGGCTCGTAATACGCGCGTCGTACTCAACCCTCGTAGGCACTGACGGTACCTTGGCGATTCGCTTCGTCTTCATGTCAGACCAGCCTTCTTCAGCAGTTCGTGCAGCAATCCCTTCCCGAGTTCCTTTCCGGCGTGGACCGGCACTGAGAGATGCTGTCCCCCCTTGCTGAGGATGTAGTGGGACCCGCGGACGTGGTCGATCGTCCACCCGTGCCGCTTCAGCAGCTGCACGAGGTCTTTGCCAAGCACAACGACACAATACAACCTATAGGATGTCTTGTCAAACCGTCGGCCGCGTAGCGACGCCGGCGGCCTGGCGGTAGCGCGCCGGCCTCAGAGCGCCTCGGCGACGGCCTTGCCCAGCTCTTCGGTGGAGGCGGTGCCGCCCATGTCGCGGGTGCGGGGACCGTCCTTCAGCACGGTCTCGATGGCGGTGACGATGGCACCCGCCGCGTCGGCGTGGGTTCCTGGACTTGGTCTGGCTCCGCTCAACGAACCAGCCGGTCCAGCAACACATCTTCCACGTTGCGCCGGCCGTCCAACACCGCCAGCACATGAACGCGGGTGCCGCTGAGTCGATACACGACGCGCCAAGGCGACACCACGAGTTCCCGGTAGGTGTGAATGCCGAACGCCGCCAGTTCCGGCACGACCCGTCCACGTGCTGGCATCTGTCTCAGGCCGGCGCAGCGTGATTCGATCCGGTCCAGCACCCGCCCGGCGGCGACGGGATCATCGGCGGCGATGAACTCGATGATGCCCTCCAGGTCGCGCGCTGCGACGGCGGCAAACCCGACAGAACAGGATGGCGCTGATGGCATGTCAGGATCCTGGTGCGGTGATCTTCCTGCGCGCACCGGCAAACACGGCATCCGCCGCAACCGTCCGGCCCGCCTGAACGTCGGTTTCGCCCTGCGCAATCAGCTTCAGCAGACCGATCGCGCGCCGCATCTGTTCGTAGCTCTCGGGGTCCTGGAGGACGGCCCGTGCTTCGCCGTTCTGGGTGATCACGACAGGACGATGCGTGGCGTTGATCTGCGCCAGCAGGTCCGCCGCCCTGCTCTTCAGGTACGTGACTGGACGAATGTCTTCTGTCATCTTCATGGCGTCATTCCGATCGGTCCGAATACCATACCGAATTCAGTCCTGCCGGTCAACCACCCGGACGCATGAGGCCTCGTCATGCAGGTCGAACGCGAACTGAACGGCGCGGGGCCTCGTCCGACGGCCGGAAGATCTCAGGCGAGGCTCGGGGCTGCCTCGCAGATGCGGCGGGAGCATTCCATCAACTGGCGCCTGCACCAGTCGAAGCGGTCCGTCTGGATGTACGCAGCGCGATCGGCACAACCGATTTCAGACACGAGGCGACAGGACTGCCGGCCGGCGCGGCACCGAGCATCACGCCGCCGCCGACGAGCAGCACGTGACGATCTCCCCGCTAGTCCGTGACGAACTCCGCCAGCGCGAGGCCGGCGGCTGGCACCTCAGCCGACACCGCCGCAAGTCCAGCTATTCCGAGCGCCACGCCTCACACCGTCTCCTCGACGGCCTTGCCCAGTTCCTCGGTGGACGCCGTGCCGCCCATGTCGCGGGTGCGGGGACCGTCCTTCAGCACGGTCTCGATGGCGGTGACGATGGCACCCGCCGCGTCGGCGTGGCCGAGGTGCTCCAGCATCATCGCGCCCGACCAGATCTGGCCGATGGGGTTAGCGATCGTCCGACCGTAGATGTCAGGCGCCGAGCCGTGCACCGGCTCGAAGCACGACGGATACTCCCGCTCGGGATTGAGATTGGCGGAGGGCGCGATGCCGATGGTGCCGGCTACGCCAGGGCCGAGGTCGGAGAGGATGTCGCCGAACAGGTTCGATCCCACCACGACGTCGAACCACTCCGGGTGCAGGACAAACTGCGCGGTGAGAATGTCGACGTGGTACTGATCGGCCTTCACCTCCGGGTACTGCGCGCTCATGGCCCTGAAACGCTCGTCCCAGTACGGCATGGTGATGGAGATGCCGTTCGACTTCGTCGCGGACGTCACGTGCTTCTTCGGGCGCGTCATGGCCAGCTCGAAGGCGTAGCGCAGGATGCGATCGACGCCGCGGCGCGTGAAGATGCTCTGCTGCACCGCCATCTCCTGGTCGGTGCCCTCGTGGCTGCGCCCGCCAACCGACGAATACTCGCCCTCGCTGTTCTCGCGCACCACCCAGAAATCGATGTCGCCCGGCTTCTTGTTGGCGAGCGGGCAGGGCACGCCGGGCATCAGCCGCACGGGTCGCAGGTTGACGTACTGCTGGAAGCCGCGACGGATCGGGATCAGCAGGCCCCACAACGACACGTGATCCGGCACGCCCGGGAATCCCACCGCGCCAAGATAGATGGCGTCGTGGCGGCGGATCTGCTCGAGGCCGTCCTCCGGCATCATCCGGCCCGTCTGCGCGTAGTACTCGCAGCTCCAGGGGAACTGGTCCCACTGGAACTCGATGCCGAACCGGCGGCCGGCGGCCTCCACCACGCGGATGCCCTCGGGCACCACTTCCTTGCCGATGCCGTCGCCGGGGATCGTCGCGATTCTGTACTTGGTCATGGTGGTCTCAGTTACGCGCCAGGCTCCCGGAGAAACGCGCCGATCCCCCGGGCCAGCAGCGCCTGATACTCGGGCACCTGCTCGAGGGTGATTTCGCGGCCGGCGTGCATCTCGCTGAAGATGCGGGAGAACGCCAGAAGCGCGCTCAGATGCCGCCCCGCGCGCTCCTCCATCGACTGCCCGGCGTCGCCGTACGGAATGTAGAGCAAGCCGTTGCGGGCGGCGCGCAGAAAGAACTCGTCCTTCCCGTCGAGGATGAGCCGCTCGCTGGTCCGGCCGTGCAGGCGGTCCATGATCGGGTTGGCCGTCTCGAGCAGCAGCGCGAGCGTGTTCGTGTGGTCGCCAAGCTCCCGGTGGCTCATGCCCCGCAGGTTCTTCGGCGACGGCTCGAGGCGCAGCTTGATGCCGCTCATCTCGAGGTCGATCGACCCCATCGTCGCGATCTCCTGCGCGCGCTCGTGGAAGATCACGCAGTTCACGATCGGGTTCATCGGCCGCGCCTCGTGAAGGTCGACCGTCAGATCGACGCGCTCGCGGCGAACGAGCTCCGTGATCCCGAACGCCATCTTCTCCGTGAAGACGCCATCGGGCCGGCCCGGGAACGCGCGGTCGAGGTTGCGCACGTCGAAGTCGGACTGCAACTGCCCGCTCGGGTAGTGGGTGTAGACCTCGGGGTCGGGCCACTGGTGCACGGGGTTGGTGAGTCGCCCGCCGTAGCGGAACCAGCGCGATCGCCCGCTGGCCGTCTTCAGCGTAAAGCGGGTCGGGAACCCCTCGGACGATTCGACGTGTGTGGCCGCGCTGTGGTTGGCCTGCGGGATGACGATGAGCCGGCCGGCGGCCGGTCGGGCATTCTCGACGAGCAGCACGGCGGCCATCATGCCGGCGGGCTCGTTCGCGTGCACCCCGCCCATGACGAGCATGGTGCCGCCGGGCTTCCCGCTGTCGAGCACGTAGACGTTCGTGTCGCCCGCCGTGCCGCGCAGGCCGCCGAACCATGTGCTCAGCGGAACGACGCGCGATACGCCCGGGCCGCGCACGATGGTCTGCGCCTCGCGCAGCGACACGAAGGAGCGGCCGCTGACCGCCATCACGGCGATGGCCACCACGCCGACCACCACGCCGAACCGCTGCGATGCGCTCACAGACATCCCGGTTCCTCTGCCGCCGGTTTCACACCCGTCCTCTTACTTGATCAGCAGCGCCCGCAGGACGAGCGGGACCAGCACGAGCGCCGCCGCGACCTTTTGCTGGCGCGTCCCTTCGCGCAGGAGGCTCCACACCGCCAGCCCCGCCATGGCGGCGCACAACAGTTGGTAGGCCAGCAGGATCATCGTCTTGGTCTCGACTCACCAGGCGAAGCGCAGGACGCCTAGCGCGTTCGCGTAGATCACCGCCGCGATCCCGACCACCGCGATCGCCATCGTCGGCACGGCCGACACGCGCAGGAAGGACCAGTACGAGTCGCGGCAGTCGGCCAGGATCATAGCGCTCTTGCCGAGGATCGCCGTCGGGGGCGTGACGCTGGAGACGCAGGCGAGCAGGCTCAACGCCACCGTGGCCATGATGGGATCGCGCCCGAGCAGCGCCAGCATGAACGGGATCCCGAAGACCGAGGCCACCGCGAACGGGCCCAGCACGCCGCCCAGGAACACGCACACCACGAAGATCGCGGCGTAGAGCACGTACACCGGCACGCTGATGGACGAAATCACGAACAGGCCGCGCACGCCATTGGCCGCCATCACCTGCACGAGCGATCCGACGGTGATCAGGATCGCGTTGACCTCGAGCGTCTCGCGGAAGGTGTCGCGCGCCACCTGGACTAGATTGACGCGCGCGCCGGCGGCGACAAACGCCGCCGCGCCGCCCGCCAGGAACATCAGCGGAATGCCGAGCGGCGGAATCACGTGCGGGAAGGCCCGCACGAGCAGCATCAACGCGACCACGACGACCAGCGGCAGATAGACCCTGAAGGTCGTCATGTGCGCGGGCACGGGCGGCAGCGTCGCCAGCGCGGCGTCGCGGTCGAGCGGCCCGCGGATGTGCCGCAGGCCCAGGTGCAGGGCCGCGTACACCGCGAGCGGCACCGTCAGGATCAGCAGCGGCCAGAAGAACCCGATGTAGGGCATGTTGATGCCCGCCGCGATGATCATCGCCGGGATGTTCACCGGCGGCGCGAAGATGCCGATGGTGCCGCCCATCGCGATGAACGACGCCACCTTCACCCGCGGGATGCCCATCAGCAGCAGCAGCGACGACACCAGGCTGCCGAACGCGAACTGCCCCGCCGCGCCAGGCCCCGTCAGCGCGCCCGGCAGGATCACCAGGAACATCAGCAGGACCAGCAGCAGCCGCGGGTACGCGTGGAAGTGCGCCACCAGGTCACGCACCGTCGCGTTCAGCGCACCGGACGCCTTCTGGATGTTGATGAAGATCTGCGCCGCGAAAATAATAAGGACGATCGGCAGGAACGTGAAGCTGCCGTCCACCAGATGCCGCAGGCTCTCGACCGGGCCGAACCCGGCGAGGACGATGCCCACCACCGCCGACACGAGAATCGCCAGGGCGTCCGACAGCCGGCCGACACGCATCGCCGCGCCAAAGGCCGCGACCATCGCGGCCACGAGCAGGCAGGCCGTCGCGGTGTCGCTCATGCCGGCCACGCTACTTGATGACGGCTTTCAGAGCCGGACCAACCTCCGCCACCTGCTTGACCATGACGATGGGGATGTTGCGTGCCTTGGCGGCCTTCGTGAAGGCGCCGTCCTTGTTCCCGTCCTCGGTCACGAGCACGAAGTCCGCTTTCGCCGTGACCGGATCGATGAACTTGTCGGAAAGCGGCCCGCGGCGCGACTCGCCGCCCACGTGGACGGCCAGCACCTTCACGCCCAGCTCCTTCGCCTTCGCCAGCAACTGCGCGACGCGGGCGAGCTCGCTCTTCTCGTCAATGCCCGCCTCGCCGAGACCCTTTGCGCTGCCGCCGGTCACGATGACGAGGGTCTTGATCGCCTTGAGCGCGTCGGGCTTCAGCATGTTGTCGAAGGTGTGCTCGAGCTTCACGCGCTTGCTCAGCAGGCTCACCGTGTAGGCGTCCGGGCTCTGCCCGCACGACGTGATCGCCACCGGCGGCGGCGACGTGAACGGCGTTTGTGCCGCCGCCATCGCGCCCGTTGACGCAAGCACTGCCACCGTCACAATCGCCACACCCCATCGCATCTTCATCGTCGTCGTCCTTTGCACGTGTGTCCTTTTCCCTGAACCCCGAAGGGCGCCGTAGCCTCGACGAAGCTTGAAGCGCGAAGTCGGGGCGAAGGCGGCCGAATCCCCAATCCCGAATCCCCAATCCCCAATCCCCAATCCCGAGTCCCGAGTCCCGAGCCCCGAGTCCCGAGTCCCGAGTCCCTCGCCCCTACCACCGTCAGTACCCCAACGCGCAGCCGCCGCGTCGCGGGTCGGCCCCGCCGGTCATCGTCCTCAGCGCCTGGTTGATCAGGATCCCCTGCATGCCCCCGAACACCTGGGCGAAGGGCTCGGGCTCGACGCGAATCTGGTTCCCCTTCGCCTGGAGCGCTTTGCGGATCGCATCTGGCAGGCGCGACTCGAAGCCGATGCTCACCTCGGCGCCCGGCTTGTAGAAGTCCGGTTTCGCGCGCAGCTCGATGCGCGTCGCCTCGATGGCTTCCTGGATGCCCATGCCGAACTCGACCACGTTCAGGAACGCCTGCATCTGGGTCTGGCCGATGCCTTCGCCGCCCGGCGTGCCCCACACCATGAAGAGCTTGCCGTTCTTCAGCGCGATGAGCGGCGAGTTGTTGATGAGCGGCGTCTTCCCGCCGCCGATGAAGTTCACGTCGTCTTTGTACGGCGAGAACGAGCCGTAGCGCGTGGCGTTGTGGAAGATGATGCCGGTCTTGCCCACGACGACCTTTGTGCCGAAAGTGCCGATCGTCGGCGTGCAGGCCACCGCGTTGCCCGCCGAGTCGACGATGTCGAAGTGCGTCGTGTTCGGGTCGTCGGCGTACGAAGCCGTGGAGGTGTCGAGCGGCTGCGCACGGTGGTCCGACGTCGCCCTTGAGCCCGCGCCCGCCGTGCCTGGCTTCACCGGCGGCGCGGCCGTGCCGGGCTTCGCAGGTGCCCCGGGATTCCCCGCCGCCGCGTACGGGCTCGCCTGGTCCAGCGTGATCAGCTTCCGGCGCTCGGTCGCGTAGGCCTTCGACAGCAGACCGTCGAGTGGCACCGTCGCGACTTTCGGATCGGCGACGTAGCGGTAGACATCCGCGTTGACGAGCTTGATCGACTCGGCCAGCAGGTGGATGTACTCGGCGCTGTTGAGTCCCATGGCCTTCAGGTCGTAGGACTCGAGCAGGTTGAGGTTCATCAGCGTCTGGATGCCGCCCCGGGACGTCGGGCCGTTGCTGTAGACCTCGTATTCCTTGTAGGTGGTGCGGATCGGCTTCGCCCAGACCGGCTGGTAGTCGGCGAAATCCTTCAGCGTGAACAGCCCCTCGTTCTCCTTGTAGAAGGCCACGAACTCCTGGGCCAGCTCGCCTTTGTAGAAGAAGTCGTACGCGGCCATCAGCGCCTGGCCGCGCGTCTTGCCGGCCTTGCGCGCGCCGGCCTCCACCGCGAGGATCCGGCGGAACGTCGTCGCAAGATCCTTCTGGACAAGTCGCTCGCCGGCCTTCGGCAGCGCGCCGCCCGGCACGAACACCGCCGCCGTCGTCGGAAAGATCTCGAGGTTCGACCGCGCGTCGCCGAGCGTCTCGCCGAGGTAGCTGTCGACCGGGAATCCCTGATCGGCGTACTCGATGGCGGAGGCGAACACGTCGGAGAGTGGCAGCGTGCCGTACTTGTCGAGGAGGTAGATCCAGCCGCCGAAATTGCCGGGCACGACGCCGGCAAGAAAGCCCGCTTCCTGGTCGCGCTTGCTCTTGAACGTGTCGGGCGTGGCGGCATAGGGCGCCGCCCCGGTCATCTGGAGCGACACGACCTCCCCGGTCTTCGCCACGTAGAGCGTCATGAACCCGACACCGCCCATGCCCGAGCGCGAGGGTTCGACGACGTTGAGCACGGCGGCGACGGCGACCGCGGCATCGAAGGCGTTGCCGCCTTTCCTGAGGATGTCGATGCCGGCCTGTGTCGCCAGCGAATGCGCCGACGTCACCATGGCCCGGGTGCCGACCGCCTCGTACTGGATGCGCTGGGCAGGCACGGTCGCGCCGGACAACACCAGCAGGACCATGACCAGAACGATTCGCAGCGGCCTCAGAACTCGTGACGCGTGCATCAACACCCTCCCCGCCGCCAGGGGCAATCGGGTCAGCCGGCCAGAGGACACTGACCGGCGATGCGGCGGCGCACAGAGTATAAGGGGCGCGGCCTCGGACCGCTGTCGCAAAGTGTCCCAGGCCCCGGACGCTCCGGCGCGGCTGCTATTCGGGTCGTGAGAGCGAGGCCGGTGCCTGTCCGTCGGGAGTGACCGTGTACCCGTCGCCGCGAACGGTGTGTACAAAGCGGGGACTACCGGGATCCGGCTCGATCTTTTTGCGCACCCGGGCAACGGCGTTATCGACCAGGCGCGTCGCGGGCATGTCCGGGTAGCCCCAGACCTCGCGCAGCAGCTCGTGTCGCGAGACGACGCGCCCCTGCCGCTCCCCCAGGTATTGGAGCAGCTTGAACTCCCGGTGCGTGAAATGCAGTTCCTCTCGCCCCCGGCGGGCCGTCATCGCCTGGAAGTCGATCATGACCCGGCCAAGCGCCAGCTGCGGCACCTCGGGGCTCGACCGGCGCAGCACGTTGTGGACGCGAGCCATCAACTCCTCGACGTCGAACGGCTTGGTGACATAGTCGTCGGCGCCCAGCTTGAGCCCTTTCAGCTTGTCGGCCTTCTGGCCGCGCGCCGTCAGCATGATGATGGGGACGGGGCCACCCTGCCGAAGCAGGCCGACCAGTTCGAAGCCGTCCCGCCCCGGCAGCATCACGTCGAGGATCACCAGGTCCGGGGCGAACTCGCGCGCGACGCTCAGCGCGAGGTTGCCGTCGGCGGCGCGGCGGACGTCGAACCCCTCGAACGTGAGGTTGTCGCCGAGCATCCACCCCAGCGCCTCGTCGTCTTCAACGACCAGAATCCGCTTCTTCATGCTGTGCCTCGGCCGCCGGCAGCGTGAGCCGGACCGTCGTCCCCGTGCCCGGTTCGCTCTCGATGGCCAGCCGCCCTCCATGGTCGTTCGCGATGCGGTCGGCGATGGCAAGGCCCAGGCCGCTGCCGCCCGTGCCGGCGCCGCGTCCGCGGAAGAACCGCCTCGTCACCTGCGCGATCTCGTCGCGCGGAATGCCCATCCCGTGGTCATGCACTTCGATGACGACCCGAGCAGCAGTGGCCGTCGCGCGTACCGCGAGCCATTTCTCCGCGTTCGAGTAGCGGATGGCATTGTCGATCAGGTTGTCGAGTAGCAGCGCCAAGGCCGTCCGGTCGGCACGCACGAAAGGCAGGTCGGCGGGCAGTTCCACGTGCACCTCGAAGCCCGCGCCGGAAAGCGCCGTCCTGAACCCGTCCAGCACGTCGTCGACGAGCACATGCACGTCCAGCGGTTCGAACGTGTAGATCTCGGTCACATCGGTGACCCGCGCGTAGGCCAGGAGGTTGTCGACCAGCCGCGCGAGACGCTTGGACTCCTGAACGACGAGCTGCGCGTAGTGCGTGAGCGCCTCGGGGCCGCTGACGCGCCCTCGCGCGATGCTGTCTCCGGCGGTGCGAATGCTCGCGATCGGCGTCTTCAACTCGTGCGTGACGGTCTGCACGAACTCCGATCGCAGGTCCGCGAGCCTCGCGCTGGCGCGGGCGGCCCGCAGCGTCAGCAGGAGCCCAAGCGCCAGGGTCACGGCGGCCGTCCCGGCCACCGCGAGGGTCGTGCTGCTGCCGTGGACCGCCTCGGCCAGCGACGGATCGGCGCCGCCGGCCGCCGCAGCCGTCCACGGCTGCGACTCGAGATCGGGAGGCGCCCCCATCGCCACCAGCGCCGGATCGAAGAAGAACAGCGGAAACGCCCGGCGCGTGGTCGGCTCCTCGAGCGCCTTGTCCGAGGTCCAGGCCACCCGCGCGCCACGGTCGTCGAGTACGGCAAGCGCCAGCCCCGTGGCGCTGCCGCCGATTCGCGCGACCTGCCGGGTCACGTCCGGAAAGTACGATTGCCGCACCCAGTCCAGGTTGACCGTGAAGCCGAAGACGCCTTCGATCTGCTGGCGCTGCGCGTCTCGGTACAGCAGGCGCGCCACCACCTGGTAGCGCGTGCCGCCCAGCATCAGCTCGAACACCGAGAAGCGGCGGCGGCTGTCGGCGTCGCGCTGAATGCGGCGCATCAGTACGCCGGCCACGGCCGGGTCGTACTCCACCATCACGGGGAACCGATTCGGCGGGGCTGCGCCGGGCATCCAGGCCGGTCGGCGATTGGACCGATGGAGGAACACGACCGTCGGCGGCGTGGCGGGGCGGCGCCAGGCGAAGAAGGACTCCGGGTACGGGTAGCGGGCAAACGCGCTCGCGGCCAGCGTCCGCACGTCGTAGGGCGGGTCCAGCATGAACTCGTCCCACTGCGCGGAGTTCAGCACCGTCGACTGCACGCCCCGCATGTCGCGGCCCAACGCGGTCACCAGCCGATCGGCGGCCTCCGCCGCCCGCTGCGACGCGAGCAGCGTGGCGCTCTGCCGCCAGCCGGCCACCGCGCGATACCCGAACCACGCGAACCCGGCGATCGCCAGTCCGACGGCGGCCACCAGAACCGAGGTCAGCCACGGCGAGGCGAGGCCCGACCGGCGCCTCATCGTGAGAGCTCCCGCTCGCGGTAGTAGCGCGCCGCGCCATCGTGCAGGGGGATCGGGGCGGCCGGCGCCTGGTCGACATCCATGGACGTCAGCATCGAAAGCGACGGCAGGATCTCGAAGAACCGCGCCGTGAGGTCGTGCACGAGGGACTCGTCGAGACTTCGGCGGCACACCAGCAGGTTGTCGACGCCGATCGTCTGGACGGGATCGGGGTGGCCCGGGTACATGCCGCCCGGAATGACGGCCAGGCGAAAGAAGGGGTACTCGTGGCGCAGGCGTTCGATCGCCGGCCCCATGAGCGGCACCAGCCTCGCCCTTGCCGCCGTCGACGCCCGGACCGCCGCCATCGGGTCGCTCCCCGTCACGAACATCGCGTCCAGGGTTCCGGCTGCGAGGCGGTTGCCCGCCTCGACGTAGCGCAGGGGTTCGAGGCGCACCGCCGACGCCTCGATGCCGAGCGCGGCGAGCACGATGTCCGCCGTCAGCGCGGACCCGCTGCCCGGCAGACCGACACCGATGCGCCGGCCCCGGAGGTCGGCGGCATCGCGCACACCCGAGTTGGCGCGCACCACGAGATGGACCGGCGTCAGTTCGAGGACCGCGATTCCGCGCAGCTCTTCGAAGGCCTGCGGGCGGCCCTCGAGCCGCCCGACAAACGCCATGTAGGCCACATCGGCATAGGAGAGGCCGAGGTCGGCCTCGCCGCGCTGGAGCGCCTCGACGTTGGCGACGGAGCCGGCGCTGTCCCGGGCCTGCACGTCCGGCGAGCGCGCCGCCTGGCGAAGGCCGCGCGCGAGGGCGTCGCCGAGCGGGTAGAACCCGGCCCCGGGGGTGCCCGTTGTCAACCGGACGACGGCGCGGACCGGGGCGACGGGAGCCGGCTGGCGGCAGCCCGCGGACGTGAGCGCCAGGACGCCCGCCGCGCAGGCCAGTCCCGCGCAGGCGATCCGCACGCCGCCCGTGAACGGCGATCGGAACACCCGGACACGGGCGATGGACATGCCCGAAGGCTACCTCCGTCCCGTTCCGCGCGTCCAGCGGGAAGGTGCCGATGGGGTTGCCGATGGGGTCAGACTCCGGTAGGGTCAGACTCGATTGCCGGATCGGCAACGCAATCGACTCTGACCCTACCGGCGGTCGACTCTGACCCCACAGGCAGCACCGGCGTTTCGGGTGAGGTAGGATCGTCGGCGCGTGTTGAGCATCCGGACGATCCTCGCTTTCTGGCTCCCCCTCGCCGCGACGTGGCTGATGATGTCGATCGAGGGGCCGTATGTCGCCGCGATCATCGCGCGGATGCCGGACGCGGCGTTCAACCTCGCCGCGTACGGCGTGGCGTTCGCGCTGGCGTGGCTGGTCGAGTCGCCGATCATGATGCTGCTGACGGCCTCCAATCGGCTGGTCCGCGACCGGCAGTCGTATCTTGCGCTGCGCCGCTTCACCTGGACGCTGAACGCCGGCGTCACCGCCGCGATGGCGATCGGCGTCGTGCCCCCGGTGTTCGACCTCGTCACGCTGCGGCTGATGGGATTGCCGCCAGAGATCGCGCGGCTGGTGCACATCGCGACGACGATTCTCATCCCGTGGCCGGCCGCCATCGGGTACCGGCGGTTCTACCAGGGCATCCTCGTGCGACACGGGATGACCCGCCGCGTCGCGTACGGCACTGTCATCCGGCTGACGTCGATGTCCGCGACTGCCGCCGCGCTGGCGCTGACCACCTCGATGCACGGATCGAGCATCGGCGCGTCCGCGCTCGCGGTGGGCGTCGTGATGGAAGCGGCGGCCAGCCGCTGGATGGCGCGGCACGTGGTGGCGGCGATCGTCGCCGGGCCGGAGCAGGTCGGCGACGCGCCCCTCGGCCAGCGCGACATCCTCCGCTTCTACTATCCGCTGGCGCTGACGTCGATCATCTCGCTCGTCACGGGCCCGCTGCTGACGTTCTTCATGGGCCGCAGCCGCGCGCCGATCGAGTCGCTCGCGGTGCTGCCCGTGGTGCAGTCGCTGGTGTTCCTCTTCCGCAGCGGCGGCGTGGCGTTCCAGGAAGTCGGCGTCGCGCTCTCAGGCCGGCGGCACGAGCACGAGCCGGAAGTCGGGCGCGCATCGCTGCTGCTCGCGGCGGCCGCCACCGCGGCGCTGGCCATCATGCTGTTCACGCCGCTGGAAGAGGTGTGGCTGCGTCAGGTCTCCGGCCTGACGCCCGAGCTCGCGGGTTTCGCGCTCACGCCGGCGCGGTTGCTCCTGCTGCTGCCCGCGATGGAGTACTGGCTCTCGTTTCAGCGCTCGCGGTTCATCCTGAACGGCCAGACACGCGTCATCACCCTCGCGACGGCGTGCGAGGTAGGCGGCATCGCGCTGGTGCTGTATGTCTGCATCGCGCAGTTCGGGATGGTCGGCGCCGTCGCCGCCTCGATCGCCCAGATCCTCGGCCGCCTCGCCGCGAACCTGTTCCTGCTCGCCGCCGCGCGGCAACCTTAGGGGTCGGGACACTGGGGCCTGGGGTCGGGACGGATTACATGCAGACGCGGGAATCGATCACAAAAGTGAAATCCTCGGCGCCGAATTGCAAAACCGTGCGCGACTTGAGACTCTGTACGTAATCCGTCCCGACCCCGGGGGGGGTCTGTCCCGACCCCCCTCACCTGGGCTTACTTCACGCGTTTGGCGATCACCGCGCCCGGACCGCTGCCAAGGGTGAGGACGGTCTCCCCCGCCTGCTCGCTGAACGTGGCGCGCAGGCCAGGCGTCTCCTGGCCGAGCATCAGCGTAGTGAATTCGCGCTCCGAGATCGGCAGCAGCCGCACGGGCGGCAACTGCGGCATCCCGCGGATGCCCAACAGGCGCCTCGGCCCCCAGACGTAGACGTTGTAGACGCTGGCCTTCGCGAAGTTCAGGCGAACGATGGTCTGCACCGTGTCGTCGCCGAGGGGTGAGGTCCCGAGCACCGCGGATCCGGCGAAAGCTCCGAGGCGGGACTCGCGGTCCTTCATCATGCCGGCCTCGGTCTCGCGAATCTCGGCGACGGTCATGTCGCCGCCCATCGCCTCCGCCAAGCCGGTCATATCGCCCTTGAACGACCGCGCCGCGATGTCGGCCGCCCTCGCCGTCAGCATCGCCCACCGCTCGGCCTGCGCCGCGGAGGGCGGCGGCGCCAGCGCGGCGAACGACTCGGCATCGCTCGCGCGCGCCACGAGTGCGCGCCCGTCTGCGGCGAGCGTCAGGTTCCCGCCCTTCGGCAGCGTCCAGGTTCCGGCCAGCGCGGCGATGCGGGCGGGCGGCAGGTCGATCACCGCCGGCGGCAGTGTGTACGACGCGCCGAACACGATGCGCTCGACCACCTCCACGACGGGCGAGGCCTTCATGCCGGCGTCGGTCGACGCGAGGAAGATCATCGTGTCCTCGTCGGGAAACCGCATGAACTCGGCGACGTAGACGCCGTTCCCGCCGTTGTGCTGCACCACGGTCGTGCCGCGGGGCGTCTTGCTGACGGCCCAGCCGTAGGCGTAGAACGAGAGCCCGCGCGGCCCCTCGGCGACGTACGGCCTGAAGTACTTCGCCCGTGCCTCCTTCGACAGCACGGCGTCTGTCGCGAGCGCGCGATGCC
>Ga0315292_10000590_pt1 | contig 17387 bp, 16 predicted proteins | sample YL17G13_0_MG_FD_204029 | JGI IMG/M metagenome (GOLD analysis project Ga0315292, IMG submission 204029) | Sediment microbial communities from Yellowstone Lake, YNP, Wyoming, USA - YL17G13_0 | ecosystem: Environmental > Aquatic > Freshwater > Lake > Sediment | place: USA: Wyoming | collected... | reverse complement strand
CATGCGAGTGTGAATAGACGACGCCGACGACCGGGCGCTTGCCGAGCTTGTCGTTGATGAATTCGAGCGCTGCGCGGGCGGTCTCCTTGGCCGTCAGCGGATCGAACACGATCCAGCCGGTGTCGCCCTTGATGAAGCTGATGTTCGCCAGGTCGAAGCCGCGCACCTGGTAGATCCTGCCCGGCACCACTTCGTACAGGCCATAGGCCATGTTCAGCACGGCCTGGCGCTGCAGCGACGGGTGGATGCTCGGGAAGTCCTTGCTCTCCAGCAGCCACTGGTAGCTGCCCATATCCCAGGCCACGTGGCCGGCATCGGCCTTGATCTGCTTGTAGGGCGGCTCGGCGATGAAGCCCTTTTTGGCCTCGTCGAAGTCACGCTTGTCCGCGAACGGCAGCGTGGCGCTGACGCCCTTGCGCAGTTCGAGCGTGAAGGTCGATGGCGGACTGCCGTTCGGATCGAAGTGCTTGACCTGCGCTGGCGGGTTGCCCACCGCCGCGCCTTGCGCCAGGGCCGAGGCGCCCGCGCAAGTGGCGAGTGCGATCACCAAGCCACGGGCCATGAATTTTGTCAATTCCATTGAATGCTCCTGGTGTTGTTGCGCGCGACCGACCAAGCGGCGCTGGGCATGGAAATCCGGCCGATGCGAACGCCGAGTTATCTGTTGAGCCGCGTGATCTTGTTGCCCTGGATGCCGACCCCGGCCATCAGTCCCCGCTGGCCGAAGATGAACGCGTAGACGTCCTGGTTCGCGGTGATCGTCGTCATCGACCTGGCCATCCCCTCGTCGACCACGACGACGCTGGGTCCGACGCCGACCTCGAAGCCGTTCGTGTCAGTGAGTGTTTTCAGCGCGTTTTCGTTCATGAAGAACATCGCGTAACCGAATTGCTGGGCGCCGGCCTGGAGGCCCCAGGACGCGCCCGCCGTGCTGTAGTAGCCCACGACCTTGCCTCCCTTCAGCAGTGCGCCTTCGCCGTACTGACCGCCAATGACGAATCCCGCCCTGGTGATCCTGGGAAACACGAGCACGGCGACGGCGTCCTTGCCCAGCGCCTTCGCGGCCGGCACGGTCGAGATGAGCTTGTCGTACGCCCGCTTGGAATTGGCTGCGAGTTCGCTCGGCGTCTGCGCCGACGCGGGCAGCGCCGCGGTTGCCAGCGCGATAGAGGCGATCATCAGCGCGACGGCGCGCAACAGGATTCGAATGTTCACAAAGGTTCCTTTATCGATTTGTGCGGCTGCGAAAAATGAGCCGGCAATACTGAGCGATTGCTTGCTCCGGATGTTGTTGCGCGCGACCGCCCAAGCGGTGCCGAGCATGAAAAACCGTTAATTATCGAGATGACTCTCCAATGTGTCCAATGCATTTTACTCAACGTCGACATATACTGGACGCATGGCCCTGGAAATCCGGCAACTGCGGCACGTGCTTGCGCTGGCCGAGCTTGGCAGCTTTGCCCGTGCGGCCGTGGTGCTGCACTTGAGCCAGCCGGCGCTGTCGCGCAGCATTCAAGGTGTGGAGCAGCAAGTCGGCGCCGCGTTGTTCCTGCGTACGGCCGCCGGCGTAGTGCCGACCGACATCGGCCGCGTGCTCGCGCAGCGGGCGCGCCAGGTCGTGCAGATGGCGGAGGAAATCGAGCAGGAGGTTGTGTCCAACCGCACCCTGCAGACGGGCCAGCTTTGCGTGGGTACCGGCCCTTATCCGATCGAAACGATCATCACGCCGGCACTCACACGTTTCATCACCAGCTACCCGCAGGTCAGCGTTCGCCTGCAACTGGCGGATTGGGACGTGTTGTTGCCGCGGCTTCGCTCGCGCGAGATGGACTTCTTCGTCGCCGAGATCAGTACGCTCCAGCGCGAGCCCGACCTGGTCGTGGAACCCATGTCCGAGCATGCCCTGTACTTTGTCGGGCGACGCGATCACCCGTTGGCGCGGCGCATGGACGTCAAGGCTGGCGACACGTTCGCGTTTCCGATCGCGGCGACCTCACGCATTCCTCCGCGCGTGCTCGCGCCGATACTGGCGGCCAAGAGCAAGTCGGCCGACGGCGCGCACTTGTCACGGCCGTTCCCCACCATCGAGTGCAATGTGGTGTCGGCAGTCAAGCGCGTCGTGGAAGGCTCCGATGCCCTCACGGCCCTCACGCTGTCCTGCATGGCCACCGAACTGCACGACCAGCGTCTGACGCTGATCGGGTCGGAACCATGGATGTCGGTGCACTATGGAGTGGTCAGCCTCAAGGATCGTCCCATGAGCTCGGCGGCAGCGCGCTTGCGCGAATTCGTCGTCGAAGCGGAAGCCGCAGTCACCCTCGCGGAAGAAAAATTGCTTGCAAGCTGGAGCGCGGACCAGGCAGGGTCGCGCGCGGCGCCGCGCAGCCATAAGGCAGGCGCGTGGGCTACGCGCTGAGCACAGCGAGATTGCACGCCGTCCCGGTATGGCGCGGGCGGCGCTTGCCCTAGTATTCCTGCAGCGCCTCGACCCGCCCGGAACTTATCGCCTTCACCAGCGCCGCGTGGTCCTTGCGCGTCTGGTCGGCGTAGGCGAGCGCGAATTCGCCCAGCGCGCGGTCGAAGGCGTCGCTCTTGCCGAGATAGCCGCTGATGGTCGCGGCGTCCCCCGACTTGGCATGGGCGCGCGCCAGCGTCCAGCCGCAAATCCCCGCGTAGCGCGTGAGCTTCGCGGCGCTGAATCCGTCCACGGGGATCGACATCTTCATGTCGCGCAACTGGCGCACGAAGAAATCATGCCCGCGCCGTCCGCGCACCCAGCCCAGGAAGATGTCGCTGGACGACTGCAGCAGCCGCTGTCCCACGACCACGCGCTGGCCCTGGTTGTCGTACGCGCTCGCACCCGCATGCGGCTCGAGCACGGAGCGCTGGGCCTCCTTGAACTGCAGGATCAGCGGATGGCCGTCCTCCGAGAACAGGAGCCCGATGTAGCAGCGCGTCCCCACGCTGCCGATGCCCACCACCTTGAGCGCGCAATCTTCGAGCCGATAGCGGTCGAGCAGCACCCGGCGCTCGTCGGACAGCGACTCGCGGTAGTCCGCCAGTCCCTCCTGGACCCGCTGCTCGAAGTCGGGCTCCGCCACATGCACCAGAATGGGCGGCTGATCGACCAGCCGGTGGCGCCCGTCGACCAGCGTCGTGATCTTGGGGAAAAGGTTCTCGATCACGCGCTCGCGCGCCCGATCGGCGAGCTGCTGCCGCATTTTGCGTCCCTTGGCATCGGGCGCCGCCTTGATCAGCGCCTCCGCGTCCAGCCGCTGGTACCACACCTCCAGCGGCCGCATGCGGGAGCACTCGCGCAGGTGCTCGCGATACGCGCGCACGCATTCGCGGACCGCGATCAGGCCGTCGTCGTCGGGCAGGCGGTTGTCGCGGCCGGCGACCAGAAAGCTGACGACGAGGCGCTTCAGGTCCCACTCCCACGGCGCCGGGAGCGTCTCGTCGAAATCGTTGAGGTCGAAGACGAGACGCCGCTCGGGTGTCGCGAAGCCGCCGAAGTTGAGCAGGTGGCAGTCGCCGCAGGCCTGGACGCGGATGCCCGTGGTCGGCGTCGTGGCGAGATCGTGCGCCATGAGCCCCGCCGAGCCGCGCAGGAACGTGAAGGGACTGCGTGCCATGCGTCCGTAGCGAATGGGTACCAGCTCCGCGAGCCGGCCGCGGTTCGAAATTTCCAGTATCGCGACGGGATCCCGGCCATGGCGAGGGGGCTTCCAGGCCGCGTGGCTCTCGCGCGCCACGCGCTCGCGCAGAGCCTTTCCCGTCGCGAGCCGCTCCGAACGGGCGTGAAAACCCGCACCGCTGTTCGCAGTGCGCGGTCTGGTGTCTGCCTTCCCCGATTGCTTTGTCGTCGCCATCGCAAGCGCATTGTCGGCGCGTATCGGCTGCCGTGCAATCGCCGCGCGCTGTCCATGCCGCGCAACGAAGGACGGCGCGCGGCGCGGGCGTTTCCCGGTCGCCACGGCCGGCGCCGCCGGCAAGCGCGCTTCATCCGGCTTCGATTCGATGATCTAATACCGTCCCGGCCCCGGTTGCGGGATGCCGGAATGTCGCGGCGACACTCGCCCGCTCACCCTGCGGAGACAATCCATGCGTTACGGCTATATCGCGCTGGCGGTGCTGTTGACCGCCGTGGTCCTGCTGTTCAAGTTCCAGAATCTCGATTCCGTTACGGTCACGTTGCTGACGATGAAGCTCACGCTGCCGGTCTCGATATTCACGCTGCTGGTCTACGTGCTCGGCATGATGACGGGCGGCGCCCTGATGGGTTTCGTGCGCAGCGTCTACAGGGGCGCCACGCAAGGGCGGGGATGAAGGATTCGCGACCGCTGGAACGGCTGGCGCGCTGCGCGCTGCTGGCGGTCGCGCTGGGGCTCGCCGGCTGCGGCACGCTGCTGCGCAACGGCGTGCCGGTGGACATGATGGCCACGGCCGTGATCCCCGGCCTGCCGGAGGTGCGCGCGCCCGCTGGGCGCCAGAGCGCGTTCATGGCGCGCGACATGGCCGAATCCTTCCTCCAGGAGGCGCCCGGGGATTTCCCCGTGGGCGCCGACGGCGTGCGCGCCTATCCGCACCTCGCGCTGTCCGGCGGCGGCGCCAACGGCGCGTTCGGCGCGGGCTATCTCAACGGCTGGACCAGCACCGGCACGCGCCCGGTCTTCAAGGTCGTCACCGGCGTATCCACCGGGGCTTTGATGGCGCCGTTCGCGTTTCTCGGCCCGGGCAAGGACGACGCGCTGCGCGAGTTCTACACCACGACCCGCACGCGCGACATCTTCGTGCTGGGCGCGATGATCTCGATCCTGCGGCAGCTGTTGTTCAGCGACGGCATCGCCGATACCGCGCCGCTGGCCTCGCTGATCGCCACACACGTCGACGAGGCCTTCCTGCGCGAGATCGCCGCGGCGCACCGCGGCGGCCGCCGTCTCTACATCGGGACCGTCGACCTCGACTCGCAACGCTTCATGATCTGGAACATGGGATTGATCGCCACCAGCGGACATCCCGACGCGCCGGACCTGTTTCGCAAGGTGATGCTGGCGTCCGCCTCGATCCCCGTTGCCTTCACGCCGGTGCTCTTCGAGGTCGAGGCCCCCGATGGCCGTCGCTACGACGAGCTGCACGTCGACGGCGGCGTGGCCGCCAACGTGTTCTACAACGGCCATCTCTTCAGCGCCAGGCAATTGCGCGAGCACGCGGGACGGGGCGCCGCGCGGGAAGATGCCTACGTCATCCACAACGGGCAGCTGGCGGCGATTCCCGGGGTGACGCGGCGCTCGATTCCGGGCGTGGCGCTGCGCACGCTGCGGGCGGTCAGCACGGCGGGCATGCTCGGCGACCTGTTCCGCATCTATGCGGTGACGGTCTTCGAGCAGTCGGGATTCCACTGGATCACCATCCCCGACGGCGTCGAGCTCCGGGGCAGCGAGACGTTCGATCCGGTGCTGATGCAGCAGCTCTACGACACCGGCTACCGGATGGCGCGCGAGGGGCCGCAGTGGCATACGCGGCCGCCCATCATGCTCGACACGGACGACGAACGATAGGAAACTCGCGCACCGAAGCGCCCCGCAGCCCGCGGCCCGCAACTCGGCTCCGCCCCACGACCATGAACCTTCCAGGAAGCCGACAATGAATTCAGGACGCACCACGCACCCCATCGCCCTCGCCTGCCTGTTCTCGGCGTGTGCTGCCATCGCGCCCGCAGCGGCGAGCGCGCAAGCCAAGGGAGGCTATGAATCCCCGCCGGTGCTCGCGGGTTCCAGCCTCGCCCCCGCGGCGCTGCTGAAGGGACCGTTGCACACGGTGGCCGAGCCGGTCGCGCTGGAGGGCTTCTTCGGGCGCTTCGTGATCGAGTCGACGTTCGGCAAGTTTTCGGTGCTGGGCGTGAACATGCTCGGCGTGCGCGTGAACGAGCTGCAGGCGATCCAGACGCTGCAGGAGGTCCAGACGAGCCAGGCATTCCAGGATTCGCTGGTGCGCGCGGCGTCGGCGCCGGTCCAGCTCGTGCAGAGCGCGGTGACCGATCCGCTCGGGACCGTCGAGAACATCGGCCAGGGCATGGGCAACGTGCTGGGGCGCGTCGGTTTCCTCGCCCGGTCGGGCGCCATGTCGGTCGCGGACAGCACAACCGGCCGCAACACCGCGCCGACGCCGTCGGGGCTCCCGCCCGCGCCGGCAGGGGAAACGATGCCGCCCGCGTTCAACGGCGATCCCTTCGGCTACAACAAGGCCCGCCGCGACTGGGCCAGGCAGCTCAACATCGACCCCTACACGTCCAACCCGGTGTTGCGGCCCCTGCTCGACAACGCGTCGACGGCCAGCTTTGCCGGCAGCTTTGCGATCAACACGGCCATCAGCGCCGTCTCGATGGGCGCCAACCTGGTCGTCGGTTTCGACACCGACGTTCGCGACGCCGTGTGGAACCAGCCCCCGGTCGACCTCACCCGCCAGAACGAGTCGCGGCTCCTGGCCTTGGGCGTGAGCGGACGCACCACGCGCGATTTCCTGCGCAACCGGTGGTTCACGCCGTCGCTGCAGACTGCGCTGGTGATCGCGCTGGCGAAGATGGGCAGCATTTCCGGCATGGAGCCGCTGGTCCGGGCCGCCGCGCAGGTTCAGGGCGAGACCAATGTCCGCTTCTTCATCGAATCGATGCGGATGCTGGCGCGGTTCAACGAGAAGGAGGGCCGGCTGGTCAAGCTGCGGACGAGCAACATGGTTCCGGTGGGCGTCGAGGCGGACGGAACGCTGGTGGTCTCCGCGGCGATCGACTACGCCTGGTGGGACAAGGCCGCGGGCGAATTCGCGCAGCGCAAGGACGTGAAGGCAAAGCGGCGCCTCGCCCTTGTCGCCGGCGGCGCGAGCGACCGGGCGAAGCAGGAGTTCGACAAGGCGGGTTTGCCGCTGCGCAGCGGGCTGCGCCCGTGATGGCGTAGTCGCCGCAGGATAGGCATTCAAGTGCGAATACGCGGCATCGCCGTCGCGCCGCCGGGAGCTGCGACAGGTCCGCTGCTGCTTGCCGTCCTGCTCCGCCCGACGGCAAGCAGCCAGAACATGACCGTCATTGCGCGCGCCCGTTCGTCCGACTCCGGACCTGCGCAGATGCCTTGCCCCGGCCGCGTGCGGTATCGACTTTCGTCCTGGGCCGCCGCCCGGTCGCCGCATTCCGCTGGCTATCCGCGGTGAATTCCAGCAGAAACGCCATCATCGCCTGCGATGCCCGGGCAGCCGCCTCTTCATCCCGTGCCGCGACGGCCCGCAGGATGCCGGCGTGCGTCCCCGCCGCCCGCGGAATATCCACTTCCCGCAGGTGCGTGAACGAGAACTGCCGCGAGAGCACGTACAGGCTGCCCATGAATCGCTGCAGGAACTCGTTGCCCGCAGCCGCGCACAGAATCGAGTGGATGTCGCGCGCGATGCGCAAGTACAACTCGCCGTCGCCGATGACGGCTGCGTCTTCGACGGCCTGCGCGAGTTGCAGCATCGTCGCCCGCTGATCGACACCGGCGCGCCGCGCCGCCAGGCGCACGGTCTGCTCCTGCAACGCCGAGCGCGCCTCCAGCAGCTGCAGCTGCCGCGCATGCGTCATCTCGAGGATGATGATCGCCGAGCGCGGCCGGATCGCCACCAATCCCTCCCTGGCCAGGCGCTGCAACGCTTCGCGGATCGGCGTGCGGCCGATGCCGGTCCGGTGCGCGAGGTCCTCTTCGGTGACGTTGGCGCCGGGTTTCAGCGCGTGAGTGACGATCAGTTCCTCGAGCACCTCATAGGCGTGGGTGCGCAGCGTCTTCTGGGTCGGCTTCACGATCCGCGCTCCGGCGCCTGTCATCCGAAGACCAGGTTCGGCAGCAACGTCACCAGCGGCGGCACGAACAGGATCAGGAAGAGGAAGGCGATCATGGCCACGACATAAGGGATCACTTCGCGGGTGAAGCGCTGCATCGACACGCCCGCGATCTGCGAGGCGATCAGGCCGCAGATGCCGACCGGCGGCGTGATGGTGGCGATCATCATGTTGAGCGTGAACACCACGCCGAAATGCACGGGGTCGATGCCGGTCTCCTTGATCAGCGGCACCAGGATGGGCGAGAGCAGAATGATCATCGAGGTGGCTTCGATGAACATGCCCATCACCAGCAGGATGAGGTTGAGGACGACCAGCGTCATCAGCGGTCCCTGGCCGGCCGAGCGGATCAGGTTCAGGAAGATGTCCGCCGCGCCGGCCTGGATCACCAACCAGCCGAACACGCTGGCCGCGGCGACGATGATCATGATCACGCCGACGTATTCGGCCGATTCGCAGAACATCCCGAACAGCTCGCGCCAGGTGACGCTGCGATAGACGTAGCGGACGATGAAGATCGCGTAGACGACGGCCACGCCCGCCGCCTCGGTGGCGGTGAAATAGCCGCTGGTCATGCCGCCGATCAGCAGCACCGGCGTCAGCAGCGCCCAGACGCTGCGCCGCACGGCGGTCATGATGTTGCCGAAGCTCGCCCGGCCGCGCGTGTAGCGCACCGACGAGATGACGCCGCGGTGCGCGAGCCACGCGACCACGGCCATCAGCCACAAGCCCAGCAGCACCCCGGGGACGACGCCGCCCAGGAACAGCCTGCCGACCGACGTGCCGGTGAGCGCGCCGTAGAGAATGAACGGCACGCTGGGCGGAATGATGGGGCCGATGGTCGCCGACACGGCGGTGATGACCGCTGCGGTCTCCGGTCGAAAGCCCTCCTTGACCATCATCGGGATCTCGATCCGGCCGAGCCCGGCGACGTCCGACGTCGTCGTTCCCGACATTCCCGAGAAGATCATGCTGGCGACGATATTGACATGCGCGATGCCGGCTTTCATGTGTCCGACCAGAACCACGGCGAGATCCAGCAGGCGCTGGCTGATGCCGCCCGCGTTCATGATCACGCCCACCAGCACGAACAGCGGGATCGACAGCAGGATGAACGAGTCCATCCCCTGCACGAAGATGGCCGGCACCGCGCCGAGGTTCACGAACGGATCGTTGGCGACGATCAGAAAGCAGACCAGCAGGATGACATAGGCGATCGGCACGCCGACCAGCAGCGTGCACGCGGCGATGACGCCGATGATCAGTGCTTCCATGCGGGTTCGACGGCAGTGGTCATGCCGGCTCGCGCCAGAGCGCGGCGATCCGGACGAGCATGAAGGCGGCGGTCAGCGCGGCGAAGATCGCGATGGGCGCATGGAACCATGCGCCCGTCATGCCCAGCGCCGGCAAGCGGGCAAGATTCGCCACCGGCAGCGATTGCGTCGTGGCCCAGAGCATCAGCGCGCAGAGCACCACCACCATCAGCGCGATGCCGCTTTCGAGAACCTGCCTGGTCCTGCCCCTGCGTTCGGCGGCGATGAGCGGGATGGCGAAATTCAGTCCCCGATGCGTGCCGGAGGCCGCACCCAGACTCGCGCTCCAGATGAAGGCGATGCGCGCCACTTCGTCGGCCCAGGCGGTGGCGAATCCGACATAGCGGCCGGCGATCACCGCGATCATGGCCAGCGTCACGACGACGAGCAGCACGCCCGCCGCGGTCCGGATCGCGTTGGCGAGCCGGTCGGCGGCGTCAAGCATTCGCGCTGCAGTTGCGGTCGAACACTCCTCAGGCCGCGCGGATGAGTTGCAGCGTGGGCAGCAGCTCCGGCTTCACGGCGTCCTGCACCGGGCGCAGCCTGACGGCGAACTCGTCGCGGTTCGGCACCACGACCGTGACGCCTTTCTTCGTGAACTCGTCATAGACGCCGCGCTCCTGCTCGAGCCGAAGCCTGCGGTTCATCAGCGCCGCCTCGCGCGCCGCGGTCATCACGGCGTTGCGCACCGGCTCCGGCCACGACTGGTACGACTTGTCCGACACCACCCACAGATGGAAATAGATCAGGTGATCGGTGCGGATCAGGTATTTGGCGACCTCATAGTGCTTCTGGTCGAACGAGGGGCCCGGCGCCGTCTCGATGCCGTCGACCACGCCCTGCGACAGCGCAAGGTAAGTCTCGGGCCATGGTACGGTGGTGGCGATGGTGCCCCAGGCCTTGGCGATGTCGTTGTACGTCTGGTTGGGAGGCACGCGCAGCTTCATGTTCGCGAGATCGGCGACGGCCTTGACCGACTTGCTGCGGGTCATCAGGCAGCGGCTGCCTGCGTATGACCAGCCCGCGACGCGCAGGCCCTTCCCGTGGATCTTCTCGTTGAACGTCTTGCCGATGTCGCCGTCGAGCACTTTCCACGCGTGGTCCGGGCTCTTGAGTCCGTACGGCACGTCAAGCACGGCGATCTCGGGCACCACGCCGCTCAGCACCGTATTGCTGACGATGTCGACGTCGATGTTGCCGGCGATCGTGCCTTCGAGGGCGACGCTCTCGTTGCCGAGCGCGCTGCGGGAGAACACGCGGACCGCCACCGCATTGCCCGCCAGCTCCTTCACGCGCGAGGCGAAGAAGGCGGCCGCGACGCCGATCGGATCGTCGTCCGCGGCCGGGTTGGCGACCCGGATCGGGATGACCGTCTGCGCCGACAGCGGCAGCGCCATGGTGGCCGCCAGCGCCCCCGCCCCTTGAATGAAACTGCGTCTTGCCTGGGTTGTCATGGTGCCTCCGGGGTGACGTACCGCGATGAAACCGACGAGGCCGGGCAGCCGCTTGGCCTTCCGGTGTCCGGCAATATCTCACCGGCTATCTGATATGTCAAAGGGCTTCTGATATATTCACGCCACGCGGCGAGCCTGCCGCAGTTTGCAAGGGGAGAACGCGTGACTATTGCCCCAGAAGCAGCGCGGGCGATCGCCCTGGCCGGCGATCTGCCGACCGGCCTGACGCCGCAGGAGTTGCGGGTGGTGTACACCGCGGAACGGATGAAGCTGCAGCCGCCGCGCCCGGAGATCGCCGGCGTTCGCGAGATCGACCTGCCGGGACGGGAGGGTCCGATTCCCGCGCGCGTCTACGTGCCCTTCGACGACGATGCGGTGCGTCCCCTGCTGCTGTATTTCCACGGCGGCGGCTGGGTGGTGGGCAGCCTCGAGGGCTATGACACGTCGTGCCGGCGCCTGGCGCTCAACGCGAATTGCAACGTGGTGTCGGTCGGCTATCGGCTGGCGCCGGAGCATCCGTTTCCGGCAGCTGTGCACGACGCGTGGGACGCGACCACGTGGTGCTGCGCGAACGCGGCGCAACTGTCCATCGACCCGACGCGCGTGATCGTCGCCGGCGACAGCGCGGGGGGAACGCTCGCGGCGGTCGTTGCGCAGCAGGCGCGCGACGAAGGCGGTCCCGCGATCGCGCTCCAGGTGCTGATCTATCCCGCCACCGACATGACGCGCGAATCCGACTCGTACATCCGCAACGCGCAGGGCTACATGCTGACCGCGGCTGCGCTGCGCTGGTTCTACGACCTCTATGTGCCGGATGTCGTCCAGCGGGCCGACTGGCGCGCGTCGCCGCTGTTGCGCCCGTCGCTCGCGGGCGTGGCGCCGGCGCTGATCATCAGCGCCGAGCACGACCCGCTGGTGGACGAGAACGAGGCGTACGCGCAGCGGCTCTCCGCCGACGGCGTGCCGACCGAGTATGTCTGCTTCCCCGGCATGATCCACCCGTTCTTCACGCTGGGCGGGGTGGTCGAGGATGCGGCCAAGGCGGAAGAACTGATCGCGCGGGCGGTGGGTCGGCTGGGGTGATTTTCCAGTCGCCGTGGAGCGGCTCCTCCACGTAGTGGCGCAGGCCCCGTTCTTGAGGAGCGACGTAGCGGCCGCGGTCGAGGTTGCGCAGCAGGCGCTGGCCGCCGCCAAGCGCGCCGAAGACGCGTTTGACCTCCTCTCGGCTCACTGCCAACTCGGCATGCCGCTGATCGTCCAGGGTCGCTTTCGGGAGGCGCCGCGACATTTCGAGCACAGCATTCAGCGCCAGAGCAGGCGCGACGCCGCCCGCGCCCTCCTTGCCCCGCTGGTTCACCGAAGGCTTCGACACGCGCGATCTGAAGGAAGCCAAGGCGCTGCCCGAGGCGCCATGCTGATGCGCCGAGGTTTGCCCTATGTGCCGCGACAGCAGCGCGCCCGCTATGGCCTGAGCACCTCGACCACGAACGAAGCGGTCGCGTTCCGGGCGGCCGTAGAATCGGACCCATGTCGGACCTATCGCACCGCGCGCGGGCGGCCCAAGCACGTGCGGCAAGACGTTGGTATGTATACCTCATCCTCTGCCGCAGCGGAGCGATCTACACCGGCATCGCCCGCAATGTGGCTGTGCGCTACGCACAGCACGTCGCCGGAAAGGGTGCGCGTTACACAAGGGCCAATCCCCCGCGCCGGCTACTCGTCAAGTTCGCCTGCCTGAACCAGTCAGAAGCCGGCCGGATGGAGGCGGCGATCAAGAAGCTCAACGCCGCAGACAAGCGGCAACTGGTCGGCAAGACCCGTACCGCCGCGCGAAAACTCCTGCTCGGCTGACCGATGGCGGAGCATGCATCTGGAACGCCATGCCCGAACGTCTGCAATTCAGCGAATCGGGATGGCAGGCCGACAGGCAGTTCGCGGCCACAACCAGCCGTAGCGCCTCGTCCTCCGAAGCGGACGCCCTGCAGCAACGCCCGACCACCGCTGCTGCCGCCGGCGACGGACAGCTCCCGGGCATCGGACCTGGCCGTCGTCGCGTCAATGGGGGGGCCCGCCGGGGAAGCCATCCGCGAAACTCTTGCGACGGTCTTCTTTCACGTTGTCGCGGGCCGCAGCAAGGCTTCGATGTCCTCGCGGGGATAAGGAACGCTTCTGCCGTCACTGTGCAGCTTGACGTAGAAGTCGTTGACGGCGGTGGCGATAGGCGCGTGGCGATGAATGATCGCAGCGACGCTGGAAGGCAGGTCCGGGATCAACTGGTGCAATGCTTGTCCCTGCGCGATAGCGCGAACGAGTTCCATCCGCTCTCGGAGGCTGCGCACCGTTGGGCTCCAGGCCTTGACCAGCCAGTTGACCCATTTGGCCAGCACATAGCCGCGGTCCAGGCTGGCGTTGTGTTGCAAATAGCCAAGCTCATCGCTCGAGAGCGCGAAGCGCGCTGACGTGGCCAGACCGAGATCAGCAAAGTAGAGCCTGTTCCCGTCGGTAAGGATGTTGTCGTGGTGAGCATCACCGTGCAGCAGCCCCAGGGAGTTCATCAAGGGAACGTCGACCGTCAATCCGTGATCGACCATCCTGCAAGCCGACTCCATCGCCTCGCGCCCCGCGGCCATCTGCTGGTCCAGCCATGTGGACAGATTCCATGGCATGTACTCCAGAAAGATCATGACGCTGGCAGTGGCATCGGCGAGCGCCTTGAGGCGCACGCCCATGGCCTCGGAGCCTTCCCAGTAGCTGACCATGCCTTCAATGTCGGCCAACTCATTGGGCAGAGGCGCCGCCCCCGCTGCGGCCGCGCCCGCGAGCACACGCCAGTGGTACATCAAGGGGAAGCTCTCCAATTGCCGGGAGAGAACCCAGCCGGTCGTCATCACGTTGGCGACCAACTCGCGCCAGACGCCGAAACCGGGCGAGCCGACATTGCGCTGGCAAAACGTCGGCAGCTCGAAGATGTTTGCGGTTGACAACTGGTGCTCGGGGCGCCGTTCCAGATCCGTCAGGCGCACCCGCTTGGCGAATACCCTGGCGCCCTCGATGTCGAAGGCCAGGGTGGTGCCCCCGATGCCTGTCGCCAGTTGTTCGGCCTCGTCAACGAGGAGGGTCAACTGCTGGTCGGTTTGCAGGGCAAGCGCGGTCGAGATCTGTGCAAATCGGGCAGTGCGCAGGCTGTGTGACATGACGGGATAAAGAAATGCTCGGCGACAGAGCGATGGGCACTGAGCCTACATGAAGATCAGCCAGGCGGGCTCGCTGAGAGGCCATTGTGGGCGAGTTCACCGCCCCTCAACTGCTTCGGCGTCGACGCCGACGCGCCGCACCGAGAACGTCGAGTGCCGTGCCTGACCGGGCCACGTGAAGGCACGGGCGTTTGCATTTCCCGGTCCATTGCCCAGCGAGTCCGCGCTCTTGCCCGCAATCTCGATGTCAGCTTCGCGGCGGTGAGACTCGGCAGTTGAACGGCTCCTTGGGGTCGGGGACGGCCGCACGGCCCCCGGCGATGAGCGGCGGGCCTGCGATCTGCACCGGCCATTCACCTCCGGGTGGCTGCTGTACGTCGTCCAGCGGCCGCGCGGGTCGGCACGGTGGCTGGCAGTGGCCGGCCAACTGCAGTCAGTGCGCATTGCGCTCCAGAGCGGTCGTTGATTGGTGGTTGTCCGCCAACACCGGCAGGTCGCCGCGGCGAGCCAGGCCTCCCTGCAGGCATAGTACGGCCGGACTTCCAATCGTCTATGGGGTGATTTCGTGGCGGATCGCCGGGCGTTCATCGGTGCATTGGCGACCGGTTTCCTCGTCGCTCCGCTGGAGGCTCAAGCGCAGCCGCGTCCGCGGAGAGACGCACGGGTGGCGATCCTGTCGCCTGGCACGAGCGAGACGCGCTCCGTGTTCACGGCGTTCCGCGCGCAGTTGCAGGCGCTCGGCTACGAGGAAGGTCGCGACGTCGCGCTCGAGTTCCACTTCGCGAAAGGGCCCGAGCGGCTCGCGGCCTTGGCGCAGACGATCGCGGGTGAGGGTGTCGATGTAGTGCTGGCCGATGGAGGGTTAGCCGCGCGGGCGATGCACGCGGCGAGCCGCACCATCCCGATCGTCACCGTTACCAACGACCCGGTAGGGGCGCTTGGCCGTCAGCCTGGCGCGTCCCGGCGGCAACGTGACGGGCGTTGCGACCATGGCCGCGGAGCTCGTGTCCAAGCAGCTCGAGTTCCTGCGCGAGATCCTGCCCACCGCGCGGCGCCTTGGCGTGGTCGAGGTGTCGATGTCCGCGGGGGCGGTCTATCGTGCGAATGAAGAGCGCGCCGCGTCGTTTGGCGTGGCGTTGCGCCGCATCGTGATACGGACGCAAGTCGACGCGGAGCGCGAGCTCGCACCCACTGCCCTCGGCGATGTCGACGGTCTCGTCCTGGGACCCAACGCGATCATCGCCGGATTGAGCGCACCCCTGCTTCGGCTCATCAAGGCCGCCGGCAAGCCGGCGGTTTATGGCGACAGGGACTTCGTTGCCGCCGGGGGCCTCGTCTTCTGCGGCTTCGACATCGACGAGGCTTTTCGTCTTTGCGCGAGAGTCGTCGACCGCGTGCTCAAGGGCGCCAATCCGGCAACGACGCCGTTCGAGCAGCCGACACGCATCGCGCTCGTCCTCAACCTCAAATCCGCGCGCACGCTCGGCCTGAAGTTTCCGCCTTCCGTCATCGCCCGCGCAGACGAGCTGATCCAGTGATCGACCGGCGAGTTTTTCTCGCCGGCCTCGCCGCGCTGGCCGCTGCGCGAGCCGCTGGCGCACAGCCGGCGCGCAAGGTTTACCGAATCGCGATTTTTGGTCTTGGGCTGACCTCCCCCATGGTGGGAGCTCAGCCGACGTGGCCGAGCACCATTGCGTTCCTGCGCGGCATGCGCGAACTCGGCTACACGTACGGCGAGCATTTCGTCACCGAGCCACACGGGGCCGAGAGCAGATCCGAGCGCAGATCCGAGCGCTACCCCGCGCTGGCCGCCGAGTTGGTACGCCTCCAGATGGACGTGATCGTAGCCCCGGGCCCGATGCTGCCCGCGCTCAAGCGGGCCACGTTCTCGGAAATGATCGGCGCGCCGCTACCTGCGTGGACAAGATCCTCAAGGGCGCCAAGCCCGCCGACCTGCCTGTGGAGCAGCCGACAAAATTCGAACTGGTCATCAACCTGAAGACGGCGAAAACTCTCGGTATCATGATCCCGCAGTCGGTGCTGGGGCGGGCGGATGAGGTGATCCCGTAATGGATCGGCTGATGACGACTTCCATTCGAACCTTGGACAGGCTGAAGAGACGTACGCCCAACCCGGCGCTCGAGCGGACGTGCCGCCGGCGGCGCTCTGGCTACGTCGATTGCTCGTGCCGGCGGCCCGCCAGCCAACTGGTACGTTGGGCGTCAAGACAGTGCGCCGCACGCTGGCAACCCACCGCAGATCCTCAGGGTGTAGGCTGACGGCCGACTGGGATTGATCGTTGCCTGTAGCGGTCGCATCGACCAGCGGGGTCTCGGATCAACCGGCGTGAAACGATAATTGCACTCGTGGCGCTTGGCAACACCACGCCCTTCGCGCCCGACCGGCGTCTCGACATCATCTGTCTCGGCCGTTTCGCGGTCGACTTCTACGCGCAGCAGATTGGCGCGCGTCTGGAAGACGTCACCACCTTCGCCAAATATCTGGGAGGTTCGTCCGCGAACACGGCGTTCGGTTGCGCACGCCTCGGCCTCAAAGCGGCAATGATCTCGCGCGTCGGCGACGACGCGCTGGGGCGCTTTCTGGTGGAAACGCTGGCGCGCGAAGGATGCGACGTCACCGCGCACCTCAAGACCATTCTGTCCAAGATCGACCTGGTCATCGGCACGATCGAGGAGTTCAACATTGCCGGCGGCCACACCGAGATCATGGCGTCGCTGGCCGCCGTGCGCGCGGTCACGCCGGCGGTGCTGGTGGTCAAGCGCGGCGCGACGGGGTGCGCCGTGATCGACGGCGCGATTCCGGCGGCGCTCGACGCCGCGTTCAACGGCGAGGGCGTCGAGGTCGAGGTGCTGAACGTGTTGGGCGCGGGCGACGCATTTTCGGCGGGCTTTCTCTCCGCTTGGGTGCGCGGCGAGGACTGCGGCAGCGCCGCGCGCTATGCCAATGCCTGCGGCGCGCTGGTGGTGTCGCGACACGGCTGTGCGCCGGCGATGCCCACGCGCATCGAACTCGATCATTTTCTGGCGCACGCGGATGCCATCCCGCGGCCGGATCAGGATCCCACGCTCGCGCGGCTGCACCGCGTGACCGCGCCGCGCAGGCCGCACGACGAGGTGCTCGCGTTTGCGTTCGACGACCGCAATCCCTTTTTCGATCTGGCGCAGGAAAGCGGCGCCACCGAGGCGCGTCTGCCGGCGCTGAAATCGTTGCTGGTGGCCGCGGTGGCCGAGACCGAACGCGAGCGTGGTCTGGTCGGCAAGGTGGGCGTCCTCTGCGACGATCGCTACGGCCAGGACGCGCTCAATGCCGCCACCGGTCGCGGCTGGTGGATCGGCCGTCCCGTGGAATTGCCGGGCTCGAATCCGCTGCAGTTCGATCGCGGCCGATCGATCGGCACCACGCTCGCGACGTGGCCGCGGGAGCACATCGTCAAGTGCCTGCTGCATTACCACCCGGACGACCCGGTGCTGCATCGTCTGGAGCAGGAGGCGCAGGTCCGCGCGTTGTACGACGCCGTGCAGGTCACCGGCCACGAGCTGTTGCT
>Ga0315292_10000589_pt1 | contig 17405 bp, 19 predicted proteins | sample YL17G13_0_MG_FD_204029 | JGI IMG/M metagenome (GOLD analysis project Ga0315292, IMG submission 204029) | Sediment microbial communities from Yellowstone Lake, YNP, Wyoming, USA - YL17G13_0 | ecosystem: Environmental > Aquatic > Freshwater > Lake > Sediment | place: USA: Wyoming | collected... | reverse complement strand
CGTCGCGAAGTCGCCGATGATCTCCTCGACGATATCCTCGATCGTGACCAGACCCTGCAGTTCCCCGTATTCGTCGACGACCATTCCCAGCCGCTGACCGTCGTTCTGGAACTGCTGCAGCTGGGTCAAGAGCGGCGTTCCGCCGGGGACGAAGTACGGCGGGCGCAGGATGGCCCGCAGGTGGAGGGCATCGAGTTCTTCGGCCTGCTGCAGCGGCAGCACGTGCTTCAAGTGCAGAATGCCCACGATGTTATCGAGCTCCCCCTCGCAGGCCGGCAGCCGCGAATGGTAGGAGGTCGCGAGCTGCTGAATGAGCAGGGCCGGCTTGGCGATGAGGTCGACGACGTGGATCTGGTTGCGCGGCGTCATCACGTCGTCGACGGTGATCGTCTCGAGGTCGAGCAGGTTCGCGAGCATCGCCCGGTGCTTGCCACGGAAATACTGGCCTTCGAGCACGAGCGAGCGCAGTTCCTCCTGCGACAGCGTTGCGGTGGCATCGGCCGCGGGGCTGATGCGCAGCAGCCTGAGCAGGCCCTGCACGAACAGGTTGACGAACCAGACGACGGGCGTGGCCGCCTTCAGCATCGGCACCAGCGCGTAGCTCACGACGGGGGCAATGCGGTCCGCGTGCGCCGCGCCGATCACCTTGGGAGTGATCTCCGAAAAGACGAGGATCGCGAAGGTGATTGCGAGCGTGCCGAGGCCCAGCGCGACCTCGCCCTCGCCGAACAGGCGCTTGGTGATGACCGCCGTCAACGTCGCGGCCGCAGCGGCGACGAGCGTGTTGCCGAGCAGGATGACGCCGAGCAGCGTGTCGATTTCTCCCAGCAGGGTGAGGGCAAGTTTGGCTCCGTGCCCTCCCCGGTGGGCGTGGTGTTTCAGCCGGTGCCGGTTGGCCGCCATCATCGCCGTCTCGGCGATGGAAAAGAAAGCGGAGGACACGAGCAGGATCGCGAGCGCGATGCCGAGCGAGCCGAGAGGGATGTCGTCCACGGGGGCTACCCGCTACCGCCCAAGCAGGACCTCGAGCACGAATTTGCTGCCAAGGTAGGCGAGGAAGACGAACGCGGTGCCGGCCAGAATCCAGCGCAGCGCGACGCGGCCGCGCCAGCCGTAGCGCCAGCGGCCCCACAGCAGGCCGCCGAAGGTGATCCAGCCCAGCACCGAGAACACGCTCTTGTGGTTGAACACGAAGGGGCGGCCGAACAGCTGCTCGGAAAACAGGATGCCGGTCGCGAGCGTCACGGTCAGCAGGATGAACCCGCCGCCCACCAGCCGGAACATGAAGCGCTCGAGCGTGAGCAGCGGCGGCATGGCGTCGGCGCCCGGGTCGGGCAACCGCCGGTGCAGGCGTTTCTCGAGACCCATGAGGAGCAGCGCCTGCAGCGCGGCGACGATGAACAACGCATAGGCGACCAGCGCGACCGCGACATGGATGGCGGCCCACGGTTCGGCGGCGTAAGGGAACCGGTGCGCGCTGGTCATCAGCGCCGGGAGCAGCGACGCCGCCGCAGCCACCGGCAGCACGACGGTGCCGATCGCGGGCATGGTCGCGAGCAGCCCCGACAGCCAGGCGAGCGCGGCTGCGAGCCCGGCGACGACGGAGACGGCGTTGCCGAGACTCAGGTCCAGACCGTCGGGGGCGGCGATGTTCGTCCAGGCGAGGACGGCATGCGCCAGCACCGCAACCGGGAGCAGCCACGACGCGTGCGCGGCGGGCGGGCGCCATTTTGGCGCGGGTGCAGGGGGCGACCCGGACGCGGCTGCGGTCGCCGGCCACAGCGCCCACGCGGCGAGACCGTAAAGGGCGACAACGGCGAGGTGGAGTAAAATCATCGACGGCCTATCGCGGTTTCCGCGAGACTTCGCAGTTTACATCAGCCCGCCCGGACCGCTGTCGCGTGCCTGCCGGATCCCGACCTGCTCCGCCTTCCTACCCGACCGCCCCGATGTTCGACAACCTGACCCAGCGGCTTGGCCGTGTTGTGAAACAACTGCGCGGCGAAGCGCGGCTGACCGAGGCCAACATCCAGGAGGCGCTGCGAGAGGTCCGCCTCGCCCTGCTCGAGGCCGATGTCGCGCTGCCGGTGGTCAAGGATTTCATCGCTGCCGTGCGCGAGAAGGCGCAGGGGGCCGATGTCATCGGCTCGCTCACGCCGGGACAGGCGCTGGTCGGCGTCGTCCACCGCGAACTCGCCGCGCTGATGGGGGGGGCGGCGGCGCCGCTCGATCTCGCCACGCAGCCGCCTGCCGTCATCCTCCTCGCCGGCCTCCAGGGTGCCGGCAAGACCACCACGGCCGCCAAGCTCGCGCGGCTCCTCCGCGCGTCGAAAAAGAAGGTGCTGGTGGTGAGCGCCGACGTCTACCGCCCGGCGGCGATCGATCAGCTGCAGACGCTCGCCGCGCAGGTCGGCGTCGACTTCTTCCCGTCCGCCGGCGACCAGCAGCCGGTCGCCATCGCCGCGGCGGCGCTCGATTGGGCGCGCCGGCACTACCATGACGTCCTGATCGTCGACACCGCCGGCCGCCTCGCCATCGACGAGGCGATGATGCGCGAGATCGCGGCGATCCACGCGGCCGTCCGGCCGGTCGAGACGCTGTTCATCGTCGACGCGATGCAGGGGCAGGATGCCGTCAACACGGCGCGCGCGTTTCGCGAGGCCCTGCCGCTGACCGGCATCGTCCTGACCAAGCTCGACGGCGACGCCCGCGGCGGCGCGGCGCTGTCCGTGCGCACGGTCACGGGCGCGCCCATAAAATTCGTCGGCGTCGCGGAGAAGATCGACGGACTCGAAATCTTCCATCCGGAGCGGATGGCGTCGCGGATCCTCGGCATGGGCGACGTCCTGTCGCTGATCGAGGAGGCGCACAAGAACGTCGACGTCGGCGAGGCCGAAAAGCTCGCGCGGAAGGTCAAGTCGGGCAAGGGCTTCGACCTCGAGGACTTCAAGGCGCAGATCGGCCAGATGCGCAAGATGGGTGGCCTGTCGGCGCTGATGGACAAGCTGCCCGCGGAACTGGCCCGCGCGGCCAGCGATGCCCGCATGGACGAGCGGCGGATTGCGCGGATCGAGGGCATCATCAATTCGATGACCCGTGCCGAGCGCGCGAAGCCGGAACTGCTGAAGGCCTCGCGCAAGCGGCGCATCGCCGCCGGTGCCGGCGTCTCCGTCCAGCAGGTGAACCAGCTGCTCGCCCAGTTCGAGCAGACGCAGAAGATGATGAAGATGGTCGCCAAGGGCGGCATGCAGAAGATGCTGCGCGGGATGAAGGGGCTGATGCCCGGCATGCGGTAGCGGCCGCAGTCGCAGTCGCTTGCCCAGGGCGAGCTTTTCATCGTATAATCCGCCTCTTTTCCTGTTCAAACGGATTGCGTCATGGTTGTCATTCGACTTGCCCGTGGAGGCGCCAAGAAGCGCCCGTTCTTCCATGTCGTGGTTGCGGATTCGCGCAACCGCCGCGACGGCCGCTTCATCGAGCGTGTCGGCTTCTACAACCCGATCGCCGGCGAACGCGAGGAAGGCTTGCGCCTGTCGCTCGACCGCATCGGCTTTTGGCAGCTGCGTGGCGCCAAGCTGTCCGATACGGTCGCCGGCCTGGTGAAGAAGGCTGCGGTCGCCCCGGGTCAGCCGGCGGCAGTCGAAGGTGCCGCCGCGGCGCAGCCGGCTGCTGCCTGAGGGGGAGTTGGCCGCCGCCCGCCGGCAGCGCTTGCGCCCGGCGGAGCCGGCCGCCGTGACGCCCGCCGATGCCATCGTCGTGATGGCCAAGGTTCTGGCCCCGTACGGCGTGAACGGATGGATCAAGGTCCGGCCGTTTTCCGAAGCGCCTGACGCGATGCTGGGCTATGCGCGGTGGTGGCTGCGGGAGGCGGGGTCGGCGGATTGGCGCGAAGTCTCGCCGGTTGGCGGGCGCGTGCATTCCGGCCTGGTCCTCGCGCAGCTGGCCACGGTCGACACGCGGGAGGCGGCACTGGCGCTGAGGGGGGCCGAGATCGGCGTTCCGCGCGAGGCAATGCCGGTGCTCGACGGCGATGCGGTCTACTGGTCCGACCTGATTGGTCTTGCGGTTGTGAACCGGGCAGGCGTCGCGCTCGGACAGGTGGCCGAGGTGCAGGAATACGGGGCGCATCCGGTGCTGCGGGTTGCGCCGGGGCCAGCGGAAGGGCGGGCCGAGCGGCTGATCCCGCTCGTTGCCGCGCATGTCGACCGGATCGATCTTGCCGCGCGCCGGATCGACGTCGACTGGCAGCCGGATTATTGAGGAAGCGCGCGGTGGCGCCGGGCGAAGCGGGAAGCGCGATGCGCGTCGACGTCGTCACGCTGTTCCCCGAGCTTGTGGATCACGCCGCGCGGTTCGGCGTGACGGGCAGGGCGCTGCAGCGCGGGCTCTGGCGGCTTGGCTTGTGGAACCCGCGGGATTTCGTGACGGACAATCACCGGACCGTCGACGACCGACCCTACGGCGGCGGGCCGGGAATGGTGATGTTGGGCGATCCGCTGGCGCAGGCGCTGGCGGCGGCGCGGCAGGCGCAACGGACGGAGGGTCTGGCGACGACGCGCACGATCTATCTGTCGCCTGCCGGAACACCGTTGACGCACGCCCGCGTTGCCGGCTTGGCGGCGGCGGCGGATACGACGGGCTACGTATTGCTGGCGGGACGGTACGAAGGCATCGACGAGCGGTTGCTCGCGCGCGAAGTCGACGACGAGATCGGCATCGGTGATTTCGTCGTCTCGGGCGGCGAACTGCCGGCGCTGATGCTGATCGATGCCATCGTGCGCCAGCGGCCGGGTGTGCTGAACGACGACGAATCGGCCGCGCAGGATTCGTTTGCCGGCGGCCTGCTCGACTGTCCGCATTACACGCGGCCGGAGCACGATGGCACGGACCGGGTGCCGGAAGTGCTGCTGTCGGGGAACCACGCGGCGATCCGCCGCTGGCGCAAGAAGCAGGCGTTGGGACGGACATGGGAACGGCGGCCGGACCTGTTGCTCGGGCGGACGCTGTCGGCGGAGGAACAGGCGTTGCTCGCCGAGTACCGCGAGCAGCAGCAGGCGGTGCAGCAACAGTGAAGTGGTGGCAACTGAGGGTGGCAACTGAGGGTGGCAACTGAGGGTGGCAACTGAGGGTGGCAACTGAGGGTGGCAACTGAGGGTGGCAACGGAGGGTGGCAACTGAGGGTGGCAACGGAGGGTGGCAACGGAGGGTGGCAACGGAGGGTGGCAACGGAGGGTGGCAACCGCGATCGGTGATCGCGGGCAGGACCGGAGGCGGCGCCGGGCAACCGGGGGCGCCAGGAACCAGAAAACGCGTGCATCAGGGGGCGCCCTGCGCTGCGCGCCAGGCCAACGGCCATCGATCTCACATGGAGAACGCGCAATGAACATCATCGAAAAACTGGAACAGGAAGAAATCGCCCGCCTGGGCAAGACCATCCCCGCGTTCGCGCCAGGCGACACGGTGATCGTCAACGTCACCGTTGTCGAAGGCGAGCGCAAGCGCGTGCAGGCGTACGAAGGCGTCGTCATCGCCAAGCGCAACCGTGGCCTCAACTCGTCGTTCGTCGTGCGCAAGATCTCGAGCGGCGAAGGCGTCGAACGGACCTTTCAGACCTATTCGCCGTTGCTCGCAAGCATCGAAGTGAAGCGCCGCGGCGATGTCCGCCGGGCGAAGCTTTACTATCTGCGCGACCGTTCCGGCAAGTCGGCGCGGATTCGCGAGAAGCTCGCCCACCGGACGACTGCCAAGGGCGGGTAACCGCCGCGCGACCCCGCAATCGCGCGAAGCGGGCGGGGCGATGCACGGCGACGTGAAACCGGAATCCGGGGACAGACCACGGTTTCCTGAGCGAGATCAGAACCGTCCCCGGTTTCGGAGAACGTGGCCTGTCCGTTCGGCGCCACCGCCCGCCGCATTCGCCGCGGAAAAGGCGGCCAGCGCCGCATTTCCGGTAAGACTCTTGCCTACTTGGCGGTTTTCCGCGAAAATCCCGGCATAACCCGAGCTTTTCCAGCTGCCCGGAGCCATGAGAGCGACACTTTACGATGCGCTTGGCATTCCATCCGCCGCGTCCGATGACGACGTACGGGCGGCGCTGCGCCGGCAGATTCGAAAGTATTACGCCAAGACCCGCGATGGCCACGGCAACGTGGAAGAGGCTCTGCGTTTCATCAATCATGCCAGTCGCATACTTAGCGACCCGGAGCGGCGGGCGACCTACGATCACGACCTGGCCGCGTCGTCCGGCACGCTCGAGGAGCGCATCGCGCACGTCGTCAACACCGCGGTGGCCAAACCGCAGAGCGGTATCGCGAGCGCCGTCGCCGCCCCGGCGGCGGCGTCCGCCGGGGCCGGCGGGAAGGCATCGCGCGCGGCGGGCGGCGAGTCAGCACGGAAACCCCATCATCCGGGCCTCACCGAGCAAGTCGCCTCGTTGCGCCGCTCGACGTCCGTCGCGATATCGCTGTGCGCCACGTTCGGGGCACTCATCGTGGCGGCGGTGGCTGTGGTCACGCCGCCCGACGTGGTCGCCGTCGCGAAGCAGGTGCTGTCCTGGCTCACGCTTTCGCTGCTCGCGCTGACCGCGGTTTATGGCGTGGTTCACGGGTTTGCCTGGGGACTCCGTCGTCGCGCCGGCGCGACCCCGCCCGCGCTCCCGCTCGTCGATCCAGCCATCCTCAACTGGCGCCGTGAAAAGAGCGTCTTCCTCGGGACCAATCAACCCCAGGAGGATGCGGGCTGGGTGTTTCAACTCCGGATGGCGGAACTGGAGCGCGCGAAGTCGGGGCGCACCAGCGAGCCGCATCCCTGGAGCCGGCTTGGCGCGCGCCTGTTCGATTACGCCCTTTGGGGCCTCATCCTCGCGGTGGCGCTGGCGGAGCTGCAGGCGACCGGGGCTCTCTCCGCGGACATCGCGTACTGGCTCGGACATCCCCTGCTCGCGCCCATCGTGATCACGGCGTCGTGGATTCCGGTCGAGGCGTTGCTGGTCGCAATAGCGCAGACGACGCCGGGCAAGTGGCTGTTCGGCGTGTTCCTGCAGTTCTCGATCAGCGACGCCTACGCGGTGCACGACCGCCGGACGCGGTTCGCCCGCGCGGCCGCGCGCGGCTTCCGCGTCTGGTGGAGGGGCATCGGCTGCGGCTTCCCGCTGCTCGCTCCGATCATGATCGCCGTCGCCTACGAACACGTCGCGGAACATCAGGAGACGCCGTGGGACTCGGCCGAGGATTGCCTCGTCACCCACGTTCCGGTCGGCCATCTCAATACGGCGACCGGCGTGGCCGGTCTTGCCGCGATGCTCTGGCTCTACGGCGTCGCCTGGCACCAGACGATGACGGAGTCGATCGCGTGGGCGCGGACGTCGATCCCCGGGCGGCTGTCCGCCGCTCCGGCGCTGCTGCGCGGCGTGATTCCCCGTAGTCCAGTCGCGCCGGGCGATGCGCAGTGGCGCGTCGCGGGTGCGGAGACTCCCGTCGGATCCGCGACCGGGAACACCGGGCTGCCGATCGACCCGGATCTCGCCGCCCTGTGGGTCGAGCGCAGGACGCGCCTCGCCTTCCTCAGTGTCGAGGGACCGCGAATGCTCGAGGCGGGAAACTGGGCGCAGGCGATCGAGCTTTGCGGCACCTGGACGAATCTCGACCTCGACAACGCGCAGGCCTGGGGTTGCTTCGGGCGGGCGCTGCAGGCGCAGGGCAAGCACCGGGAGGCGGTGAAGGCGCTGCGCAAGGCGAAGCTGTACGATCCGACCGACGGCACCATCGACGTCGCGATCAATCGCAGCCAGCGCGGCATCGTCTCCGATTTCCTCGGCCGCCGCGGGTCCTGACGACGCGCGCGCGGCATCCTGCCGCGCCGCCGGCGATCAGCAGAAAATCCGGACCGCAGCAGCGCGGCGCTCACGGCGCCGTCACGCGTTGCCCGTCCCGCTGTTCCCCGCTTCCGCAGCCTGCTGCGCTTCGACGTCGCGGCGCACCGCGTCCATGTCGAGCGCCCGCGCGGCCGCGAGCACCTGTTCGAGCGCCGCGGCGGGCAAGGCGCCGGCCTCGGCATAGACGATGATGTTGTCGCGGAAGATCATCAGCGTCGGGATCGAGCGGATGTTGAACTGTGCGCCAAGCTGTTGCTCGTCCTCGGTGTTGATCTTGGCGAACAGGATGTCGGGATGCCGCGCCGCGGCGGCCGCGAACACGGGCGCGAACGCGCGGCACGGCGCGCACCACGGCGCCCAGAAATCGACCACGGCGAACGGATGACCGTCGATGGCGTTGGGGAAGCGCGCGGCGTCCAGTTCGACGACGGCACCGGCGGCGGCAGTGGCGGGCGGGATGGTGCGGTCGGTCATGGCATCAGTGCCAGCGCGGCCGCCCGAAGGGCACTGTGCGCCCCCTTTGGCGGCAGCGAACGAAGTGAGCGTGGGGGCCGTTCATTTGCGGATCCGGTTGATGAGGGCGGTGGTCGAGCGGTCGAACGCGAACGGGATCGGCACGAAGCGCCCGCCGGCGGCGATGGTTTCCGCGGCGCCGGCCGTGGTCGCGGCCGTATAGTCGCCCCCTTTGACCAGCACGTCCGGATGGCAGGCGACGATCAGCGCGCGGGGCGTGTCGTCGTCGAACGGGACGACCAGATCGACGGCGGCGAGCGCCGCGAGCACCGCCATCCGGTCATCCTGCGCATTGAGCGGCCGGTCGGTGCCTTTGCCGAGTCGCTGCACCGAGGCGTCGGCGTTGACCGCCACGACCAGCGAAGCGCCGAGGCCGCGCGCCTGGTCGAGGTAGGTGACGTGGCCGCGATGCAGCACGTCGAACACACCGTTGGTGAACACGAGCGGCCGCGGCAGCGCGGCGATGCGCGCGAGCGCCGTGGCTGTGGTGGCCACCTTCGCCGGGTAGCGGGCTGCGGGAATCGCGATGGGATCGGGCGTCATGGCTCGCCGCCGGGCAGGGCGGACCGCCGGACGTTGCGCGCGCTCAGGTCGTGTACTCGAAGATCTTGACGACCTTGCCGACGCCCGAGGTCGTCGCGGCGACCTGCGCGGCGGCGTCGCCTTCCGCGCGCGACACGATGCCCATCAGGTAGACGACGCCGCGCTCGGTGACGACCTTGACGTGCGTCGCCGAGAACTTGTCCGACTCGACGAAGCGCGCCTTCACCTTCGACGTGATGTAGGAATCGTTGGTGCGCGTCGACATCTCGGCATTCGGCCCGATCACGAGATAGCTGTCTACTTTCTTCACGCGGTCGGTGCCTTTGGCGACCTTGACGATGTCGTCCAGCACCGCCTTGCTCGGCACTTCGCCGGTGAGCAGCACGGTGGCGTTGTAGCTCGTGACGTTGAGGTGGATTTCGTTGCCGTAGCTGCTGCCGGCGGCGGTGTTGATCTTGAGCTCGATCGACTCGTCGTCGACCTGCGCCCCGGTCGAGCGGCGATCGTTGACGACCATCGCGCCGGCGCCGACACCCGCGACGACCAGCGCCGGCACGCAGCCCTGCAGCGCGGACAGCGCGAGCGCGGCGACGAGCGCGAGGCCGGCCGCCGCCGGCAGTGCGTGCAGGCAACCTTCCCGAGGCGCCGGCGGCCGCGCCGCGGCGGCGTTTGGTCGACCAGCGCGTGCCGTTGCGGTGTTCATTCGTCATCCCCCAGCAAGGCGTTGTCGATGGCATCGCAGAGGCAGTGGATCATGAGCAGGTGGACCTCCTGGATGCGCGCCGTCCGGTCGTGCGGGACGCACAGGTGCGAATCGCCGGCGGAGAGCATCTGGCCGATGCGGCCGCCCCCCTTGCCGGTCAGTGCGACCACGCGCATTTCGCGCTCGCGGGCGGCGTTGATCGCGGCGATGATGTTGCCCGAGTTGCCCGACGTGGAGATCGCGAGCAGCACGTCGCCCTTGGCGCCGAGCGCGCGCACCTGCTTTGCGAACACCTGGTCGAACGAATAGTCGTTGGCGATCGCCGTGAGGATCGAGGTGTCGGTAGAGAGGGAAATGGCCGGCAGCTCAGGGCGCTCGCGCTCGAAGCGGCCCACCATCTCGGCGGCGAAATGCTGCGCGTCGGCCGCCGAGCCGCCGTTGCCGCACGCGAGGATCTTGCCGTCGGCGAGCAGGCTTTCGGTCAGGATCTCCGCCGCACGGGCGACGGCGGGCGCAAGCGCATCGACGGCGTCCAGCTTGAGCTGCGCGCTGTCGGCGAAGTGCTGGCGGATGCGCTGGGTCGAATCCATCGTGGGCGGGTTGCGGACAAACATCGAATTGTAGCAAGAATCACCGGCGTGCCGGCCGCGGCCCCTCTTCAGGCGCCGAATATGTCGCGCAGCCACTCGATCCGCGCAGGGTCGAGCGCGTCGAGCAGGATGGCATCGAAACGGCACGGCGGCGTGCGCGGCAGCCTGGCGAGATAGAGATTGGCCGCGTTGACGAGCCGGGCGCGTTTGGTCGCGGTGATGCTGGCCGCCGCGCCGCCGAAAGCGCCGCTGCGGCGCAGCCGGACCTCGACGAAGACGAGCGTGTCGCCATCGCGGGCCACGAGATCGAGTTCGCCGCAGCGGCGCCGCCAGTTGCGTTCGAGGATCGCGAGACCGCGGTGGGCGAGAAACTGCGCTGCCAGCGCTTCCGCGTGCGCACCCGCGACGGCGCGGCTCCCGGCAGGCGGCTTCGGCATGGGCGGCGGCGGGGCCGGTTACCGCGCGCGCGTCGGCGCGCGCCGTTCAGCGGCTGCCGGCGGGAACGATCTGGCCGGCACGGAACTGCAGCAGCATGGCCTCGCGCACGAATTGGCGCGAACGGTCGAGCGTGACATGCCCGGTCGCGCCATCGAATTCGAGCTTCTCCGGCGGCGTGCCGTCGGTGAACGCCTGCGCGACACGGAAGGCGTCGACCCCCAGCGCGTAGAGGCGGTCGTAGGCGGCGCTCGGGTATTCGCGCCGGGCGATGCGGCTGAACGTCGCGGCACCGGGGTCGGCGAGCCATGGGAGATCGACGAACACCACGTTGTCGAGTTCGAGCAGTTCGCCGGGCGCCTGGCGGTCGTTCACCTGGCTGCTCGCGTAAGCCGTGACAGTGCCGAGATACGGCTTGGCGAGCGCGGCGTCCTGCGCGTCGACCGCAAGGAGGACAGCGTCGGGCGCAGCCCGGTTGAATTCCCGCCGCAGGACAGCGAGCATCTCCGGTGCGCGGTCGAAGCGCAGCGTCACCGGCGCGCCGCCGCCGGCGAGAATCCACTCCGCGACGAACGCGTCGGCAAAACGTTTCTGCAGCGCGGTCTCGCCGCCGATGACCACGACCGACTGCGCGCCGTCGGCGCGCGCGCGCCGCGCGAGCTGCCGTGCTTCGCCATCAATGGCGAGAGCGAGCGTGTACACGCGGACCGGCAGCGGGTTGCCGTCGTCGAGCTGGTTGAGCGCGATGATCCAGGGCGCGTCGCGACCGAAGCCGGCGATCGCCCTGACGTCGTCGCGGACGAGCGGGCCGACGACCACGCGCGCGCCGGACTCCTTCGCCGTGTCGAGCGCGGCCCGCACGTCGCCATCGCCGTGCGCGATCACTTCGAACTTGACCGCGGCGGTCGCGGCGGCCGCAGCGAATCCTTCCTTGACCGCGTCGGCCGCGCGGCCATAGGTTGGCGACCGCAGCGGCAGCACCAGGGCGAGCCACGCGGCCGTCCGTGGCGGTGTCGCAGCGGCCTTCGCGTCGGGCGGCCCCGCGGGGGCTGCCGGGCCGAGCGTCGCCGTGTCGGGCTCCGCTCGGGCTGCTGGCGAAGGCTGCGGCGCCGCCGGTTGCGCCTCGGCTTCGCTTGCGGCGGGAGATTGCGCGGCGGACAATGCCGGCAGCGCCAGCGCGAGCAGCGGCGCCAGCATCAGCGCGAGCGCGGCATCACGGCAGCGGCGCATCCCAGCGTTCATCAAGAACCTTCCAGCGGACCGGCGAAAACTGACGTGGACGAGAGGGAGGGGCACCGGTGTGCCGCACTGACGACCTTCACGGACGGGGAGGCGTCGCGGTTTCACGCCGTTCCAGGCACATTATATGTGGTTGCCACGCCGGTCGGAAATCTGCGTGACGTCACGTTGCGCGCGCTCGACATCCTCGGTACGGTCGACGTCGTGGCAGCCGAGGACACGCGCGTCACGGCGGTCCTGCTGCGGCATTTCGGCATCGCGGCGCGGCCCCTGTCGCTGCACGAACACAACGAGGCGACCCGTGCCGCGCGCATCGTCGGCATGTTGGGCGAGGGTCGCAGCGTGGCGCTGGTCAGCGACGCCGGGACGCCGGCGGTCAGCGATCCCGGTGCCCTGCTCGTGCGCGCGGTCCGCGACGCCGGATTCGCCGTGGTCCCGATTCCCGGCGCGAACGCGGCGATCGCGGCTGTTTCGGCTGCCGGGCTCACGGCGCCGCATTTCCTGTTTCTGGGGTTCCTCCCCGCCACCGCCAAGGCTCGCCGTGACGCGCTCATCGCCGTCGCCGCGCTGCCGTTTGCGCTGGTGGTCTACGAGGCCCCGCACCGGGTGGGCGCCACCCTCGCCGCGTTGATCGACGTGCTCGGCGGCGAGCGCGAGCTCACCGTCGCCCGCGAACTGACGAAGAAATTCGAGACGATCGCGCGCTTGCCACTTGCGGAAGCGACCGCATGGCTCGCCGCCGACCCCAACCGCCGGCGCGGCGAGTTCGTGTTGCTGGTCGATGCGCCGAAGCCCGGGACCGGCGCCGCGGGCGCGCCCGCGCCGTCGCCCGAAACCGGACGCTGGCTGCGCGCGCTGCTGGACGAACTGCCGCCTTCGCGCGCGGCACGCGTGGTGGCGGCGATGACCGGGGAACCGCGCGACCGGCTGTATGCAAGGGCGCTGGCGATGAAGCCCGGCGCTCCCGAATAGCGTCAGACCGTGTTTTTCCGTCGAGGAATCGCCATCGCTCGCGACAACGGAAAAACAGGCGCTGACCCTGCCGATGCTCCCGACGGCTGGGAGGCGCGGCTTGCCCTGCGTTTTGCGCGCCGCGACCACGCCGGCGGCGGCCACGCGCCGGACATCATCCGCGCCTGCGGCGAGCCGAACGTGCTGCCGTCGTCGACCAATCCGGCGCGCCCGTACACGATCAATACCATCGACGAGCACCTCGACATGCTGATGGTGTGCCATCACCTCGATCCGGCGATCGCCGAGGACATCGCGTTCGCGGAGTCGCGGATCCGGCGCGAAACCATCGCCGCCGAGGACATCCTGCACGACGTCGGCGCGTTCTCGATGCTGTCGTCGGATTCGCAGGCGATGGGCCGGGTCGGCGAAGTCATCATCCGCACGTGACAGACCGCGCACAAGATGAAGGCGCAGCGCGGCAAGCTCGCGCCTGACCCAGCCGCCCACGACAACCACCGGGTCGAGCGGTACATCGCGAAATACACGATCAATCCGGCCATCGCGCACGGCGTCAGCCACGCGGTCGGGTCGGTCGAAGCCGGCAAGCTCGCCGATCTCGTGCTGTGGAAACCGGCGCTCTTCGGGGTGAAACCGTCGCTGATATTGAAGGGCGGTGTGATCGCGGCAGCGGCGATGGGCGACCCCAACGCGTCGATCCGGAGGCCTACGAGGTGGGCGCCGACGGCGAGCTCCTGACCTGCGAGCCCGCCACCGTGCTGCCGATGGCGCAGCGGGATTTCCTGTTCTGAACCGACACCAATGCTCTTCGTGCAAACGAAACTCGGCGCGCCGGCGCCGCATCATGCCGACCTCGTGCTGCCCTTCGAGCAGCGGCAGAAGAGCCGCCTGCGCGCGACGGTGACCGGTGGCGAGGATATCGGCCTTTTTCTCGATCGCGGCTCGGTGCTTCGCGGCGGCGAGTTCCTGCAGGCCGACGATGGTCGCGTGGTGCGGGTTGTTGCCCCCGACGAGGACCTGTTCGAGGTTCGTTGCCCCGATGCGGATGCCCTGGCTCGCGCGGCCTGCCATCTCGGCAATCGCCACCCGCCGGTGCCGGTAGGCGCGGGCTGCCTGCGCATCGCCGCCGCCGACGTGCTGGCCGGCATGCGGCGCGGGCCTCAAGACCCGGACAGGGGCTCGACGTCGTCGTGCGCTTCGTCATCGAGCGCGGGCTGGGGGGGTCCGTCGCCGGATCGTAGCGGCGCACCCATTTCGGTGCGTCGGCGAGTGCGACGCACCATTCCGGAAATCGGGCGGCGTGCGGCCGATCGTTGCAGCTGCAGCGCCGGACACGAGCGTTCGGCGGTAACACCATTGCAAACAGGAGGTTAGACAGAACACGTCCCTGTGGCATGGATTGTGCAACGCACCATGCGAGGCCGCGCTGCGCGCATTCCAGGCGACGGCGCTCACGGCGGGTGGTGGCAGCACTTTTCAACTTTTTTGACGCGGGGACACACAATGGAACGACGTAACGCACTCAAACGACTGGCACTGACCGCCGCGCTCGCGGCGACCGGCATGGTGGTCAACGCACCGGCATTCGCCGCTGACACGATCAAGGTGGGCGTGCTGCATTCGCTGTCGGGGACGATGGCCATCAGCGAAACGGTGCTGAAGGACGTCGCGCTGATGACGATCGACGAGATCAATGCCAAGGGCGGCGTGCTGGGCAAGAAGCTCGAAGCGGTCGTCGTCGACCCGGCCTCGAACTGGCCTCTGTTCGCCGAAAAGGCCCGCCAGCTCATTGCGCAGGACAAGGTGAGCGTGGTGTTCGGCTGCTGGACGTCGGTCTCGCGCAAGTCGGTGCTGCCGGTGTTCGAGGAGACCAATGGGCTGCTCTTCTACCCGGTGCAGTACGAAGGCGAGGAGCTGTCGAAGAACGTGTTCTACACCGGCGCTGCGCCCAACCAGCAGGCGATTCCCGCCGTCGAGTACCTGATGAGCAAGGAAGGCGGCGCCGCGAAGCGCTGGGTGCTGCTCGGCACCGACTACGTCTATCCGCGCACGACGAACAAGATCCTGCGCGCGTTCCTGAAGTCGAAGGGCGTGGCCGACAAGGACATCGACGAGAAGTACACGCCGTTCGGGCACAGCGATTACCAGACGATCGTCGCCGACATCAAGAAATTCGCGGTGGGCGGCAAGACGGCCGTCGTCTCGACGATCAACGGCGACTCCAATGTTCCGTTCTACAAGGAGCTCGGCAACCAGGGCCTGAAGGCCACCGACGTGCCGGTGGTCGCGTTCTCGGTCGGCGAGGAGGAGCTGCGCGGTGTCGACACCAACCCGCTCGTCGGGCACCTGGCGGCGTGGAACTACTTCATGTCGCTCAAGAACCCGGCCAACGACGCGTTCAAGAAGCAATGGGCCGCATACGCCAAGGCGAAGAAGCTTCCGGGCGCCGACCGGCCGCTGACCAACGACCCGATGGAAGCCACGTACATCGGCATCCACATGTGGAAGCAGGCGGTGGAGAAGGCGAAGTCGACCGACACCGACAAGGTCGTCGCGGCGATGGCCGGGCAGAAGTTCAATGCGCCCAACGGCTTCGAGGTCAAGATGGACGAGAAGAACCACCACCTCTGGAAGCCGGTGTTCATCGGCGAGATCCAGAAGGACGGCCAGTTCAACGTCGTCTGGAAGACCAAGGGCCCAATCCGCGCACAGCCGTGGAGCCCGTTCATCGAAGGCAACGAGAAGAAGACCGACGAGCCCGACAGGAAAGGCTGATCCTGAAGCAAACCACGCCGGCCCCGTCCGGCAGCGCAGCGCGGGCGGCAGCTCCGAATCACCGGTTGCCGCCCGCTCCGTTTTTCCGGAATTCCAACTTTGCCACAGGCCATGCTCGCTTCTGTCCCCGGTTTCCGCCGCGTAGTCGCCGTCATCGGCCTGGCCCTGGTCGCCGCGTCGGCGCAGGGCGTCACGCACGCCGCGCCGGCGATTGCGCCCGCGCTCATTCACGATCTCGCGCTGGGCGAGAACGACGACAGGATCAAGGCGATGGGCCGGCTCGCCGCGTCCGGCGACGAGGGTGCGCTCGAGTTGCTCCTCGCGTTGCAGGCCGGCGAGGTGCAGACCGCCGGCGAGGTGGTGCTGCGGGTGAAGGACGGCGCGGCGATCGATCTCGCGACCGGCAAGAAAGTCGATCCGCTGCCCGAAGCCCGCGACGATGTCGTGCTCAACAACCGCGTGCGGCGCGAGCTCGGCTCGGCCATCGCGGCACTGAAACTGGCATCGCCTGATGGTGCGGCGCGTCTGGAGGCGGCGAAGACGCTGCAAAGCGGCGCCGACCTGGAGATGCTCCCCGTCATCCAGCGCGCGCTGGCGAAGGAACAGGATCCGGACATCAAGGCGCTGCTGACACTGACGCAGGCCACGGTGCAGATGGCAAGCCCGGACAAGGCCACCCGCGTCGCGGCGATCCGCGCGCTGGCCGGGAGCCGTGACCCGAACACCAAGACGCTGCTGCTGCCTCTGCTGGAGAAAAAGGGCAGCGAGTTCGCCGAGCCCGACAGCGACGTGCGGGCGGAGGCCGAGCTGTCGCTGCGCGCCATCGACAGTCGCCTGTCCACCGGCGAGATGGTGGGCCGCGTCTTCAGCGGCATCAGTCTCGGCAGCGTGCTGCTGCTCGCGGCGCTGGGACTCGCGATCACCTACGGCCTCATGGGCGTCATCAACATGGCGCACGGCGAGCTGATGATGATCGGCGCGTACGCCACCTACGTGATCCAGAACCTGTTCCGCAGTCATCTGCCGGGAGCGTTCGACTGGTATCTGGTCGCCGCGGTTCCGGCGGCCTTCGCCGCGTCCGCGCTGGTCGGCATGGCGCTCGAGCGCAGCGTGATCCGCTTTCTCTACGGGCGCCCGCTCGAGACGCTGCTCGCGACCTGGGGCATCAGCCTGATCCTGATCCAGACGATGCGCACCGCGTTCGGCGCGCAGAACGTGCAGGTGGAGAATCCGGCGTGGATGTCGGGCGGCATCCATCTCTTCTCGAATCTCGTGCTGCCGTGGAGCCGGATCGTCATCATCGGCTTCGCCGCGGCGGTCGTCGCGCTGATTGCCGGTCTGCTCACGCGCACGCGGCTCGGCCTGTTCGTCCGCGGCGTTACGCAGAACCGGTCGATGGCGAGCTGCCTCGGCGTGCCGACGGGCCGCGTCGACACGTACGCGTTCGGGCTCGGCTCCGGGATCGCGGGACTCGCCGGCTGCGCGCTGTCGCAGATCGGCAACGTCGGTCCGGACCTCGGCCAGAGCTACATCGTCGACTCGTTCATGGTCGTCGTGCTGGGCGGCGTCGGGCAGCTCGCCGGAACGGTCTACGCGGCGATGGGCCTCGGCATCGTCAACAAGTTTCTCGAAGGCTGGGCCGGCGCCGTGGTGGCGAAGATCGCGATCCTCGTGTTCATTATCGTGTTCATCCAGAAGCGCCCGCAGGGACTGTTCGCGCTCAAGGGACGGATGGCGGACACATGATGGGCGCGATCGAGGG
>Ga0315292_10000588_pt1 | contig 17416 bp, 16 predicted proteins | sample YL17G13_0_MG_FD_204029 | JGI IMG/M metagenome (GOLD analysis project Ga0315292, IMG submission 204029) | Sediment microbial communities from Yellowstone Lake, YNP, Wyoming, USA - YL17G13_0 | ecosystem: Environmental > Aquatic > Freshwater > Lake > Sediment | place: USA: Wyoming | collected... | reverse complement strand
AAGGTGGCCGACGCCGACATCGATCTGATGTCGGCGGCCGACGATCTGCCCATCAGCCTCACGGTCGACTGATCGCTGGGGCCTTCCTCGTCAGGGGCACCGTGAGGCACCTTCCCCGTGGCTCCGGCCGGCGTCACCCGCAACCGCCTGCGGGTGACGCCGGGCGGGCTGCGCCGAGCCGCGATTGGCGACCTGGGGCTTGCAGTTGAGGTTTAGAGTGCTCGGTCGAACCGACTCTCGAATCGCCCCTTGGGCGGGTCACGGAGAAGCGCACACATGAACGTTGGACCACCGGAACTGCTGGTGATTTTCGCGATCCTCCTGATCCCGGTGGCGGTCGGGGTCGGCATCTGGGCCCTGGTCGACGTGCTGGGCCACAGCAAGGACGACTTCATGTTGATCGGCCAGGACCGCACCGTCTGGCTGGTGGCCATCATCGGCCTCACGTTGGCCTGCGGCTTCTTCGGGCTCGCCCCATCGCTCTACTACCTGCTCAAGGTGCGCCCGCAGTTCCCGGCGGCCTGACTGCGGATTCTCCCCGCTGGCCGGAACGTCCGTAACCTGGCCGGCGTGAGCAGGAAGTATCTGATCCGCACGTTTGGGTGCCAGATGAACGCGCACGACTCCGAGCGCATCGCCGGGCTCTTCGAGGCCGACGGCATGCAGGAGACGTCGTCGCTCGACGAGGCCGACGTCGTTGTGCTCAATACCTGCTGCATCCGCGAGAACGCCGACAACAAGCTCTACGGCACGCTCGGCCACCTCAAGTCGCTCAAGGCGGCCCGACCCGGCATGGAGATCGTGGTCGGCGGGTGCCTGGCCCAGAAGGACCGCGACCTGATCCGTGAGCGGGCCGGTCATGTCGATGTCGTGTTCGGCACCCACAACGTGTCGCGCGCCGTCGAACTGCTCCACGCCTCGCGGGCCAACGGGCCCATCACCGAGATCTGGGAGGAGACGGTGCTCGACGAGGCCGACGCCTTCCCGTCGGCCATGGCGGCCAAGCGCGACGTCGACTGCTCGGCCTGGGTCACCATCCAGATCGGTTGCGACAACTCGTGCGCCTTTTGCATCGTGCCCTCGGTGCGGGGCCGCGAGATCAGCCGTCCGTTCGGCGACCTGGTCGACGAGGTCGAGCGGCTCGTGGCCGACGGTGTGGTCGAGGTCACGCTGCTCGGTCAGAACGTGAACTCCTACGGGCGCGACGTCACGACCCGCCTGCGGGCCGAGCCGCCGGACGCCTTCGACCTGCGCGAAGCGGGCGCCGCATGGGTCGCCGACCAGCGCCGTCGGCCCCGCCCCCTGTTCGCCGACCTGCTCGCGGCGGTGGCGGGCGTCGAGGGCATCCGCCGCGTGCGCTACACGAGCCCGCACCCGAAGGACCTGCGGCCCGAGACCATCGCGGCGATGGCCGCCAACCCCCAGGTGTGCGACCACCTGCACCTACCGCTGCAGTCGGGGAGTGACCGCATCCTCGCCGTCATGCATCGGGGCTACACGGCCGAGCGCTATCTCGAACGCCTGGGCGATGCCCGGGCCGCCATGCCCGACCTGGCCGTCACGACCGACATCATCGTCGGGTTCCCCGGTGAGACCGACGACGACTTCGAGCGTACCCTCGAAGTGGTGGCGGCGGCCGAGTACGACAGCGCCTACACGTTCATCTACTCGCCGCGTCCCGGCACCGAGGCCGCTGATCGGGCGGACGAGTTCATCGACCCGGCCGTCGTGGGTGAGCGGTTCGAACGGCTGCGGGTGGTGGTCGAGCGCTCGGCTCTGCTCAAGCACCAGGCCCGCGTGGGCCGGATCGAGGAGATCCTGATCGAGGGCCCGAGCAAGAAGGACCCGAACGTGATGAGTGGCCGTACCGCTCAGAACAAGCTGGTGCACGTGCCGGCCACCGATCCGGGGCTGCGACCGGGAGCCTTCGCCGACGTGCGGATCGTCTACGGCGGCCCCCACTTCCTCAAGGGCGAGCTGATCGAGGTCACTGCCCGACCTCGTCACCGCACCCGTATCCCGGTGGTGTCGGCCTGACCGGCTCGGCGCAGGCCGATGGCGGGGTCGGAGCCGATCACCCGGCCCCCGCCGGGGCGCGTCGCTCCTGGTTGGTCGGCGCCGGAGCCGCCATCGGACGCCACGACGATCCACCGGGCGAGTCGGCCGCGAGCCTCGCCCTCGCTGGCTTCGACATCACCGCACTGCTCGTGGCCGTCGCCCACGCCCTGCGCGATCTCCACGCCATCCCGTCGACCGGGTGCCCGTTCGATGTCTCGCCGGGCGCGCTCATCGCCGAGGCCGCCCATCGGGTCGAGCGCGGCGTCGTGATGGTCGAGCAGTTCGACCCGCCCTATCGCCGGTACGCGCCCGCGCAGCTCCTCGACCTCGTTATCCGCAGCCGGCCACCGGACCTGACGTCGGAGCACCTCGTGCTCGTGCAGGGCGATGCCCGCCTCGCGACCGTGCGATTCGCGGACGGACAGGTGACGGGGTGGACGTCCCTTGATCGAGCAGGGGTGGGCGATCCCTACCGGGACCTGGCCACGATGGCTGCTGATCTGGCGGGGACGGTCGGCCCCGAGGCCCTCGGCCCGTTCATCGATGCCTATGGCCTCGAACACGCCGACGTGGTGCGCCTCGACTGGCATGTCATGGCCGATCAGTTGCTGCGATGACGCGGATCGCCCTTTCGATCGTGGGGCCCACGGCGTCGGGCAAGTCGGCCCTGGCGATGGAGTTGGCTCGGCGCCACCGTGACCTCGAGCTGGTGTCGGTCGACTCGATGCAGGTCTATCGGGGCATGGACATCGGCACCGCCAAAGCCAGCCATGTCGAGCAGGCCGAGGTCCGTCACCACCTGATCGACCTGGTCGATCCCGACGACGACTACACGGTGTCGCGCTTTCAGGCCGACGTGGCTGTCGCACTGGCCGACATCGCGTCGCGGGGGAACCGGGCGGTCTTCGTCGGCGGCACAGGCCTGTACCTCCGCGCCGCCGTCGACGGGCTCGAGATCCCGGCGCGCTATCCCGCGGTCCGCGCCGAACTCGATGCCGAGCCCGACACGGCCGCGCTGCATGGACGGCTCGTCGAGCTCGACCCGACGGCGGCCGGCCGCATGGAGCCGGAGAACCGTCGCCGGGTCGTTCGGGCCCTCGAAGTGACCTTGGGGAGCGGCCGACCCTTCTCATCGTTCGGTCCGGGGCTCGGGACCTATCCCGCCCTCTCGTTCCCGATCGTCGGCCTACGACTTGGCCGGGTCGAGCTCGACGGCCGGATCGCGGGCCGTTACGCCGCCCAGATCGAAGCCGGCTTCGTCGATGAGGTGCGCACCCTGGCGGCGCGCCCAAGGCCCATGTCCGCCACGGCCCGCCAGGCCCTTGGCTATCGGGAGCTGCTCGACCATCTCGCCGGAGAGTCGTCGCTCGACGTGGCCATCGACCGGGCCACGGCCCGCACCCGACGCTTCGCCCGCCGCCAGGATCGGTGGTTCCGGCGCGACCCGCGCATCGCCTGGATCGACGCCGGGCACAATGCCCTGGCCGACACCGCGGCCATCCTGGGAGACTGACCCCGTGCAACTCACGAAGCATCACGGCCTGGCCAACGACTTCCTCATCGTGCTCGACGAGGTCAACGGTCGCGGCCTGACCATCGATGGTGCGCTGGCCATCCGGTTGTGCGACCGCCGGCGGGGTGTCGGTGCCGACGGCCTCATCCACGGCGAGGCTCCGCCCTCGGAGAGCGATGTCGATGTCGTGATGCACCTCTACAACGCCGACGGCAGCCGCGCCGAGATGAGCGGCAACGGCATCCGGTGCCTCGGACAGGCCCTGGTCATGGCCCGGGAAGTGCACGAGGCCGTGCTGGTCGTGGCTACCGACGGGGGAGTGCGGCGGCTCCAGGTCGAGGCCAGCGCCGATCAGCGCACCAGCATGGTGAGCGTCGACATGGGGCCGGCCCAACCCGGTCCCCTGATCCCCGACGAGGTCTCGGCGCGCCTGACCGGGCTCGACCGAGGAGGTCGCGAGACCGGTGACGTCGAGCCCGGTGAGGCCGATTCCGCCGATGCCGAGGGACTGAGCCGCGGCTCGGCCGCGACGCCGGGTGGGTCCCGCCGGTACCGGTCGACCACGGTCGACATGGGCAACCCCCATCTCGTGGTCGCCGTGGCCGATCCGTCCGACATCGATCTGGCGACCCTGGGCCCCTGGCTCGAACAGCGCTTCGCCGATGGCATCAACGTCGAGTTCATCGCGCCGACCGGGCGCGACTCGCTTGACCTGCGGGTGTGGGAGCGCGGCGTCGGCATCACCCAGGCCTGCGGCACCGGGGCGTGCGCCGCCGTCCACGCGGCCCACGAGTGGGGGCTGGTCGGTGAGCGTGTGCGCGTCGAGATGCCCGGGGGGGTCGTCGAGGTCGAGCTCGCCCCGTCGATCACCCTGATCGGCCCGGCGGTCCACGTGGCCACCATCGAGCTGCCGGATGGCTAGGCGACGCAAGTCGAAGCCGCCGGCAGCCGGCCCGGATCACGACGCTCCCCGCGTCGACGACGGCGACGATCCCGGGCTCGATTCCGACTTCGATCCCGACGGTGACGGCGGATTCGACGACCGTCGGTCCGGCGACGGCCAGGCCGACAATGCCGACGAGAGTCATCGTGGCGGCTTCGGCGAGTTCGGTGGCGCCTCGGGCGGTCTCATCGAGCGGACCTTCCGGGAGCGCATCGTGCTGGTAGGCGTGGTCATCGCCCCGGCCCACGAGGACGACGTCGAGCGCTCACTCGACGAACTGGCGCAGCTCGTCGACACGGCCGGGGCCGACGAGGTGGCGCGCATCCTGCAGCGGCGTCACTCACCCGAGCCGGCCACCTACATCGGCAAGGGCAAGGTCGAGGAGCTTCGAGCGCTGGCCGACGACCTCGACGCCGACACCGTGGTGTTCGACAACGACCTCACGCCCGGCCAGCAGTACAACCTGGAGAAGTTGCTGGGCCGCACCGCCCTCGATCGCACGGCGGTGATCCTCGACATCTTCGCTCAGAACGCCCACAGCCAGGAGGGCAAGGCCCAGGTCGAACTGGCCCAGTTGCGGTACCGGCTGCCCCGGCTTCGTCGGGCGGGCGGCAGCCTCAGCCAGCAGGGCGCCGGCATCGGCACCCGGGGGCCGGGCGAGACCCAGCTCGAAGTCGATCGCCGTCGACTGGTGCGTCGCATCCACAAGCTCGAGAGCGAACTGCGCGACATCGGTCGCCACCGCGACACGCAACGCAAGACCCAGCGCCGGTCGAGCCTGCGCACCGCCGCCATCGTCGGCTACACCAACGCCGGCAAGTCCACGCTGTTGAACCGGCTGACCGATGCCGGGGTGCTGGTCGAGGACCGGCTGTTCGCCACCCTCGATGCGACCACCCGGCGGCTCGACCTGCCGGGCGGCGAGCCGGTGCTGCTCACCGACACCGTCGGGTTCGTCCGCAAGCTGCCGCATCAACTGGTCGAGGCGTTCAAGTCGACGCTCGAGGTCGTGGCCGAGGCCGACCTGCTCGTGCACCTGGTCGATTCGTCAACGACCGAGCCCGACGAGCACATCGAGGCCGTGCGCCTGGTGTTGCACGAGATCGGCGCCGGCTCGGTGCCCGAGCTGCTGGTGTTCAACAAGAGCGACCTGGCTCCCGATGCCGCCGGGCGGCTGGCCTCGATGCACGCCGGATCGGTGACGTTCAGTGCGACGACCGGTGACGGCATCGAGGCACTTCTGCGCACCATCGGCGACCGGTTGCGGGCGCTCACGACCGTGTTCGAGTTGCACGTGCCGTTCGATCGTGGCGACGTCATGGCGTCGGTGCACCGGGAAGGTGAGGTGCTGGTCGAGCAGGCCGACGGCGATGGCATGCGGCTGCGTGCCCGCCTCGACGAATCGGCGGCCGATCGACTGCGGGCGTGGGTCGTTCCGGCGACGGGAACGTCGGCGTGACTGAACCTCAGCCTCCGGGATTCCGCCCGCCGCCCTATCCCTACGACGGCCTTCGTGAACTCCAGGCCATCGCCGCCGCCCACGACGGCGGGTGTGTCGATCTCTCGATCGGCACCCCGACCGATCCACCGCCCGAGGCCGCGTTGCGGGCTCTGGCCACGTCGGGAGCCGAACGGGGCTATCCGCTCTCGGTCGGCTCGCCCGCGTATCGCGATGCGGCGGCAGGATGGATGAGCCGCCGACTCGGCGTCGAGATCGACCCGGCTCAGGTGGCGGCCTGCATCGGCACCAAGGAGGTCGTCGCCGGCATTCCGCACTGGCTGCGGCTGCGCACGCCCGAGCGTGACACCGTCCTCTATCCGGCCATCAGCTATCCGACCTACGCCATGGGCGCCACACTGGCCGGCTGCCGGGCCGTTCCGGTTGCGCTCGACGCCGACTTCTGCCTCGACCTCCCCGCGATCGACCCGGCCGACATCGAGCGGGCGCTCTGCCTGTGGGTCAACACGCCGGGCAACCCGGCGGGCGGGCTCGACGATCTCGGTGCCGCGGCGGCCTGGGGCCGCTCGTACGGCGTGCCGGTCTTCAGCGACGAGTGCTACATCGAGTTCACCTGGCAGGGTGGCCCGCGAACGATCCTCGAGCACGGGTCCGATGGGGTCGTGGCCGTCCATTCGTTGTCGAAGCGGTCGAATCTGGCCGGTCTCCGGGCCGGGGTGTACGCCGGCGATGCCGACCTCGTGCACTACCTCTCCGAGGTGCGCAAGCACGCGGGGTTCCTGGTGGCGGGGCCGGTCCAGGCTGCCGCCGTTGCCGCTTGGAGCGACGACGTCCACGTCGACGACCAGCGGGACCGCTATCAGCGGCGACTCGAGCGGTGCCGCGTCATCCTCGGAGCCTGGGGAGTCGACGCGCCCATGCCGGGTGGAGCGTTCTACCTGTGGGTGCCGGCTCCCGACGGCGATGCGTGGGCCTTCGCCCGGCGGCTGGCCACCGAGGCGGGCGTGCTCGCCAGCCCCGGTGAGTTCTACGGCCCGTCCGGTGGCGGTCATGTTCGCCTCGCGCTGGTGCGGCCCGATGATCAGCTGGAGCTGATGGCTCGCCGCCTCGGCGTGGCCTGAATGCGAAGTGCGGTCAGGCGAGGTCTGGACAGGCCATGCGCGGACGGGGCCTGCGCGGACAGGCCATGCGCGGACAGGCCGGTCGGTGTCGTCCCCGCCGATGTCGGCGGGCGCGCCACAATGATCGGGTGACGCTTCCTCCCGAGCCGGCGAATGGCTCATACCAACCCTGGTCGCCGCCCCCGGTCCCGGTCGGTACGGGATCGGCTTCGACAGCCAAGAGGCCGTCGGCGGCTGGGTACTGGATCGGTGCGGCCATCGCCGTGGTGGGCGTCGTGGCCTCGATCATCTGGTTCGTGGTGACCCTCACCGGTGTCGTCGGCGCCGCCGACAGCTACCCGCGCTTCTCGGTGCCCGGAAGTCGATCGGTCGAACTCGAAACCGGGACGTACAAGATCTTCGTCGAATATCCAGGCGCCAACCTCGACCTCAGCCAGTCACCGCTCGTGAGTGGTCTGTCGGTGATCGATCCCGACGGTCGCGACGTGGCGGTCACGAACTCGGTGATCAACGAGACCTACGCCTGGAATGGCCGGGACGGCCGGGTCATCGGCCAGTTCACGTCGTCCCGCGCGGGCCGCTACACCGTGTCGGCCAACTCGGCGCGGGAGTCTTCGTCCCGTGTCGTCGATGTTGCCATCGGCCCGGGGCTCGACCTCTCGGTCGTGGGCCCGCTGCTCGGCTCCATGGCTCTCGGGGCATTCGCCGTCCTGATCGCCCTCGTCATCGTCATCATCACGGTCGTGCGTCGTGGTCGCTGGAAGCGATCGCGGCGACCGTCGATGACTGTTGGCGGGTACCGGGGGCCGTCCGGGCCGGTCGCCTACGGCGCCTCCGGGCCTGGCGACTGGGGTGGCTACCCCGGCTATTCCCCTGGTCCCTCAGGTCCCTCAGGTCCCTCCGGTCCGCCCTCCATGCCCGGTCCGTCCGTTCCACTCGGCGCCCCTCCTCATGGCGACTTCCCTTCGGCGCCGCCCGCCCCGTGGTCTCCGGACCCGGCACCTCCCGCGGCCCCGGGCTCGTGGGGCGCGCCGAGCGGTCCGCCGGTTTCGCCGCCGCTATCGGCGCCGGCCCATCCTCCGGGTTGGGACTCGGCTCCCGGCGTCGCGCGGCCGGTTGCGCCGCCGGCAGACCCGGAGGACGGATCAGGCACCCCGTGAGTCGGACGGTGTTCGGCTCTGGCCGCGACCGATCAGCTGGGCTATCGGCGGGTGGATCTTGATCTCCGGCCCGCTGGCCCCCGACCTGAGCGCACCCGCCCCCGGGGCCCGTGCACCCGGCGCGCCCCGGCTCGGTTCGGTCGCCCTCGGCCGCCTTGGGCTCGCCCTCGTGGCCTGCGGCCTACTCGGTGCGGTGGCGTGGGGCGTCTTCGTGTCGCCGCTCGGGTTCACCCGCTATCCGTTGACCGAGCGCGACCGCACGTTCACGATTCACCGCGCCGGAACCTACGTCGTCTACATCGAGTACCCGGGAGCGAGCGGCGCGGCATTGCCACCTGCCCTCGACATCAACGTCGCCTCCTTGGCGGGCCGGCCGATCGAGGTTCGCCCCCTCGGCGCCAGCGGACTGCGGAGCGCTCCTGGCGCCTACCGCCTCGGGCCCTACGAGGGCCGGGCCGTCGCGCTGATCGTCGCCCGCGAGGCGGGCACGTTCCTGGTCACGATCGAGCCCACCCCGGCATCGCAGGTCGACCCATCCCAGGAGCAGGTCATCGCCGAGGCCACGATCGCCCTCGGTCGGGGATGGAGTCGCGGTTGGCTGGCCTCGTGGGGTGGCGTCGTACTGGTGGTGATGGCGCCGATCCTCGCCGGGATGATCCTGATGGCGATGGGCTGGCGTCGTGGCCGGCAACCGGCAACCGACCGGTAGCCTCTGGCTCCATGTCCGACCTGAAGTCCACCATCGAGTCCCTCTGGCAGAACCGAGCTGAGCTCGCCGTCGATGATGTCGACGCCAATCGGGCCGTGCTCGAGGCCGTCACCCTGCTCGACCGGGGCGAGGCCCGGGTCGCCGAGATCGCCGCCGACGGGTCTGTGATCGTGCACGAGTGGCTCAAGCTGGCGATCCTCCTCTACTTCCGGCAGAGCGAGATGGCCACCCTCGAGATCGGGCCGTTCGAGTACGCCGACAAGATCCCCCTCAAGCACGACTATCAGGCGGCCGGGGTGCGCGTCGTGCCCGGCGCCTCGGCCCGTTTCGGCTCGTTCCTCGATCGTGGTGTCGTGATGATGCCGAGTTATGTCAACATCGGCGCGCGGGTCGGCGCCAACAGCATGGTCGACACGTGGGCGACGGTCGGCTCGTGCGCCCAGATCGGCGCCAACGTCCATCTCGGCGGAGGGGTGGGCATCGGTGGCGTGCTCGAGCCGCCGCAGGCCGCGCCGGTGATCATCGAGGACGACGCCATGATCTTCAGTCGTTGCATCGTCGTCGACGGGGCGCGGGTCGGGGCCGGCACGGTGTTGGGCGCTGGTTGCGTGCTGTCGAGCACGATTCCTGTGATCGATGCCGAGACCGGCCAGGAGCTCAGCCGGGGCCATGTGCCGCCGTGGTCCGTGGCCGTCTCGGCGACCCGACCCCGATCCTTCCCGGGCGGCCAGTTCGGTCTGCCGTGCGTGCTGGTGATCAAGCGACTCGACGAGGGCGAGCGCCACGACAAGGCCCAGCTCAACTCGATCCTGCGCGATCACGGCGTGGCCCAGTGACCGGTACCGGGTCATGAGCGATCTGATCGCCCTCACGGCCTCGCTGATCGACATCCCGTCGGTGAGTCGCGCCGAGGCCCCCCTGGTGGCGTTCATCGAAGCCGAGCTCAGCTCGGTGCCAGGGCTCGAGCTCACTCGGGTCGGCGACAACCTGGTGGCTCGCACCCGACTCGATCGCCCGCTCCGCCTGGTGCTGGCCGGTCACACCGACACCGTTGCGCCCAACGGCAACGAGACCGCCCGCATCGACGGCGACCGTCTGTCGGGTCTCGGGGCCTGCGACATGAAGGGTGGGTTGGCCGTCATGGTCGACCTGGCCCGCACCGTCACCGACCCGGCCGTCGACGTCACCCACGTGTTCTACGCCCGCGAGGAGATCGCCGCGGCCGAGAGCGGGCTGCTCGAGTTGCAGGCGGCCCGCCCTGACCTCCTCGTCGGTGATGCCGCCCTGCTCGGTGAGCCGACGTCGGCGATCATCGAAGCGGGCTGTCAGGGCACCATGCGCATTCGCATCACGCTGGCCGGCCAACGGGCCCACACGGCCAGGCCGTGGATGGGCCGCAATGCGGTGCATCGGCTGGCTCCTCTGCTCGCCGCGGTCGCCGCCTGCCCCGAGCGCCAGCCGGTGCTGCAGGGTTGCCGCTATCACGAGGTGCTCCAGGCCGTGCAGGTGGGCGGGGGTGTGGCGGGCAACGTCGTGCCCGACCATGTCGAGGTGCTGCTCAATCACCGCTTCGCCCCCGACTGCTCGTCGACCGAGGCCGAGGCCCGCGTCCGTGCCGTCGTCGGGCCCTGGCTCGAAGACGGCGACACGTTCGACGTCATCGATCTCGCCGTGGGTGCGGCGCCGTCCCTCGATCATCCGTTGATCGCGACGCTCGTCGATCGCAACCAGCTCGGTGTCCAGGCCAAGTTGGGCTGGACCGACGTCGCCCGCTTCGCCGAGCTCGGTGTCCCCGCCGCCAACTTCGGTCCGGGCGATCCGACCCTCGCCCACACGACCGACGAGTTCGTAACCCGGGGCGAACTCGACGCTGTCTTTGCATCCCTCGACGATCTGCTCCGTCGGGGCGTCGACGCCGTTCCTTCTCCTTAGACTCACGCCGTCATCGTCCGCCGGAGCCGTCCGGGCTCCGGCCCGCATCGAGGAGACCCATGGCCATCGAGATCGGGCAGCCCGCCCCCCAGTTTTCCCTCAAGGACAGCAACGGTGAGGTCGTGACCCTTTCGGATTTCCGGGGCAGCCAGGCCGTGGCCCTGGTCTTCTACCCGTTCACCTTCACCGGGGTCTGTGAGGGCGAGCTCTGCCGCCTGCGTGACGACCATGCCGAGTTCGAAGCGGCCGGGGTGCAGGTGTTGGCCTGCTCGTGTGACACCCGGTTCGCCCAGCAGCAGTGGGCCCAGGCCCAGGGGTATCAGTTCCCGGTGCTGTCGGACTTCTGGCCGCACGGTGAGGTGGCCAAGGCCTATGGAGTCTTCAACGACGCGGTCGGCTGTGCCAACCGGGCGACGTTCCTGATCAACGCCGACGGCATCGTGGTCGACGCCTTCGCGAGCCCTGATCTGGGCACCGCCCGGGAGAAGAGCCGCTACGCCGAGGCGCTCGGGAAGCTCTGACCCCTGCTGCCCGGTCGGGCTGAAGTCTTCGACCGACAGGAAAATCCAAGCGAGGGCCCGTCGCCGATCGGCCACGGGCCCTCGTGATTTTCGCGACCGCGCGTGGCTGGCAGGTCAGATCTGGGATAGCTCAGACTTTGCGCATCACGGTGACGACCTTGCCGAAGACCGACACCTCATCGAGGTCGTAGACCATGGCATCGAGCCGGTCGTTGGCCGGCAGCAGGATGATCTGGTCACCGACCCGGGAGTAGGTCTTGACCGTGGCCTCGTCGCCGGGGATGCCGGCCACGACGATGTCGCCCTTCTCGGCCGTGGTCTGGGCGCGGGCCACGATGTAGTCACCGTCGAGGATGCCGAGATCGATCATGGAGTCGCCTCGGACCCGCAGCATGAACAGGTCGCCGTCACCGGTGAAGTCGGCCGGCAGGGGCAGGACCTCCTCGACGTTCTCCTGGGCGAGGACGTCGGTGCCGGCGGCGACATCGCCGACCAGGGGCACGTGGCGGACGGGGCGCCGGTCGAGGTCGGAGGCGCCGGACGTCGGGTCGTAGCGCACCTCGATGGCTCGGGGTTTGGTGGGATCGCGGCGCAGGTAGCCGAGGCGCTGGAGGCTGGCGAGATGGGAGTGCACCGTGGACGGCGACGCCAGGCCGACGGCTTCGCCGATCTCGCGCACTGACGGAGGGTACCCCCGGGTGTTGGCCTGGAGCTCGATGAAGTCGAGTATCTGCTGCTGGCGGGCGGTGAGGGGCTTGCTGACGGGCATGGTGTTGCTCCTTGGTCTCGAACGATGACTGGACGGCTGGTACTTCGGACAAGCGGTTCGCCGCCGCCAGAACTGCCTGACGATGCCGAACGAGTGTTCGTACTGTACCCCGCCCCTCGCCTCGTGGCAAACAATTGTTCGCTTTGCCTCTTGACGACGAACGAGCGTTCGTGGTTTGCTTCGGTTGGTTCAGGAACGATTGTTCGACGAACGATCGTTCTAGCAGATCCGAGCGTCCAACTGGTGGCATTCGGATCCGGTCGGTTCGACCAGGTGCCCGTCGCAGGTGCGGAGAGACGGTCATCGGGTCGGCTCGGCCGACTTCCTGTCACACCCCCCGAGGAGACTGTTTCCCATGGCTGCTGTCGTCGCTTTCCCCCATCACACCCCCCGCCCCGCACCTCGCCCCGTCGTCGTGCCGAGCCGGCCGCCCCTCCAGGTCCTTCCCGGCGGTAGGCGGGCGGCCCGGGCCTACGCCCATTCCCACCGTGACCCCCGGCGCCTGCACCCGGCCGTCTATCGCCGGCGCCGGCTCGGCCTGGTGCTGGCCCTGGTCGCAGCGGTGGTCGTGAGCTATCTGGCCCTGACCGGCCTCCGGGTGCTCACCTCCGATGCCGGCGCCGGGTCCGAGCCCGCATCGGTCGTACCCGCATCGGCGTCCATCCCGGCCACCGGCGAGGTCTACGTGGTGCAACCTGGCGACACCCTCTGGTCGATTGCCCGATCCCTCCAGCCGTCGGGCGATGTTCGCGGCCTCGTCGACAAGCTGGCCGACCGTTCCGGGGGTGGGGGCCTGCTCGCCGGTCAGTCTCTGCGGCTCGATGGGCTCGTTTCCTGACGAGGGGGCAACCGGTCGCCATCCCGCCGGCCATCGGGCCCCGGTTCGGCATCGGGTGGCGCCCATCGACACGGTGCACGGGGTGGGGTGCCCCGACTCCCGTCAACCGTTGCTCGAGCCACGGCCTGGCCGACCCGCCAGGATCGGGGCCCTGGTCGAGGTCGACGATTCTCCGGGATCGGCAGCGGGCGGTAGCGTCCTGGCCGTGCGGTGCCCAGCGTGCTCGAGTGACGACGACAAGGTGGTCGACTCGCGCACCAACGACGATGGCTCCTCGATCCGTCGCCGGCGCGAGTGCCTGGTGTGCGGAAACCGCTTCACCACCTTCGAGCGCCACGAGGCCGTCCCGCTCGTCGTGGCCAAGCGATCGGGCGATCGGGTGCCATTCGATCGCAGCAAGGTCGAGTCCGGCATCCGCTCGGCGGCCAAGGGCCGACCGATCGACGATCAGCGCGCGGCCGATCTGGCCGGCGAAGTCGAAGACGAGCTTCGCCTGCTCGGTGGCGATGTCACCAGCGACCAAATCGGTCTGGCGGTGCTCGAGCGCCTCCGTGAGGCCGACCACGTTGCCTACGTGCGGTTCGCCAGCGTCTACAAGGACTTCGACGATGCCGCCGACTTCCAGGCCGAGCTCCGGCTGCTCACCAAGGACACCGAGCCCAAGCGCCATTGAGCATCGGGGGCCCGGGCCGCGTGTGGGTCCGCCGCGGGCTGACCCTGCTCGTTTGTGGGCCCTCTCGTAGTGGGACGGCGCTCACACTCCGACGGAGACCCGCACGTAGCGCAACAGCAGCAGGCCGTCCTGTTCGAGCACGCGGTCGAGTCGCAGCCGCTGCGCTTGGTCCAGCGGCGACCCGTGCATGATCCGGCTCGCCGCACCGCCGGCCAGGACCGGCGCGATGGTCAGGCATGCCTCGTCGATCAGGTCGGCCGCCAACAACTGGCCGTTGAGCGTGGGCCCGCCCTCGCACAGCACCACCCCGGCGCCCGTGCCGGCCAGGGCGGTCAGGCCGGCGGCGAGGTCGACTGTGTCGGCTCCGGCCACGATCACCTCAGCCACGTCCGAGGCCCGGGCCAGCTGCTCCGGCGATGGCCGGGTACCGGTGAGCACCAGGGGACGGTCGGGCGAGTCGGTGAACAGCGGGCCCGAGAGATCCAGGTCGAGTCGGCCGGTCACCACGGCGATCCGTGGCACCGGCGCCTGCCCGCGAGCCGCTCGCCGGGCCTGCTGATCGATCGACGGCTTCGACGGCTGGTAGTTCTCGGCCCTGACCGTGCCCGCTCCCACCAGGATCACGTCGGCCACCGCTCGCAGGGCCCGGAACACGGCTCGGTCGCCGGGCCCACCGAGCTGACCCGAGAGCCCATCGATCGAAGCGGCGCCGTCGGCACTGGCGATCATGTTGGTGAGTACCCAGGGTCGGCCCGCCGGCGCCGGCCGGGCATCAGCCGCGTAGAGCTCGTCGGGGTCGACGTCGTCGATCGGCGTGGGCAGCAGTTGGCGCATCGAAGGACCGTACCAAGTGATGCCGGTCGTTCGATTTGCGGAGTCGATCGTCGGGTCGACGGCCGAACTGTGGATAGGGGGGGAGTTGTCCACCGGAAATTCACAGGTTGTTCCCTCTTACTTCCCACAGGGCATCCTTCGTATGGTCTGATCCATCAACGGACCTGCGGCGCAACCGATCGGAATGGTGGCTGGCGTCTGTGGCTCTTGGCTGGCAGGACGACTCCTGGGGGGCTCGAGTGTCTCGCGTTGGCTCACGATCATTCGTGGGTCGACGCGATCGGGTTCTGACCTGCTCGTTTGCGCCGCAGCATCCGTTGAGGTCGCCGGGTGGCGAGATTTCTCCCACAAATCGGCGGTCAACCGTTGACAAGGCGGTAACTACGGTGGTGTAATTCCAATCCACATCTTGTGGCTAGGGGGAAATCGGGAGCAGTCCCGCCACTACATGTTGTGTTCATGCTGGCCATGAGCGCGGCTCCGTAGACGGGCAATCCAGCTGGCGGTCGCTAGCCTGGACCCCCCTCGCAGCGTGAATGGCCGGTTCTGCCGGTCGGCAACAAAGGGGGCCGGTTCCGCCGGTCACCAGCAGGTAACCGCGGCAGTTCGATCAACGAGGAGAATCCATTCATGGCTATGGCGCCGGAGCAGGTTGGTATCGGGATTCGTCGGTACTTCACCACCGAGGGGGTCCACCCCTACGACGAGATCAGCTGGGAGCAACGCGATGCCCGCATCACCAACTTCCGTGACGGCTCGGTCGCCTTCGAGCAACTCGATGTCGAGTTCCCGGCCGACTGGTCGCTGAACGCCACCAACATCGTCGCCCAGAAGTACTTCCGCGGCACCCTGGGCCTGCCCGAGCGCGAGAGCTCGCTGCGCCAGGTCATCGACCGGGTCGTCGACACGGTCACCGAGTGGGGCACCCATGACGGCTACTTCGAGAGCGTGGCCGAGGCCCGGGTCTTCGCCGACGAGCTTCGCCACCTCGTCGTCACCCAGAAGGCTGCCTTCAACTCGCCGGTGTGGTTCAACATCGGTGTGAAGGGTGTGCCCCAGCAGGCCTCGGCCTGCTTCATCCTCGCCGTCGACGACAAGATGGATTCCATCCTCAACTGGTACGTCGAAGAGGGCACGATCTTCAAGGGCGGCTCGGGCTCGGGCATCAACCTCAGCAAGATCCGGTCCAGCGTCGAACTGCTCAAGGGTGGCGGCACGGCATCGGGCCCGGTCAGCTTCATGCGCGGCGCCGACGCCTCGGCCGGCACGATCAAGTCGGGCGGCAAGACCCGTCGGGCCGCCAAGATGGTCATCCTCAACGTCGACCATCCCGACATCGAAGAGTTCATCTGGTGCAAGTCCACCGAGGAGAAGAAGGCCCGGGCCCTCGAGGCCGCCGGCTTCGATATGAGCCTCGACGGCAAGGACATCACGTCCATCCAGTACCAGAACGCCAACAACTCGGTGCGGGTCACCGACGAGTTCATGCAGGCCGTGGTCGACGATGCCGACTGGCACCTCCGGGCCGTCATCGACGGCACCATCGTCAAGACGATCCGGGCCCGTGACCTGATGCGTCAGATCTCGCTGGCCACCTGGGAGTGCGCCGATCCCGGCATGCAGTTCGACACCACCATCAACCGGTGGCACACCGCCACCAACACGGGTCGCATCAACGGGTCCAACCCGTGCTCCGAATACATGCACCTCGACAATTCGGCCTGCAACCTGGCCAGCCTCAACCTGCTCGAGTTCCTCGGCGACGACGACACGTTCGACGTCGAGGGCTTCAAGGCGGCCGTCGCCGTCATCTTCACCGCCCAGGAGATCCTGGTCGGCAACGCCGACTACCCGACCGAGCCCATCGCCGAGACGTCCCGCCGATTCCGTCAGCTCGGCATCGGCTACGCGAACCTCGGCGCCATGCTGATGGCCCTCGGCCTGCCGTACGACTCCGACGAGGGTCGGGCCTGGGCGGCCGGGGTCACGGCCCTCATGACCGGCCATGCCTATGCCACGTCGGCCCGCACCGCGGCCCGCATGGGGCCGTTCACCGGCTTCACCGAGAACGCCGATCACATGCTGCGCGTGCTCGACATGCACCGCCAGCAGGCCGCCAACATCGACGAAGAACTCGTGCCGCACGAGCTGCTGAGCGCCGCCCAGCAGTCCTGGGACGAGGCCTGCGAGATCGCCGACGACCACGGTGTGCGCAATTCGCAGGCTTCGGTCCTGGCGCCCACCGGCACCATCGGCCTGATGATGGACTGCGACACCACCGGCATCGAGCCCGACCTCGGTTTGTGCAAGATGAAGAAGCTCGTCGGTGGCGGCAACATGGCCATCGTGAACCAGACCGTGCCGCGGGCCCTGCGTCGGCTCGGCTACTCGCCCGATCAGGCCGCCGAGATCGTCGCCTACATCGACGAGAACAAGTCGATCCTCGGGGCCCCGCACCTGGCCGCCGATCACGTGTCCGTGTTCGCCTGCTCGATGGGTGACAATCCGATCCATTACCGCGGCCACGTCAAGATGATGGGTGCCGTGCAGCCGTTCATCTCGGGGGCCATCTCCAAGACGGTCAACATGCCCGAAGAGGTCACGGTCGAAGAGGTCGAGCAGCTCCACATCGACGCCTGGCAGCTCGGCATCAAGGCCGTCGCCATCTATCGCGACAACTGCAAGGTGGCCCAGCCGCTGGCCATGGCCAAGAAGGGCGGCGACACCGCCGAGACCGGAGCGGCGGCGGCTGCGGCGGCCACCGACTCGGTCGAGCGCATCGTCGAGAAGATCGTCTACCAGCCGGTCCGCCAGAAGCTCGCCCGCACCCGCTCGTCGCACACCTTCGAGTTTCGGGTGGCCGACTGCAAGGGCTTCGTCACCGTA
>Ga0315292_10000585_pt1 | contig 17441 bp, 11 predicted proteins | sample YL17G13_0_MG_FD_204029 | JGI IMG/M metagenome (GOLD analysis project Ga0315292, IMG submission 204029) | Sediment microbial communities from Yellowstone Lake, YNP, Wyoming, USA - YL17G13_0 | ecosystem: Environmental > Aquatic > Freshwater > Lake > Sediment | place: USA: Wyoming | collected... | reverse complement strand
TGTTGGTCTTCGACATGATCTCACGCAGGGCTTCGGTAGCCACGGTCATCTCTTCGGGCGTCTTGGCGGCATCGACCATCTTCTCCCCCAGCAGGCGAATCTGCCCCTGCGTGATCTGGAGCTTGCCGTCCGTGTCGGTCAGCTTCTTCTGGAAGATGTCCAATGACTTGCTGATGGTGCCGCCCAAGTTCTCCACGGCTTCGGAGATGTGGAATCCCTTGGCAGCAGCGTCCCCCAACAGGTTGTACTTGCCCAGCAACTTATCGACTTGCTGCGTGACCCGGCCCGTGGCGATGATCTTCTTGGCGTCCTCCTGCAAGGCCCGCACCTGCTCATCAGTGACGGCCTTGTAACCGCTCTGCTGCTTCAGGACCTTCTGATAGACCTTCTCCTCCTCCGCTGCCTTGTCCCGCGCCGCCTGTGCGGAGCGTAGCTGGGCTTCGGCTTCGGCCACGGTGAGCTTGCCGTGCCCCTTCATCGCCTCCTCGACCTTCTTCTGGGCCTCTGCTACCGCATCCGTGGCTTGGAGCAGCACGGAGTAGCGTTGCACGTAGCCTTCCATGGTCGGCTTGCCGTTCTTGAACACATCGATGTACTTGGCAGCCTCCGCACCCAGCTTCTCTTGCTCGGCATTCCACGCCTTGTAGAGCGCGACGCTGTGGCCGATGGCCGGGACAGCGTTCCACCACGACTTGCTCGCCTCATCCGAGATGCGCTTGTAGGCCCCGATCCGCTTGTCCGCGAACGTGGTGTTGCCCATTAGCTGGTCGGCCTTGTCCATCTGCTCGGCAGCCGAGATCGTGTTGAGGACCAGATAGCCCAGCGCCATGATCAAGGCACTGATCGCCATGATGATCAGGCCCACACCACTGGCCGCGAGCGCCGCATCGAACACTGCCACCGCACCTGTGACAGCCATCACCCCGATCTTCAGCATCGAAAAGACGCCCACCAGCGTCATCACCACGTCAATGTGCTTGACGACGACTTCAACCAGTTGGCGAAACACCTGCAACACCGGGCGGATCGCCGCCGCAAAATCCGAAGCCCCCGAACCTGCCACGGCGTACTCGTTGCCGATGGCTTGGAGGTTCTTCATCAGCTTGATGCCTTCCTCCACGAACACTTGGTAGAGGGGCATCAGGGCAGCACCGATAGCGGTCTTCGCCTCGTCGGTCTGCACTGCCAACGAACTCATCTGCCGCGCCAGCAACCCTTGGGTCATGGCTGCCGCTTTCGACTGTTGATCGAGCTTCTTCTGCACCGCCTCCATCATCACCAGCGACTTGGTGTGGTTGTCGATGGCCCCTACGGAAGTGTCATGGGAGTTGGCGTACTTCTTCAACTCCCCTTGAAGATCGACGGTGACGCCCAGTTGCCGCAGCGAGCGCGTGGTGAGGTTCTGCACCGAGAAGATCAGCCGGTTGAGGGCACTGGGTGCATCAGTCCCGGCAACCGTGGCAAGGTCCTTCGCCCCCTTGGCGAATGCCTCCATCTTGTCCACCGGCAGATCGGCGCGGACCATCTTGGTCAGGGCTTGGGCTGCCGCCTCCGAGGAGTAGCCCATCTGCTTCATCGCTTCGTGCACGCCCTTGATCTGATTCGCGGCGATGCCTGCACTCTGGGCGACAGCGACCATCGTGGCCGACAGCTTCTCGTCCTGTGCCGCAGCCGTGGCGAGATCGGTGATGAAGCGAACGAGTTGCAGCGCGACGAAAGCCTTGGCCACCATCTGTGCGGTGTTGGCCAACTCACTCATGGCCTTCATGTTCTTGTTGACGCCATCCAGTTGCGCCCTCAGGTTGGAGATGGCGTTGGGGTGCACTGGGTCTTGGGGCTTGGGCGCGTTGCTGCCTGCACCCAGCACCTTGTTGATGGCGTCCACCTGCGTCTTGATCTGGGCCAAGACATCCTTCATCTCATTCTTGGCGCGAATGACGATCTCTAGTACGCTTTCAGCCGCCATCTTGTAGCTCCTCTAGGAACTGCTTGAAGCCATCCTTCGTTGCGTTCACGGCGTTGCGATTCGCCGCCGCCATGTTCGCCAAGTCCGCTCGCCTGCGTTCTGCTGCCAGCACTGCAAACCACGTCGCCGTTTTCAGCGACATCTTCATCACGTCGGGGAAGCGATAGCCGGAACCAACGAGGATGTCGATGAGTCGGGGGATGATGTAGTCGAGAGTGCTTGGGTGTGCGCCACTGCGAGGCTTGCGGACGCCCTTTGCAGTGACGCGAGTAGGTTTTTTACGTTGGGCACCGACTGTTCCCACACGGCAGTCAGCAGATCGATCTGCATCTGCACCGGCATCTTCCTGATGTCGGCCTCCTGACCTTCGGCATCGATGCCCAGTGCGATGATCTCGGCCACCAGCTTCGGCGCGGTGGCAATGAGCATGGTGAAGTCCATCTTGTTCGTGCTGAAGAAGGCCGCGAGCGGGTCCTTGTACTCAGCCATCAGCCTGACTGTTTGCTCCAGATCGAGTCCGTGCGCGGACACGCTGGCGCTGCCCAACACAACCTTGATTGGTTGGGGCAGCAAGTCCTTGACGACAACAGCGACCATGTTCACCACTCCTTTGGGGGCACAATGAAAAAGGGGACCGGAATCACCCGGCCCCCTCATACTACCTGCACCTAACGGCAGGTGCTATCGCAGCAGCGTGACCTTGAAGAACTTGCTGCCCGTGACTTGCAGCGAGTCGGCCAGTACATTGCCGTCGAGGACGAATTGCCCGATGCCGTCACCGATCAGCGCCAGTTCCTTCAGCGGGTCCACAATGAAGCGGAACACCTCGACCACCACCGGGTTGCCGCCATCCGCCGTGTTCAGCCCTTCGAACCGCATGTACTTCTCGGTCGAGAGGGAGGTCATTGCGGTGACGACGTTCTGCGCAGCCGCGTTGTAGTCGATGGCAATGGCCAGCCCATCCGTGGCGATCAGCGGAACACCGATAGTGATCGTCGTTGTGGTGATGGCGATCTTCACCTTCTTCGTGCTGGTGTTGATCGAGGTGATGCGGGCGGGCTTGTTGTTGACCAGCGCCGCATCCGTGCCCGCGAGACCACTGACCACAAAGTAGCCGCCGACACCCGCATCGATGATCGACTGCGGAGGCGTTGCTGCCCACGTGAACTCGGTTTCCGCACCCGCCGTGACGCTGGCCGGGGCCGTGACTGCACTGAGCGTGGTGAGCTTGTCCACCGCCAGCCCACCCGTGCCATCGTTGAACTTGATCGACCCAGCGGTAGCGTTGAGCAGGTAGTCCCACGGCGTTGTGGAGTTGGTGTACAGCGTCAGGGCCGTGACGCCCTGCTTGACCACGACGTTCGTGGCCTCGATGTTGGCCAGCGCCACCACCTTTCCCATGTACAGCTTGGTCGCTTCGGCGGTCACTATCGCCGCTGCCTGCGAGGTGTAGCCGCCCGCCAGCGCACTGGCCAGCCCTTCCTTGCTGAAGTTCTCGATGGTCATGCTGATTGAGGACTTCAACTCGGTGACCAGACGCAGATCGATGGCACGATTGCCGGTTTGCGACTCCTTGTGTTCCAGAGTCGTCGCCGCGAGGCCCAGCTTCAGGGCGCTCACGTTGCCCACGGGGATCAGCCCCTTGGGCTTGCCAGCGGAGTCGCGGTCGCCAATCATCACGACCCCTTGCCCGCTGAAGTAATAGTTGTTGCCGTCGAAGGTAGACATTGAGCTTGCTCCTGTCCTGTGTCAGTGGGTGGGTCGGCTTACCGCTTGTTGTACCAGAACACGAACACCGACTTCCCAGTGAGGTTCGTGGTGGACTTGAACCCACCCGTAGACGTGCCTCCTGCGAGGTAGCCTCCACCCGACGCCGTGCAGTGGTTCGTGTCTTCGGTGAGGGTGATCAGGTTGCCGTACTTCGCCATGGTCGGCCTGAAGATCGTCTTGGCCCCATTTATCGACGCCTCGTAATCGAGACAGTGGTTGAAGGCGTAAGCGTTGAAGCAGCGGGCGATCTCCGTGGCTTGCGGCGTGTTGGACAGCTTCACGTCGAACTCGGTCTCCAGCGCCGGTTCCGCTCGCGCCGTGAACGTCACGCCATTGACCGTCACCGTATCGCCTGCGATGACCGTGGCGCTGGTCACGTAAGGCGCTGCCGGATCGGTCGTAGTCTCGGCCAGTGTGCTGACCGTGCCGACAACCGTAGCGCCGTTGCCTGCGCCTTCCTGCACGGAGGTCAAAGTCACGATGTTGACGCCGTTGCTGGCGGCATACACCTGCCCATCGTTCCACTTGCTGCCGGTGTAGCGAGCCTCGTAGGCATTGATCGTCGCCGCGAGGTTGTCGCAGGAGATGGCGAAGGTCGTCCCGATCTTGACGTGCGTGGCGGCAGTCGGCGCAGTCTTGAACGTGTAGGTCACGTCGTTGACCACCACCGTGTCGGTAGTGTCATGCGGCTGGTCGGTGAAGGTCAGGGTGCCGGTCGCCTTGCACGATTGGATCGTGATATTGGCCGTGTCATCCACCCATGCGCCACTGACTTGCGTGGTGCCGTTGCTGCCACCCACCACTGCCGTCTTGGTGCCGGTCAACGTGGTGGCAATCGTGGTGGGGGCGGCAACCGCACCCAGCGAAGCGTTCCACGTCAGGGTGTACGGAGTGCCACCCCCGGCTGCGCCCACGCCACCCGTGACCACGACATCACCCGGGTTGACGTTCGACAAGCCCACGATGGCAGCTTGCAGAGCGACAGCGGTAATGTCGAATGCGAGACCGGCAGCCGTCTGCGCGTTCCACACGAAGGACCACGTGCCGCCCGTGCCGTCCACGGTGATGGTCTGTGCCGCCGCTACCGCAGCGGTGACCACTGCCGGGGGCACCAGCGCCGCGAGAAGCGTGTCCTCGTCGCGCATCGCCGCCACGTCCATCTTCGAACCAGCGGACACGCCTGCGACTACGGACGGCGACAGGCCCGCGAGTTCGCGGACGATCTTGGGGAGTCGGTCGGTCAGTCCCGAACCGCCTTGCAACAGCGTGGGTAGAACCTGTTCACGTGCCATGTGCGTTGCTCCTATGGGTTGGGGAAGTCAAACCGCGACCTTCCAGTTCGTGCCTTTGCATTGTGCCGTACTGCCCAGCCTCCTAACGCACTGTCAGGTCAGGATGAGGACGGTACTCCACGTCTGTTTGTAGATGACGGCGTTGCCAATGACGCCTGCCGGGGCCTCGCGCACGAACCGCCATTTGTGCCCCCCGGGAGCGGACGTGAGCCTGATCTGCTCGCGCATCAGGCGCAGCAAGCGCACGGCTTCGGCAGTATCGGCAGTGCTGCCCACCAGCCCGCCTTGGACGATCAACAGGATCGTGCAGGTGAACTCGCTGGCCATGCCCTGCCGGGAGGGATCGCCCCCCGTGGCATTGATGCCCGCATAGATGACCCCCGCCATGGGGAATTTCGCGCCCTTCAGGATGGCAAGAAGGTCTTGCTCTGACAGGACAGGCTCGGTCTTGTCCACCAGTTCCGGCACCAGCCGGATGCGAGCCATGATGTCGTCCCAGCACGCAATCGGGTCGTTGGTTGTACTCATAGCCCAAGGGTCTCCGCGATTTGCTGCATGATGCGCCCTTCGAACAGTTCCACGTCCTCTTCCGGCACGCCCAAGAACTGACGCACGGGCATCCCATCAAGACCGAACTGGTGCTTCTGCCCGTACTCCTGCCCCTGAGCGTTGATGGCCCCCGCGATAATCCGGCGCTCGGCTTCGTCGTCATTGCCTTCGGCTGCCGGGGTCAGTTGGATCGAGCGCCACAGCGTGCCTGTATCGAACAGGGTGCCGGGGTCACCATCCAATCGACGCAGCATCCCGGCTGCGGAAGGTTCCCACGGTCGGCCTTCAGGGTCCTTCTCTTCCAGATAGCGCAGGCGCGTGCGGTTCAGGATGATCGCTGCGGCGGCGTCCACCAACTTGGTGGCAGCCGTTGCTTCCATGATGTTCGCCAGCGTCACCTGTAGCGCGGCGGCGTCGATGTCGAAACTGAGAGAGAAGCCAGCCATCAGCCGATGACCAGCGGTGAATAGGTGAATGTGCGATTGCGTAGGTAGGGTTCTACCATCTTGCCCATGATGTCGAAATCGATCTTGGCTGCTTCGTTGGCTGCCCGCACCATACCCACAGAAGTGGATGAGGGCTGCGCCAGCATGTGCGGCATGTACGCCAGAACGGCCTCTTGCAGCCAATAGGGAGCCTTGTGCGTCGAGTCGAACCCCGCCTTGTACGTGACGCTTATCCAGTAGCTCAGATAGTCTTCGGGCACCAGTATGTAGCCGCGAATGTGATCGATCACAAAGTCGGTGACAGTTTCGGACGATTCGGTGATGTTGGCCCGGGTTGTGGCGGCAATGATGGTCATCTCTTCATCCCACACGAAGGCTTGACCCAGCTTGCAACAGCACATGCCCGTGAGCGAAGCTGGGTACATGCCTGCGTTGAGGTAGAACAGATCGACGCGGGAAGTGGGTTCGAATGGGGTGTTGAGGATGCCTTGCAGGACTGCGTGCGCCGCAGTGAGCGTTGAATCGATGGTGTTGCGGACTTCAGTGATGTCTTTCAGCGCCATCCGCTGGAGGACTGCATCTGTGTCAATGATCAGCTTCATCGCCATGCTGTTCTCCAATGTGCATACGTATGCACAGGATAGGGTCTATCTAGCCTCTAATTAGACCTTAATCGCACCCCACCTGTGCTGGGGATCGAGGCGATGTCCCAGTACACCAGCGCCAAAATCAGCGCATAGATCAGCGCCGTCAACCATACCCAACGGAACTCCAACCAGCAACGATGGAGGCGCGAGCGTGCACGCCCCCAGAGAGTCATGTCAGACAGTGACGCCGACAGGGTTGCCGTCTTTGTCCTTCAGCCGCATCGTGCCCGTATCGAGTTCGCCGTCGTCGCCGTCTTGATCCGCGAGTTCATCGATGGTGCCTACGGGTCCAGTGCGCGGGCCGGGGTCTTCATCGCGCACCTTGGCCGTTGTGCTGGGGGCCGACAACGTGCTGCCTTCAACCGCACCGGACATCTGCTTAAAGAACCTGCGCCCGTAATCGTCACGGTAGTTCAGGAAGCGACTGAGGGCGTCGGCTGCCACCGGGTACACCCGGGGCTTGCCTTCGCTGTCCTTGGCGTAGAACACCTCGCGCTCGGGGGTAACGTAGGTAGAGCAGCCATTGATCAGGCGCACGTAGATTTGCTCGGGGGCCGCTGTCACTGGTGTGGCTTCATTGGTCGGCTTGCGGTTCAACACTGCTGCCATTGCCTGTCTCCTCAGAGTGAAAAAAACCCGGGTGGACCTTTCGGCCCAACCCGGGGGAGGATGGCACTAACCCAGACGAGGGTCAACTACGGAGAAAACTGGTCAGCCCAGATTGGTGTAGGTCACCACGGCGTCGGTTTCCTCGACGGCGCAGGCCACGCGACAGGTCAGGACGATGATGTAGACCCGGGCGCGGATGTCCTTGTCGAACTCGATGGTCACCTTGCGCTGGATGCCGAAGATCAGGTTCAGCGGGTCCACGTACAGGCCCTTCGCGGCGGGCATCAGCGGCACGCTCTGGAGTTGGCTGCCCCATGCGTAGATCGGGCCGGTGCCTTGCAGCATCGAATCGCCCAGCGCCGTCTGCCGATTCGCATACGTGTCGCGGTACTCGGTCTCATTGTCCACCGAAACGTAGTGGGTGAGGCGAGCGCGATTGCGCAGGTACTTGTCGGGCATCGCCTTGACGCCAGCCTTGAAGATGTCCTTGCTGATGGTCGCGCCGCCAGCGTTGACGACGTGCGCGTTGCACAGCTTCAGGTAGCCGTTCATCATCGCCAGATACGGATCGGACGAGGAGAGGTCACCCAGCAGGAGCAGTTCTTCCAGATCGAGCGCCGCACGCTCCGCGATCAGTTGGACCACGGTCTCCATGAGACCGCCGCCACTCTCGCCCATCGCCGCGTTGATGCTCCCGCGCTCCACGTTGTCTTCCAAGACATCGTACGGCAGATGCACTTCCGCTATGGCTTCCCTCGTAGTAAGTTGCACCTGCGACAGGTCGGGCATCACCCGCTTGTTGTCCGCGAGCGCCGTGGACGATACAGCCGGGTTCATAATGCGCGACCCAAAGCCGATCTTGTTGATCTTGCGCGTCGGCGCGTTCATCGTCACGACCCGCGCCGAATTGAGAATCGTCGGGGAGTCGATCAGCGTGCGGATGAACGTGTCGGTCATCTCGGGGTTCATCTCCCCATGGCCAACGAGATCGTTCAGCGCGATGTCGGCCTTCTGAAGCAGTGTTAGATTGTCCATGATGCCTGAGTCTCCTGATTTGGAAGGAAGAGTGTGCGCTATTACTGCCGCGCCGAACGAACCACTATCGGTTGGGGCGACTTGGTGACGCGCCGAACACCGGGGTTGAATGCCGTATCGATGTTTCCCAGTGACTCTGCTTTCCGCACTGGCGTTGCTGGGGTGCGATCTTCGGCAGGTACGCCGCCGATGACTGTGCCCTTGATCTTGGCCTCGGCCTTGGCCAGCCTCTCGCTGGTCGCCGCCTGCGCTGTGATGAGGTCGTTGATGCCCTTGGTGACCGTGATCATGCTTTCGGCCAGCGCAGTAAGGGTGACTGCCACTTGTGGGTCCATGGCCGGAATCGTAGCAGCCGTCGCACCTTCCTGAGACCCTTCAGCCTTCTGGGTGGCAGCACTCTTCACCTTGGCCTTGTCCTCGGGCGACATCGCGGCCCACGCCTTGGCATCCACCCCAGCAGGGCAAGAGTCGTCAGCGGCAGGAGCAGCAGCCGGGGCAGCAGCGGGAGCAGCCGCAGGTGCGGCGGCAGCAGGTGCGGCAGGCTTGGCAGCGGCAGGTGCAGCATCCGGTTCCTCGTTGGGCGCAGCAGTCTCGGTGGGGGTTTCCGCGTCACCGGCAGCAGCAGCAGCGGGGGCAGCAGCCACCGGCTTCTTCTTGAACGGGAATGCCTTGCTGATGGTCTCGGCTTCGGCCTTGGTCACCTTGCCCGTGTCGCAGACGTTGCACTTCGCGCCACTGCACGCAGGGCAATTGACCAGCGCCGCTTCCTCTTCCGCCTTCTTGATCAACGCCGCCGCTTCGTCCAGCGCCTTCTGCGCCATCGCCTGCTTGCGCTTCTTGCAGCCCTTGGTGATGATCGCTTCGGCCTTCTGCGCCAGTTCCGGCAGCGCAACACTGATGCGCTGCACGTACTCGTTGGCTTCGGACGAAGCCTTGCTGATGCGCTGGGAGCGTTGCGCGGCATCCTCTCCCGTATCGTCGGCCTTCAGGGCAGTCTGCACGCCAGCCAGCGCCACAGCAGGCGACAGCAGGAAACCCATCTCCTCGTACATGTCCGCGAAGTGGGTGTCCTTGGTGATCTCTTCGGCATCGATCTTGCTGACCAGCGCCAGCGAATTTTCTCCCTTGACGATCAGCACGTCCTCGGGTAGTTCGCCCTGCGCGAACAGGATCGTGCTGTCTTCGTTTTCGATGGGAGTATCGATGTTGACGCCCGCCGCCTTCAGTTCGTCCTTCACCTCGTCGGTGCAGTCATCCTTTTCGATCACGACGCCAGCCAGTACGCCCACGCTGGGAGTCGGGGCGTAGCGGGCGGTGGCAATCTCACCCTTGCTCCTCGGCTGGGCTTCACCTTCGGCCTTCAGCACGTTGCGGATGTCGGCCAAATCGAGCTTGCCGTTGATGTTGATCATGTCGTTGTCCTCGTCAGGGTGCTTCTTGATGATGCGGAACGGCAAGCGATTGGCCCCGCGTTTGACCAGACTGATGTAATCGGTCGTCGCGTTTTCCAACTTGTTCACTTCGAATCGAATCTTGGGCATGGCATTAACCTCTTGGCAACTGTACCAACATAGGGGGCCACCTAACACAGGTGGCGTGCATACGTATGCGCAGTCTACTTGCCCGTGAACAGGGAGAAAAACCAGTTGCGGCGCAGGATAGTGCCCAGATCAACCTCGCCTTTGCGGGTTATCAGCGTGGCGATCAGGCGCACGCGCACGCCGTTGGCGTCAGTGAAGGTAACCTTGCCCTTCTTGATCAGGTCGTCGGCGTTGCCTCCATAGGTCTCCGCGAACTTCTTGAACTGCTTGTAGCCGAAGTCCACCACCTTGGCCAGCCCTTCGTTGGCTGCACTGCGCTGCATGTGCACTTCCATCGCCCCGGCTTCCTTGTTCCACGCCATGCCCTTGTAGGATGTGCCCACCATGCCCAGCGTGTACTTGGGCAGCACGCCTGAGACTTCCTTGACGGCGTGCGAGTAGGCTGCCTTCAACTCGGGCGACAGGTTGCTGTTGGCAATGTTGGCTCGCATGACCGATTGCGCATCCTCCACTGACAGCTTGCCTTCACCCAAGCGCACAAGTGCATCGATGTTGCCCGGGACGTGACGCAGCATGGGCGGCATCTTCTCTTTGTGGAACAGGGCAAGATTGTCGGCCATGCTCATTGCGGATTGCTCGGGCTTGGTTTCCCAATCGAGAATTGCCGCATCGTGATTGGCGACCATATTTGACGCCTGCGCAGCCATGTCCTTACCCAGCATTCCCTCCAGCGTCGGACGCATGTGTTCATCGAAGTATTGCTGTGACCAGCGGGGATGCTGTTCGTCTAGGAACTCGCGGGCAGGCGGAGTCAGGTAGCCCATGTCGTGTGCCACTGCCACGATGTCCATAAGCAATCGGTTTTCCGGGGTATTGGCATTGGTAGGCAGCGCCGCCAGAGCTTCCTTGGCCATCATTGCATCGCCGCGCAAGTGGTAACTGCCATGATCGCCCAGCGTGCGCCCAGCCGCTTCGAAGTCCTGCGCAATCAAGGATCGCGTCAACGCATGTTGCAGTTGGGTTGCCTGCTCCTCGGATAAGCCCACGGCCAGTGCATCGCCCTTGGTTTGCGTCATAAAGTCTATGATCACAGCCTGATTGTCAGGAGGCAGGATGTGGGCGTACTGGCTCACGTAATCTTCCACGCTCTTGAACGGCACATCCGGCCCCAGCAATTCGTCCATCCTCTTGGGCACGCTGTTACGTGGATCGGCAATGGCGTCTTGATGCTCGCGGGTCATTGCCGCAAAAGCAGTGCGCCGGTCGCCCATCGAGAGCTTGGTCAGGTCGCCAATAGTGGAAGGTCCTATAGGACCTTGCGTTCCCTCAGGCTCACCCGATGAGCCTGCTCCTTTGCTTGGCGCAAAGCTGCCGGTGTTGGTCACGTCGGTCGTCTTGCCGCGTGGGTGCGCCGCCTCATCCCAGCCAGATTCAGCCTTCTGTGCATACGTTTGCACAGTCATACCCTTGGGCAAATACCTCTCGATTTGTGCCACCATGTCGGGTGGCACATCCTTCATATCTTCGATAGTCATGCACTTCTCGACCAGTGGCCACGACATCTCGGGTGGCATGTTGGGCGCTGCCATGCGCAGGTAAGCTCGCAGTTGCGGGTTCATGGGTTGGCCTCATTGATGAGTCGAAGGTACTCGTCACGCTTCTTGGTTTGCTTCATGGCAAGGATGGTGCCGATTATGCCTTCACCACGTCCTTTACCGAAAGCGCCCGACGATGCCACAGGGATGATGACCTTGCGTGGGATAACCATGCCGATGTACTGCCTACTCTTGTCGCTGCGATCACTGCCAATAGTGTGATCCACGTACTTGTCGCCGTTCTTGTTCCATGCGTGCGCCAGCGGAATGCCATGCTCGGTCACATAGCCTTCCACGTATTGCGTGGTGCGTGTGCCTTCGGTAAGCGCCTCCTGCAACATCACGTCGAGTGAGTTGTTGTAGCAACGGTGGGCAGTCATAGGCTTGTCAGTGGTCTCCACCTGCATGACCTTGCCCACGTTGTGCACAAAGGTGAGCCGATCCGAATGCGCCAACTCACCCAACGTGCCCACCAACTGGTCAACGGGCATATCCTTGGGCAGATTGTTGATGTCACGCAATGCCATCAGGTGGAAGGCATTGGCTAGTGGGCTGACAGGTTTCACGTACTTGCCGCGCTCCCCAACCCATTTTCCCCCCACGTACTCTTGGGGCCGGGACAAGTCCTCAGTCCATCTTCCCCACGCATCGCGTAATTGATCTGCATCAAACTTCTGCACGCCTTCGACATCAGGATCAATGAACGTGGCTGCGGTGTCCTGCCAGCGTGCGCCCTCCTTATCGTAGGCAGTCGTTTCGAAGAAGTCATCCATCAGGGCAGTGAGATCAACCATGCTTCTTCCCCCACTTCTTATAGGCACGGCCCCACACTGCCGGGTCCACATAATTGTTGAGCGCCGTCGAGCGTTCATTGCCCAAGAAGTCACTGACCGCATCGCCCACTATACGACGTGCAGCTTTGTATTCCTTCTCGGTCCTGATCTTGGGCAACGTCTTCAGAGTCGCCAGTGCTACTGCCGTGCCATGCCACGTGCGGTAATCCTTGGCTGTGAATGGCTCGCCACTCACTCTACCCATGTAGCCGTTGACTCTCGCCTCCGTAGTATCGAACAGCGGCCCATCGCCATTCTGCTGCTGCTTCTTGCTGATATAGCGAGCCAGCTTGGCGTCCACTATTTCCTTGTGCTGATCCACGTGATGCTTGCCCGGGAAATCGAAGGTAAGTTTGTCGCCATCGATCTTGACGTGTGAACCCAGCAACGTGGTAGCCCCAAAGGCAATGCCTTTCTTGGTTTCGAATGGGTTGTCGCCACCGACACGAAAGGCAGTCAAGTCCATCAGGCGCACTACCGCAGCCGTGTCTTTCAACTTGTCATTGTTGCCGCGCCTGAACATGTCCAGTTGCGACTCACGGGCCAACGTCCTCTTGGCATCGTTGAACTCACGCACGCGAGCGAAATTCTCGACTGCATGTTCCGATGTGGCTTCCTTAGACAGCTTGTATTGAATCTTGCCGTTCTTGGCTGTCCATGTTGCCTGTTGCACTGCATTGGGGTCGGGGTTCAGGTGGATGTTGGCACCCCCCGGAGGAACGGCCAACGCATCAAGCCGATCTGCCGTAGCCTTGGGCACCTCGGTATGATCGCCCCCATAGCGCCACGTGCGCACGCCTTCCACACTGTCATCCATGTACATGCCAGTGCCTTGCCGCCATTGCCCACCAGTTGCCGTGCCTACCGGGTCGCGTGGCTGGTCACTATCGAACTTCAGAACGTGTGCATACGTATGCACGCTCTTCTTGACACGATGCTTGACCAGCCCTTGCTCGTCCCAAAAGGCAAAGGCCCTATGCCTGCCGCCACCCAAGGTGATGCCGCCCTCGTACTCGACGCCTTTGTACCCTGCCTCTTTCATCGCCCGCCGAAAAGCGGTCTGCGCGGCCTTGCCGTTGAAATCGCCCATCTCACCCAAGCGTGCCCGCTGGTAGGCTTCCCTGAAGGAAGGACGGTAGCCGCTCTCGCGGTCAGGCTTGATTGCCTGCTCCCACTCTTCCAGATCACGCCTGCCTGCACCGCCAGCACGAAGCGCCGTGCGGATGGCGTCTAAACCCTTGGTGTTGGCCTCCTCTTCAGCGTTGAGCGTTTGCTTGGTCCAAGCGTCGGGCACGTGGTAAACCTCGGTCGATACGCCCTCCTTGGCAATGGGTTTGGACAGAGTGATGACGCCATCGGTTTGCTTGCGCGGGATCAGGTGCATGTCGGCCACCTGTTGCTTGGCCATTTCCATGCGTTTGATCATGCCGGGGTCATCGGGCAAATGATCCTTCTCATACGTGAAAAGAGTGGGCTTGCCTGTGTCGTCCATGTACCTTGCGGTCTGCCGGGTGTATGCCTCCATCGCATCTTTGATCGTGCCATCGCCCCGCCTGCGATAGACGATGCTGCTGTCCTTGTTGGCCGTGTAGTCGTTGCTGATCGCCTTGTTATCAGACAGGTAGATCGCAGGCCCGAACAGCGCCCCCTCCTGCGCCTTGTCGAGTGATTGCACATCATGCTGCCCGCCGCCATGATAGAGGGCGAGCGTGCCCGCAGGTGCCACGTCATGTTGCGTGGCCCAACGGCCCCGGGCATCACGAGGTTGTGTGCCGTCAACATCGCGCTTCAACATCAGGTCGTACTTCTTGGCCTTCACTACCTTCAGCACGCGCCCACTGTGCACGCGGTACTCATGCTCGGCGGGCACGTGATAACCCTGCGATCCTTTGGCTGCCCTGAGTTTCAACAACGTGATCTGATCGCGTGGAATGGCCTTGAACTGCGCCATGTTGGATGTGAAGAAGAACGGATTGGCTGGCCCCTTGGCATAGGACTCGCGCATGAACTGCCACTTAGACATGAACCCATAGAGTTGTGCCTGCTGCTCTTCGGGTGTGGCAGGACGCTGCCGCCAATCGCGTTGGAACTCGGGCACGCCCACGGCCTCTTTGTTGCCGCCCATACCCATCAGTTGCTCATCGATGTGCTTGGCATTCGGCCCACCTTCACGCAGCCGCTCGTTGGCATAGGCTGTGTTCCACGTCTTGGTGCCATGCAGCACATCGTAAAGCGTGGACGGCAACCCATCGATCAACGTACTGGGGGACTCCCTTGCGTACATAGGTTCCAACTGACTCCACCACTCGGACTGCGAACCCGTGCCTGCCTTCGCTTGCTCGATCAACTCAGGCACGGTGATCTTGCCGTTCAGCACGTCGTGCATCTCCAACATGCCCGACAGATACTCCTTGGCCATCTGCGGGTTGTCGGTCGTGCTGATCGTGTCGCTCGATCCGCCGCCCAGCCCATGATTCGCGCCGTCCATCTCATCTCGGGTGCGTAAGCCACCGGCTAACACTGCATCTGTTGCCGTGGTCACGTGCCACAGATCACGTGGCAGCGTATCGTACTTTTCGCCGCCACTCCACGCCATGCCCTTGGCCTTGGCTTCGTCCTGCGTCATGCGCCCTTCGGTGATCGCCATCTTGATCGCCTGTTTCCAGTCCCGTTCACGCTGGCGATAGGCTTGCACTTCTGGCGCGTCGTAGCCGCCTCCCGGGTAGCTGCCCACGTAGGCATCCTTGCTCTGCGCTTCGGGGCCTGCGAACTCGCCCCCTTTGGGTGATCCGGTAGGCTCACGCGGATGCTGTGACTCATCCCACTCTCGCTTTACAATCGTCTGAGTCCAATGACTATCCAACAACTTTCTAGCCTTGGTTATCTCCCCTGTGTCATTGCCCACCTTTGCCACTAACTGAGAACGGGAGAATGATTGAATGCTCTTGGGGTGGAACTGAATGAAATCTTCTGCCCCGCCAAAACCTGCGGCATCAAATGTTTTGCCATTAGGTGCCCGCACCCACACGTGATCCAAATCACCATCAACTACTGTGGCTTCCAACGGCCATCCTAATTTGTCATGTGCAGCCAAAGCAAACCACATGCACTTACCATAGGAATAGGTTTCAGTCTCAGCATCAGTAAGTGGTGAGAATTGCCCCGACGCCCACTGGCCCCCTGTGTGTGTCCCTTTGGGATCGCGGGGTTGATCGGCGTCGTACTTCTGCACGAACATGGGAGGCAGTGGGAGCTTGGTGCGCTTGATCGTGTCGTGCAACAGTGGAATCAATTCGGGCGCGTTGCTGCGCAGGAACTCGGGGTCATGCCATGCCACCGAATACGCCTCGACTATGATCTCGCCCGGGGTCGTCTTCCCATTCAAATGCCCTGCCTTGATCAAGCCAGCCAAATCCCAATTGGCATTGTTCTTCAGGTACTCCATATCCAATTCGTGAAAGTGCGCCGCTTCATGCGTCATCACTTCGCGTTGATTGGCTGGGGTCAAAGCATCGAACTTGGGGCCGATCTCGATATGGTCGCTGAACGTGCTGCCCTCAGGCCCAAGGTTGGGGTTATGCTTGATTGGCAGATTGCCTAGCAGCGCATCCAATGCCGCGCCACCTGATCCGCCCATCCACTGCCCAGCGTTGGGCGATCCACGTGGAACACGCGGCTGGGCAGGATCGAACTTGATGATGCTGCGCTGGTGCTTGCTGTACGCGCCACTATTGCCAATGGCGCTCTTGACTTGGGCCGGGTCAAAGATGATCCAAGAGTCGTGGCCTGCATCCTCCACTGCGTTCTTGTACACGATGCCATCGTAGCCCTTCTCTGCCAGCAGCTTCATCGCATCCTGCCAGCCGCGATGCTCTTCGAACTCGTCTATATCGATGATGCCGCGCTCCAGCAACGTCTGCGACAAATCCTCTTCCCCACTCCAATCGCGGGTAGGCAGATCACTCTCAGTATCGATTACCTTCCACCCGGGGACATCACTGCTCAGGTCTTCCCCTTCCTGACTGAGAGAGGCCATGTCAGGCAGCCGCAATGGGTTCTTGATTGATAGGTAGACAGGCATGACTTGGAAGTTGCCCGGGTCACGATGCACCACGTTTTGGGAGAAGTCAGACAGCAGACCCATGCGATCTTCTGCCGCCTTCGACGTGCCAAAGTGGCTGTAAGCCAAGAAGTCACTGGGGTCGGCGTTGGTGGCGTGGTACATGCGCTGGGGATTGCCTTGCTCATCTATTACACGACTGTCGCCAAACCACGCCTTAAATTCTGGCGTATCTGTGCGAGTAGTCAGTGCGGCTGCCCATGGGGTCGGCCCTTCGGGGTAATGCTCGCTGCCGTAACCCTGCACAGTCCTACTTGATGTGAATTGGCCCCCGGTGGCCACCCCCTTGGGGTCTCGCGGCTGGGCAGGATCGAACTTCTGCACCCGCCGTCCCATCGCATGTTTAAAAGCTGCCCGCAATGCCTTGGCCCCTTCATTGGTGCCACTGTGATCCATGTTGCGGTAGCCCTTCTTTTCCAATTCCTTGATCACGTCAGCATAGGGCATCGACACCACGCGCTCGACCTTAAAGTTGCCGCCCTTGGGAAAACTGTAATTGGCATAACCATCGTCGTAACTGCGCCCCACATTGCCGGTCTGCTCGGCAGGAGTGTCCTTGGCGCGAGACAATATCCCGGGCATGTGCCGCTCACCACGAATGTATGCCTCATAGTTGCCAAAGGGCTGGGTAATCGTCACTCGATAGGCATGGATCGTGTCACTCATGCCGCCGCTACTGTCGGGCCGTTCAAAGTCCTCAGTAGACATGATGTAGGACGCCACAGCATCAGCGTTCCCTGCATTGCGCCCATCCAAGCCGGGTTCCTTCTTGCTGCCATATCGAAACACGATGAACTGCTCACCCACTGCGGGGGGCGTAGGACGGCCTCTGCCTTGCTCATCAGCGTAGGCAAATCGTCCGTGATCATCGCGTGGATGTTCGCTCTCATCCCAATGCAAATCGCGCTTAAAAATGGGCAAGAACGACCGCACCCGGCGAAATTGATTCGTGAGGTGGTCAATCTTGCGCACGGTAGATTGGGTTGCATCCATGATCGCTTGGAAGCTGGGCAGCTTGCGACGGCGTTTGAACTTGGG
>Ga0315292_10000583_pt1 | contig 17443 bp, 17 predicted proteins | sample YL17G13_0_MG_FD_204029 | JGI IMG/M metagenome (GOLD analysis project Ga0315292, IMG submission 204029) | Sediment microbial communities from Yellowstone Lake, YNP, Wyoming, USA - YL17G13_0 | ecosystem: Environmental > Aquatic > Freshwater > Lake > Sediment | place: USA: Wyoming | collected... | reverse complement strand
TGACACTCTTTTGGGCAGCGGCAACCTTTAACTCCGCTCCGCTGGGGTATCCATGAAAAATGCTATTGCTCTCTGGATGTTGACGAGAGATTCTCTTTTGGAACGGGAGAAATAGAGAGATGGGGTGAAGGAGATGCTCCCCTTGGGTTGCCTCCCCCTCGTGGGGAGAGAGGGGGTCACCCTCATAGCCTTTCTAAAAGATTGGAGTGTGCCAGATTTTCTACAGAGCCAAAAAATTATTACTCGAATTATTACCCTCAAGGTAAAGGGATATCCATACTAAAATCCCATTAAAAAATATATTTCAGCAGGAGATCGAGTGCTTCCATTTCCCGTTTTCCCCCGCACTTCTTTACAATGGCAGTATGATACCCGATAAGCTGTTGTAATTTCGGATCCTGGTTCTCTTTATATCTCGTAGCATGCACCGTTGCATCGATGATACTGTTGAAACCCCGGTTTACCGGGTGAACAGATACCCCTTCAATTATTTCTTTGATGAGGGTAAGCCGGACCATCATCGCTTCATTGGTTTTGTGCTCAACGGTTGCAGTGAAAGCAGCCCACGCATCAGGATTTGAAAGACGCTGCATTATCCGGCCATTCACCGGTTCATCGATAAATGATTCCCGGGGCAGGTCTTCAAACGCGGTCCTGACAAAGAGGACCGGGTCGTGCACAAAGTTTGCAATAACCCATCCATCCCGTTCGATATTCTGCGCTGTATGGCTCCCGGTAAAGAGGACCATTGTTATGTTGTTGTTGCGGAGATGGATTCCCATCGGTGCTGCATTGCATGCCGTGGTGGCAATAATTTCATTAATGCCTTCTCTTAAGAGTCCCATGACCAGCCTTCTCCGAGTGCAATGAACAGTGATGCAATGAGGATATCTGCAATCGATCCCGGGTTGATGTCCCGAGCTATACAATCTTCATCGAAATCTTCCAGTGAGCGTTTGCCGTCAAGCACCTCGCGGGCGGTGAGCATGACTTCGCGGGCAACTGCCATCCCGTGTTTTTTTACAATAAACGTGTCTGTCTCAGACGCAAGAAGGGTAAGGAAGGTAGTGACAATTGCCTGCCGGCCCGGGCCATATTGTTTAAGGAGATCTGCTCCCCTCCGGGTCAGGGGAAATCCTGTCACCCATTCCCGTGCGACCATGTCATTTTCCGCTGAATGCCGCATTATTTCAAGGAGTGTTATATCACGGTCCCGGATTATGGTGAGGGTATGGGGATCATTCACATCGAGATCATCGGTTGCTTTCATCTTCACCGATGTCATGGCAAAAGCCTTATAGAACGCTACCGCGTCTGACACATCGGTCTTTTCTATTGCTGATAATGCACCGGGAATACCTTTGCCATAGAGTAAAGGAATGAGCAGGATAAATGTGCCAAAATGGGTGTTTCCCCCTTCATGACAATTGGTATCGCGGACGGCATGCTTGATGATCTCGCCGATCCGCCCGACTCCTGTCTCCGCCTCTTCAAGTGCCGGCCGGGCAAAGATGACAGAGGCTAAAAAATGTTCGAGGCGGGTTTCTGAATAGTCATGACAACGGTCTACGTTTCCCGGCTTTGGGTAAGCGCAGACTTCCAGCGTCATTGCGAGTTGTGCCCGGTCAACTGGTCTCATCAGAAGGCATGTCATGGAATACACGGCTCATTATCGTATCTGAGAGATCACGTTTCAGGCGCATATATTCTTGCCGGGAAAGTCCCTCCTGCTTGAGCGTCATGTCACGGAACATGCAGGGAGACGATGTCTTGCAGCACCATGCAAGGCTGCCAAAACAGGTCTGGTTTCCGTTTTTCAAGGGGGTATCCATGACCGTATCAAGTTTCAGCCTGATGTACTCTTCTTTTGGCAGATGTATCCGGGAAAGTGTGGGGATCAGGGGGCACTCTTTGACGGGCATGCAGCAAAAGGCAAGAGCGCGGATATCTCCGCCCCTGCACAGCTGTTTGGGAGAGTTATACCAACCTTCTTCCATGGCATACCGGGAAATAGCCGCATCAAGGCCGGATAGTGTCCGGATATCAGATTTGCGGGCAAGAGACACCATGTCTGCCCCATGCGAGAGCATCTCGCGCATCTTATCAAAGGTATTTATTGAATTATTCGCGATCAGCATAAGCGGGCAGCTGTTCCGGATCTGGCGGAGTTTTGGAGCCCCGAAGTCCATGAGGTCGATATGCAGGATATCTGCACCTGCTTCCCAGAGTTTCCGGGCAAGGAGGCGGTCATCAGCGGCCACACCGGCACGGATTTTTACAGAAACCGTGACACCTTCTGATTTGAGTACCCTGATAACTGCCAAAAGGTCTCCCGGTTTATGCAGGTATTGTTCCCCGCAACCGACGGCAATCATTTCCGGCTGGCGGCAATGAGCATCTATTTCATAGACAATACTATCTCCCAGGGCTTGTGCAATGACACGGAAAGATTCGGGTTTACTGCCCCGCAGGTTGATCCCGGTCACCACCGGGCCCTTTTCCAAAAGAGCGACCTGTTTTTTGAGTTCTTCTACCGGATCATCATACAAAAATTCTTTTCGATTGCCCCCGGCAGCCATGACCTTTGCTGCTTCCATGGTCGGTTGATCGATGGCGTATCCCCCGATAAATGCAGCACCGATATGTTCAGCCCGTGCAAGGACGTACGCAGCATCAACTATTCCGGCCATGGATGCAACAGTAACCGGTGTCCTGACAATCCGATTGTTAATGAGCAGGCCAAAACGCTCGAAGGCATCCATCATAGATTCATATACATTAAAACTCTTCAAAGAAATTACTTTGCATAGATTGTACCATGTAAGTCGTCATTTGGTGGAGTTTTATATTTTCACTCTATCCTCGCAATTACTCCTTTACCGCAAGTGCTGAACCGGGATCATGGAAACTTACTGGTGCTGCGAGAAAAATTCGATTGTTAAATGGATTAATCACGGAATGGATTTTACCCCAGAATTAATGCCCTGCAAAGATTCAGCCTGTCTAAAGTAGAGAGAATGTGAAGGACGTGGTGGATACCATCATCTCATAAATGCAGGGAAGCATGGCAGAGAGTAATACAAATCACTGATTAATATCGATAAAAATTATTACGATCAGTACCTATTTTTCATACAGTGTGATAGAATAAGGATCGGTATTTTCGAACCTTATAGATAAAACACGATCAAAACATAAAATTGAGGTTGCACATATGGGTAAGAAGGGAATGTTACTTGTCGGGCACGGGAGCACGATGCCTTACAATAAAGAGCTCGTTGAAAATACTGCTTCGTTTATTAAAGCAAAAAACACGGATTTTATCGTAAAATGCGGGTTTATGAATATGAATACGCCAACAATCAGGGATTCTTTAGAAGAGTTCCGGCGTGAACCGATTGATGCACTCGTAGTTGTTCCCCTGTTTCTTGCAAAGGGGGTTCACATCGAAAAGGATATCCCGGGAGAGATCGGGCTTGCCGAAGGTATTAAAAAGGGCGTGTTTGCTCTAAATGGCAGATCAATCCCGCTTTTCTATGCGGATCCGATCGGGAGTGACCCGTTGCTTGCCGATCTGATGGTCAAGAACGCGACAAAAGCGCTCACCCATCAGTAACTTCTTTTTATGCACATCCTGGTACTGGACACTATCCACGGTGGAAAGGAAATCGGGGAAGCTTTTGCAGCCCGCGGGGACCGTGTAGATTGTGTGGACGTATACCGGGGAAAGGACGGCATTGACGTAAAGACTGCCATGACCAGGGATTATGATCTGGTTGTGGCACCGGTTCATCTCGATCCGGATCATCCTCTTTTACATTTCTCAAAAGCTCCCGTCATCTCCCATCATGAAGCCGTACACCAGATCCTTGTCGGGAATATTCCAGAGCCCATGATAGAGATCACAGGGGCAAAAGGCAAGACAACGACAGCTCATGCCCTTGCTTTCCTTATGGCAGGAAAAGGGATCCTGCATACATCCTCCGGGACATATCTTTTCCCGGAAAAGAGATGGCTCTCCCGGTCCAGCATTACTCCGGGATCAGTACTGGCTGCTGCGAAGAGCGCCCGCGATATCCGTGGATGGCTGATCGTGGAAGAATCTCTCGGGATCACCTGCCTTGGGAATCTGGGGATTATCACTTCCGATGGAGATTATTCTTTTGCTGCCGGTAAAAAGTCGGCTCTTGCATCAAAAATTGCCTCGGCAAAGGGCTGTACCAACCTCCTCCTTGCACAAAATATCCACGCTGGTCAGGCAAAAAATGTGGTGCATATAGAAGATGTCGCACGCTGTGAGGGGACTGAATGCTCCCTCATCCTCGGGAAAAAAACATCCCGCTTCTCAAATCCCCTGCTCGCAATCCCCGCGTACCAAACCTCGCTGGTGCTTGCCGCTGTCGCAGCAATGATCCTGGGATTTGATCCCTCGCCGTTATCTTCGTTCACCGCGGTACCAGGAAGGATGTCTGTGTCCTATGACCTTGGACTGCTGGTTATAGACAATGCAAACAGCGGTACTAACCTTGCAACAACTGTTGAGGCTGCACAATATGCCCGGAGTATCTCAGGAAACAATGCAATCACCCTCGTCATCGGCCAGGAAGAAGGCGATGGTGCAGTCTGCGAAGGTTTTTCCTTTGACCAGATCAAGGCAGCTGTTGACCAGATCCGTCCTGCACAGGTTGTCTGGGTGGGAAGAGTACCAAAGCTGGAACCTCCTGAATTATCAAAGAGTGCGCCGTTTATATCAGCCTCTACGACAACACTCAAAGAAGCCTATGATACTGCTCTGTCTATCACCAGAACAGGATCCATAGTACTTGCCGTAAAAACCTGGAGATAACTGATTTGTCATGAAATACATGCACCCGCGCCCCAGTTCGATTGTTGCTGCGCTCTATACAGCACGAGATCTCAACGTTGATGTTGCAATTCTCCATGGTCCGTCCGGTTGTTCATTCAAGCATGCACGACTGCTGGAAGAAGATGGTATGCGGGTGCTCACCACATCGCTTGCAGACAACGAGTTCATCTTCGGGGGGCAGAAGCCTTTGGAAGACGTCCTGCGATACGCCGAGGACCATTTCTCCCCAAAAAGAATGGCAGTGATCGGGACCTGTGTTTCGATGATCATTGGAGAAGATCTCCAGTCAGCAATTGATGTTGCCGGCGTTACCACCCCTACCATCGCAGTCGATATCCATGCCGGATTCCTCGAAAACATTGCCGGCGTGCTCGCGACGCTGACCGCCGCATGCGAAGCGGGATGGATTTCAAACGATGAGTTGGCCCGCCAGCATTTCTTAATGGAAAAAGCAAATGAAGTGGAACGGCTGAGGGGTGCTGCAAGCCAGCCCTATATCGAACCTTCCCGGGGCGACCTGAAACATGTTGCGGCAAAGCGACTGATTGAACTGGCACAGAGCGGGAAAAAAGGTGTCGCAATTCTGAATGCAAAAAAAGAGACCGCGTACATGTTCGCTGATGAACTTATCGCTCTCCATGATGCCTGCCCGGATGCAGATATTACCTATATTGCCAATCTCGACCAGCGCGGGCTGCCCAAGACCCGGCTGGATGCTGAACGGATCTGCGATGAGATGAAACAACGGGGTGTAACGATTGAAATCATCGGTGCACTTGACGAATACGGGGCAAATGGGGATCTGCTCGGGAAAAGGTTACAGGAAATCGGACCTGCTTTTGCCCTGATCACCGGTGTTCCGCATGCAATTCCCCCGGAATATACCAGGGGGATCGAATGTTTCTCGGTGACAAACGGTCCCCGCCAGGTTGAGCCCCTCAAAGCTATCGGGCACCAGCATGTGATAGTTGAGATTGACCTCCACCCAAAGACGCTGGGAGTGCGGGAGATTGTCGGCAGTGAATTTGGTGCTGTCCTGAGGAGCCTTGCATGAAACAGATCATGATCACCGGAGATCGTTCAGGCAGTGGTAAAACCAGTATCACGCTTGCCCTCGCTGCGCTTCTTTCAAAAGACCACCAGGTGCAGACGTTTAAAGTAGGGATGGACTATATCGATCCCTCCTACCTGTCTGCAGTTACCTCACGCCCGTGCAGGAACCTTGACAGTTACACGCTCAGCAAGGACGAGATCAGGGAAATTTTCCAGTATGGGTGTCGCAGTGCTGATATCGCGATCGTTGAGGGGGTCCGGGGATTATACGAAGGGGCAGAGGCACTCACCGATATTGGCAGCACCGCCTCTGTTGCAAAAATCCTTGACATTCCGGTAGTCCTTGTCGTTTCAGCCCAGAGTATCACCCGTAGTGCAGCCGCACTGGTGAAAGGATTCCAGGCATTTGACCGGGACGTGAATATTGTCGGTGTTATTCTGAACAATGTGAAGGGGGGTTCACACAAGGAAAAGGCACTCACGGCAATTGAACACTATTGTGATATCCCGGTGATCGGAGCCATCCCCCGCATTGAAGAGATGCACCTTGCAATGCGGCATCTCGGCCTCATTCCCTACCGTGAAGGAACGGGGAGAGGTGACTTTGATGAACGTATCGCCACTATAACGAACATGATCGGACAATACGTTGACCTCGGGCAGTTTCAGGGTCTCATGACAGAAATTAACAAATTCCCTCACCGGAAGACACTCTTTGATGTCGAGGCTGACCGGGATGTCCGGATTGGAGTCGCACTCGATGAGGCATTCAATTTTTACTATGCCGATCTTTTTGATATACTTCACACAGCCGGCGCAGAGTATGTCCCGTTCAGTCCCGTGCATGACCGGCTCCCGGAAGCCGATGGCTATATTATTGGTGGGGGATACCCGGAACTTTTTGTTAAGGAACTAGAAGCAAACCATGCCATGCGTGAAGCGATCACCGAGGTATCCAGTAGTGGTACCCCCATCTATGCCGAGTGCGGTGGGCTCATGTATCTCACTGACCGCATGACCTTGAAAAAGGGCTGGCAGGATGCGCAAAATGATACGAGCTATGAGATGTGCGGGATTTTTTCCGGGGAGACACGGATGCCGGCACGAAGGGTTGTGAGTTATGTTGAAGGGACGAGCGGGAGCGATTCTCCTCTGGGACCTGCAGCATTCAGGGGCCATGAATTCCATTATTCCGATGTGGAGCTCTCAAAGGAAACCCGCTATACATACCAGCTCTCCCGCGGAATAGGCATTCATGAGAATCTTGACGGTGCGGTTGTGAACAATACCTTGGGAAGTTATACCCACCTCCACCCGGTGGCCAGTGCCGGCATGTTCCGGCATTTTGTCGGACTATGCCGGAAAAATTTGTAATTGTCCATCAGAAAGTTCGTAACAGACAGTCTCTTGTTAACAGAAGAGCATCCTCTTGGTTAGATTTCTTGTTAGTTCGAATTAAAGAAAAAACTACAAAACCCTGTACATCCCATGAATTCTATGATCATTTACATTGATGGGAAGTATCTTCCGGACGACGAGGCAAAAATCTCGGTTTTTGATCACGGTTTTCTCTATGGCGACGGGGTCTTTGAAGGCATCCGTGCCTACAATGGTAAAATTTTCCGGTTAAAAGAACATCTTGACCGCCTGTTTGATTCTGCCAAAACGATCGACCTGCAACCTCCGTTATCCAAAGAAGAGATGACCGAAGTGCTCTGCGAAGTGCTCCGCAGGAATAACCTGACCAATGCATACATCAGGCCCATCATCAGCCGCGGAGTAGGAGATCTCGGACTAGACCCGAGAAAATGCCCGAAACCTTCGGTGATTGTAATTGCAACCAGCTGGGGCGCGATGTATGGGGACCTGTATGAAAAGGGGCTCAGGGGAGTGACGGTTTCCGTGAGGAGAAATCCCGCTGAAGCCCTTCCGCCGAATGTGAAGAGCTTGAATTACCTCAATAATATCCTTGCAAAGATCGAGGCAAACTACAAGGGAGGCGACGAGGCGATCTTCTTTGATACCAACGGGTATATTTCAGAAGGTTCTGGAGACAATCTCTACGTCGTGAAAAATGGCGAGATTATCACTCCACCAACCCTGAATAACCTCCGGGGCATCACCCGCATGGTCCTGCTCGAGCTTGCCAAATCCCTGGGTATAACGGTGAAAGAGCAGAATATCGGGTACTTTGATCTTTATACCGCTGACGAGATGATCTGCACCGGCACCGCAGCCGAAGTCGCACCGATCACCTGGGTTGACGGGCGCACGATCGGAACCGGTAAACCAGGTCCCATTACCCGGCAACTGATGGCCGCGTTCAAGTCCGTGACCGAGACGGAAGGTTATCCGATCAATAAAAAATAATTTTAAAAAATTACCTTCATACATTTTTTTCCCCTTGTCATACTGATATTTTCCTGTTCCATAATCTATTTATGAGGTGCCGTGAAACTACATAGAGCAACAACGCGCTGCTATAGTGTAGTCCGGCCAATCATGCGGGCCTTTCACGCCCGCGACTGGGGTTCGAATCCCCATAGCAGCATACGGCCAAGGGATAAAGTTCTCAAAAATCTCGCTTTTTTAAATTTTTCGATCTCATGAAACTGGTCATGAATTTTTACCGGGTCCAGATGCACTAAAAAAAGAGGGAGATTGTACTTTGCCGTACCCGAAGTCATTTGGCCGGTATCGAAGAATTTGTCCCACCAGATGAAACCGATTTCAAATCGACCTGGAACTCAAGTTCACCTTTTGGGGCAATTGTTGAGGCCTGTTTGACCAGAACACCATTTTTATAAATCTCCACGTTGAGTTTATCGGATGAGCCATCGGTTTTCTTGAGGGAAACTGCAACGGTTCCGTTGGTTGTCGATATCTGGTAAAAACGGTCACCAGAATCCGTCGACGCATGCAGGTCGTTGGGCATACCAATCGAGCCCGTATATGTTCCGGGATACGTGACTCTCACCCATACACCATTTTGGGGTATCAATACCGTGACTTGTGCTGGGGTTACCAGGGCAGTAATAACGGGTGTTGCGGGGGTTCTTGGCATTGTTGTAGGGTAGGGTGTCACCGGCGTTGTGATTACCGGGGTGGTCAGATTCGACCCGGTACCACCGGCTGGTGAGGAAGTTAATCCTGGCAGGAGAACAATCCCGATAATTATTGCGATTATTGCTATGCCAATAAGGGTAATCATGCGATAATTTGGTTTGCCGCCTTCAGGTACTGGTGCAGGGGGCGGGGGGGGGATTTCCGGTTCTGCGGGTTCCGGTTCTTTTGCAGGAACCATGGGAGAGCCTGAAGTTGAAAGTACCGGCCAGCTCACCTGGGGTGTTGGGTCCTGTTCTGGTTCAGGAGGCGGGGAAACTGGTGCAGGTGATTCTGCCTTTTGCTCCGGGGTATTTTTCTGAACCAGTGGTGCAGACTGGGTACGGGGCACCGAGTCTTCTATCAGGGGTTCAATAGAATGGATTACCCGGTCAATGGGACGGTTTTGTTGTTCTGCAACAGGACTGACCGGGGGCTGGATCGTCACCTTCACTGATGGAGCAGCTGGTTGCGGTGCAACAGCTTTTTCCGGTACATGCACGATTGGTGTTCCGCAATGGTTGCAGAACGTCGAGTTCAGGGGCACGCGGCTCCCGCATCGTGAACAGAATGTACCGGAGGGTAGTGATGAGGTCTCTACAGGTGCCGGCGATACAGGGCTCTTTTCAATGATCTTACTCAGCGGTCGGGAAATCTCGATCTTCTTTTTAACCGGACCTGTGCCGGCAATAACGGTTCGTGTGGGTGCGGGGGTGGGAGCAGAGACCTCTGGAGTAAGTTCCGGTTCTTCGGCCTGCTCAGGAATATCAGCAGGGGAAGTGTCGGGAACTATAGCCTCCCTCAGACTATCCAGTTTCTTGACCCATTCATTGCATTCCCGTTTTCTTTCGGCACCTGCCAGACGCGAAAAGGTGATTACGATCTGGCGTTTCTCACCAGTAACCGACATCATAATGAGGAGCAAAAAGGGGTCCCGTATAGCATTTTCTCCCATCTCAACAATCCTGAGGGATGCCAGCGGGATATCCTGCGGAGGAAGGACATTCTTCTTACTGTCAATGAGGATTATACGCTTATTCGTAAGTATCGCATCAAGCGAGATCGATTTGAATTTGACGTTTCGCGTTTCCAGGATTATGGACTCGTCTTGGTCCAGTTCAGGATAGCCCATAGTACCACAGTCTTACTTATAGGTGCGTTATGCGCAGCAAATAAGTATTCGTTGCTTGTACATTTCGTTGTATACCTATAAAAAAAAGATCAGAGATATTCCTGCCCGTTCATGTAAGGACGCAGCACTTCCGGGATTTCTACCTGCCCGTCTTTTTCCTGGAAGTTTTCAAGGATGGCACGAATGACCCGTGAAGTGGCAATTGCAGTTGAATTGAGGGTATGGACAGGTTGTTTTGATTCAAAGTCGCTCCTGTCTCTCACCCGGATATTGAGCCGGATTGCCTGGTAGGCTGTGCAGTTCGAGCACGACACGACCTCCCGGTATGCATTCTCGCGGGGCATCCAGGCTTCAATATCATATTTTTTGGCTGCAACAGTCCCGATATCTCCCGTGCAGATACTGACAACCCGGTAAGGGATGGTGAGCTGTCTGAACATCTCCTCTGCATTTGCCAGTAATTCTTCATGGATTTGCCATGAATCCTCAGGTTTACAGAATACAAACTGTTCGACCTTGGTGAACTGGTGAACCCGGAACAGGCCTTTGGTGTCAAGGCCATGTGCACCGATTTCACGCCGGAAGCAGGGTGAGATACCCGCCAGCCGGAGAGGGAGATCTTTTTCTTCAAAGATCTCGTCGCGGTACATTGCTCCGATGGGGTGCTCGCTGGTAGCAATGAGGTATGCATCGTTACCTTCGATTTTATACATGACCTTTTCAAAATCACCAAGATCGGTAACCCCTTCATACGATTCGCGGTTGATCATGAACGGGGGAATGACCGGCAGGTAGCCTTTTTGTGACAGCAGGTCGAGTGCAAAGCGCTGGAGTGCCATATCCAGCAGGACGAGGCTTCCTTTCAGGAAATAAAACCCGGCTCCTGATATTTTTGCAGCCCGCTCGAAATCTGCCCACCCATGATCAGATGCAAGCTGCCCGTGGTTCTTTAATTCAAAATCAAACACACGCGGTGTACCCACGCGGTTGATCTCAACATTTTCGGTATCATCTTTTCCAACGGGAACACTTTCATGCAGGATATTGGGAAGGCGCATCAGGTAGTTGCGAATAGTGGCTGCAATCTCATCTCGTTCGGTATCATGATCCTTTATCAACAGGGGAAGCTGTGCCGCTTCAGCCATAAGAGGTGAAGCGTCCTGCCCGGCTTTTCGTGCACTATTGATCTCGCGTGCTATAGTATTGCGGCGCTGGCGCAGGAGATCGGTCTCGATTTTGAGTTCGCGTGATCGTATATCCAAATTCAGCAGGTCCTCTACCCATACCAGCTTCTCGAGGTCATTGCGTTTGCGGAGATCTGCCCTTACCACTTCCGGGTTGGATCGTACGAACCTGATGTCAAGCATTGATTGTACCTTCTTTTTTGATTTTTTCGTATCCACTGTACTATAGCATGAATATATATCATAATCTCTCGCCTTTACCCTTGTCCTGAAGCAGTTAATTGATCCCGATTCGGGATTGCTCTATACCTCATAATGCCGACGGGGATGATCCAAATTTTTCCGGGTATTGGGGGGATACGTTAAAAAATCTACTCATGAGATCCCAATCATTAAGTCATGGGAACCTAATGGGACTTTATATGCAGCCGGGCCAGATGCTGGTATTTGTGTACAACCTTGACCGGGGCAGCCTTTCGGCACTGACAGATTACCATAAAAGTTCGACTGCAGCAAAAATTTCACCGTGCAACCTGTATGCACTGATTTTCAGTCCTGTCGGAATGAAGAAGGGATGGAAGCGGTTTATCAGCGATCTTGGCATTCCCTCACGCTATCTCTACCGGGACGAATTTGCCATAGAAACCGGGACCGTAAAACATTCCTTTCCTGCAGTTTTCATCCAGTCCGGAAAATCGTTTGAAGAAATTATTGCTGCTGATGAGATCAATCGCGTGGATTCGACAGATTCTCTTATCTCACTGGTGACCCAGCGGTTAACGCATTTCAGAAAATGACCTTTTTTTCCCGTTTATCAGGTAATCTGATCCTTTTTTTTTGTTTTTCTTTAGTCTTGACCACCATTTTTGCCGTATAAAGCCGGATAGTTTAACTTGACGAAACATTAAAAATGATATTCTATAATCATGACCGTTAAAAATTTGCGGAAACCGGGTGACGATATCTTAAAAAATGAATACCTGAAGCTGGTGACTCTATTAAAAAAACCTTTGACAATCCATGAAAGCAGGTTATTGAATCACCTCCAGAAAAAATTTTCAAAAAAAGGATTTTTTATCGAGATCAATGATCGGGAGATTGTGCTTTTCCTGCAGGCAATCGAATTTGAAGTCTTCAGGGATTACATCCATACTCAGCTTGCTGACCCGAAGAATGATCTTGATCCTTCACTTTTGAATAAGGAACTTTTTTTCACCATTCTTAAAAATATTTCCCGCGTCAAAAATTACGGTATAAAAGAGGGGAAACGGCGATATGTGACCTTCAATGATGAAAGAAAGGTAAAGGACCGGCAATTAAAAGTTAACCGGCGGGGATTGCATTATTACGCCCGGGATAATACGTTTATTTTGGAAAATACTGCATTACCAGAAAAATATGAAAATGTGATCATCAACGATGACAGCGAATCGGTCCTGAAGCAATTACCGGATAACTGTATTGACCTTGTTATCACATCACCGCCTTATAATTTCGGTCTTGGGTACGATACCTCTGAAGATGGGGTGAACTGGGAGCAGTATTTTGATAAACTGTTTTTGATCCTCGATGAATGCATCCGCGTCGTAAAATTCGGTGGCAGGATCATTATTAATATCCAGCCGCTTTTTTCAGATTATATCCCAAGTCACCATATTATTTCCCATCATTTCATGCAGAAAAAAATGATCTGGAAGGGAGAAATTCTCTGGGAAAAAAATAATTATAATTGTAAATATTGCGCATGGGGGAGCTGGAAGAGTCCCAGCAGTCCCTACCTCAAATATACCTGGGAATTTTTAGAGATTTTTTCAAAAGGGGATATAAAAAAATCCGGCAGACCTGAAAATATTGACATACGGGAAGACGAATTCAAACGATGGGTGGTGGCAAAATGGGCCATTGCACCGGAAAAAAAGATGAATCATTATGATCATCCTGCCATGTTTCCCGAAGAGCTGGTGACCCGTGCCCTGAAATTATTCAGTTTTGAGGGAGATGTGGTGCTTGATCCATTCAACGGTGCAGGTACAACCTGTGTGGTGGCAAAAAAGACGAGCAGGAGATTTTTGGGAATTGACATCTCAAAAAAATATTGCGATATTGCAGAAAAACGGGTGAAGGAAATTCTCTGAAACTCCCATGGATGAACAACAACCAACAAATAAATTTCTATGAAATAAGAACAGAGGAAATGCTATGGCAGAAAAAATAACATGCGAGTACTGCGACAAGGATGCAGAAGGCTACCAGGGATACGGGTGCTGTTTTGCCTACGTGTGCATGGACCATGCTGACACCTTCTTACGTGGCCTTAAGCCTGGTGAAAAACTGTCCTCCGGAGAATGCTATTTCTGGCGTTTTGCTCCAAAAGAATAAAGCCCTGATTTTTTTTATTCTCCATATGACGTTGATTTGATTCACCAGGTAAAAAGGAAAACAATCCATCTCAATAAGGCCTTACAATATCGACCGTTCGGATATCTTCTGAGATAGATTTTCCGGAAAAAAAAGATCTGGTTGTGTTTTTTACCGTTTCCAGATTTCCATGCTTGACATGTTCTTGCCGTGGTATGTTATTTCACTGGCAGTGAACACCAGCACGACAAAATCGGGATTCTCCGGTGTTTTGAAGTACTGCTCAAACATCGGGTTCCAGTACTTCTTCTTGGTTGCCACATCCTCGAATATCTTACCTTTTGCCTTGATCTCGACATACGGGTCGGAGAACTCCTTACCCGACCATGTAGACAACGCAACGTCAGCGTTTTTCTTCAGTTGTTCAACTTTTTTTGATGCCTTCATGGTCGCGCCGACAAAGGTCATGTCAGGAAAGCCGGCGAGTACCATGAAGCGGACGGCGGGCATCTTGCCGTCAAGGGTGGCAACAGCAGTGACATGGGGTCCTGCAACCACTTCCAGGATAGTATCCTTGAGTGCCATACGGCTCATTCTGCTGAGGGGGGCAATAAAAGTGATGGAGGGGGGGAGTGGATGGGGATAGGGATCCGGATGTGTCCTGGTATCCCACCAGACACTTTCCTGCCACCCACCAGGTTCAGACGTTCTGGACAGGAACGAAACTGGATCCTGTGGGAAGTATTACAATCCGGGGCATCTCGATCCCCAGCGCCTCTTTTAAGACCTCTTCAACGGTCTCAACGGTGACAAACGCAAGTTCGCTCCGGACATCTTCCGGCACGTCAGCAAGGTCGCGCTCGTTTGCTTTTGGCAGGATCACCTTTTTTATCCCAGCCCGGTGTGCAGCAAGCACTTTTTCTTTAATTCCACCAACCGGTAATACTGCCCCGCTCAGGGTGATCTCCCCGGTCATGGCAAGGTCGGGATCTGCGGTTTTACCGGTGATTAAGGATGCGAGAGCGGTAAAGATGGTTACCCCTGCGGATGGCCCGTCTTTGGGAGTTGCACCGGAGGGTACGTGGATATGGATGTCGCTGGTTATGAAATTAAATCCGTTTTGCGTGTTTGCCAGCCGGGACCGAATCAGACTTAACGATATCGTTGCCGATTCCTTCATCACATCCCCCAGCTGCCCGGTGAGCGTGAGTTTGCCGGAACCGGGCATGAATGTCTCTTCGATGAACAGGATCTCCCCACCGACCGGGGTCCATGCAAGACCCGTCACTACGCCGGGAACGGGTTCTTTTCGTGCAACTTCCTGCCGGATCAGTTCCTTTCCCAAAACAACAGAGAGATTATCCAGTGTTACCACAAAGGGCAGCTCGGCGGTACCGGAAACAATCTTTTCAGAAACGTAGCGTGCTATCTTTGCAAGCTGTTTTTTGAGCCACCGCACTCCTGCTTCGCGGGTATATTTTTCAATAATCTCTTTTAAGGCTTTGTCGTTAACCTGAAGCTTATCAGCATCAAGGCCGTGCTCTTGTAAGATTTCAGGAATAAGGTGGTCCTTTGCGATAGCAAACTTCTCATTTTTTGTATATCCTGAGATCTCGATGTGTTCCATCCGGTCAAGCAACGGTGCCGGGATCGTTGCAAGGGTGTTTGCAGTGGCGATGAACAATACATCTGACAGGTCGTAAGGGACTTCAAGATAGTGATCCGAAAATGTACTGTTCTGTTCAGGGTCGAGAACTTCGAGAAGAGCACTCGCCGGGTCGCCCGCGTACGACGATGACAGCTTGTCAATTTCATCGAGGATGAACACCGGGTTTTTCGTTCCCGCTTTTTGCATGCCGTGGATAATCCTGCCTGGCAGTGCACCGACATAGGTCCTCCGGTGCCCGCGGATCTCAGCTTCATCCCTGATTCCGCCTAGACTGATCCGGACATATTTGCGGCCAAGGGCATCGGCAATGCTCTTTCCAAGGCTGGTTTTTCCCGTACCGGGCGGACCTGAAAGGAGAAGGATCGATCCCTGTTTCTCCTGTTTTAATTTCATGACAGCGAGGTGCTGGATGATCCGTTCCTTGACCTTTTCAAGTCCGTTATGATTACTGTCGAGCACGCGGCGTGCCTCGGCAATATCGATATTCTTTTTCTCCTCAGTTACCCATGGAAGGTCGAGCAGGAGGTCAAGGTAATTTCTGATTACCGGGCTTTCATGGCTCTGGTTGCCTCCTGTTTCAAGTTTTTTGAGCTCCGATAGTGCCTTTTTCCTCACGTCATCCGGCATCTTTGATTGTTCAATTTTTTCCCGGTAGCCAGCGTCGTCAGGACCAGATCCATCGCTTTCATGGAGTTCTTCCTGGATCACTTTGAGTTGTTCGCGCAGCATCGCCTCCCGGTTTGACTTGTTTACCTTGTCGGATACTTTTCTTGCCATGTCGATGCGGAAGGTGATATTCTCTTTAGCCTTGATGAGGATCTCAAGAAACGTGATGTATCGTTGCCGTAATGAGGTAATTTCAAGCAATGCCTGTTTTTCGCCAAGGCTGACTGGCAGGAAGGGCATGACAAAACCCATGATCTGGTCGACAGATTCCATCCGGTCGATCGGCTTGGTGAACTGTTCGGAGCCCTGGAAGCGGCTGCTAATCTCGTGAATAGTGCTTTTTACGTCAGCGAGGATTCGTGACCTGAGGTCTTCTTCAAGATCCTTAAGGTCCGGGACCGGTTCAAATGTCGCATAGAACTGACCGTGTTTTTCAGAAAGGGAGAGGGCCTTCACTCTCTCCACGACTTCGGCACAGATCAGGTACCCGTCATCTGCAGGCTGCACGTGCGAGATCCGGAACAGGTTGCCGGTTTTGTAGAGCGACTCGCTGGTTACTTCCGATGGCCGGGTACTGCTTTTCACGGTCAGGCCAACTGCATAAGCATCCTCTGGATTCTCTATGCCGCCCAGCAGGAGATCGCCGGTTACCCGGTCGACTTGGAATTTTGTCCGGCTGTCCGGGTAGACGACAATCTCAAAGAGGGGTATGACAATTTTTTCCATTGTTTCGTTTGTATCATCAGGTTTTTCAGATTGCATGGTTACCTCGTTTATTTAGTTTTGATTTACCTAACTAAAGTGCAGGACAAAAAAATTACCTGACTTTCTGCAGGATCCCAATCAGGAGATCCGTTTCATCTTCATCCAGTGCATCCATCATTCGTTCAATCACCCGGTGCAGGGCATGATGATCGGCTTTTGCAATCTTCTGCCCTTTGTCCGTGAGGCGGATATACAGGATCCTCCCGTCATCCGGGCAGGGTTCGCGGTACACGCACTCCATCCGGACAAATTTATTGATCATCTCAGTGATCGTCGGTTTTGAGTTATGGGTAATCTCAGCAAGCCTGCTGAAGGTTACTTCATCCTGTTCAGCAATCGCTTTCAGGTAGGTGATCTGCCTGACGGTCAGATCAGATAAACCACATTCGGAAAAGATAGTGCAGGAGCATTCGTTTTTCAGCCTGAGTAGGTTCTCAATAACTTCAAACAGATGCTCCTCTCTATCCACCATATTCCGATCCTTTGTTAGTTAGGTTTTGCCTAATAATAAAGATGGTGATCAGGAACTCTTATACGGGCAACCCAGGTGAGGAAAATGTTTCAAAATTTATTTTTCGCCAAAAATTATAATTACAGGATTTAACCATTACACAAACGGTGAAGTATGGATACCTTTGAAAAAACCA
>Ga0315292_10000579_pt1 | contig 17459 bp, 14 predicted proteins | sample YL17G13_0_MG_FD_204029 | JGI IMG/M metagenome (GOLD analysis project Ga0315292, IMG submission 204029) | Sediment microbial communities from Yellowstone Lake, YNP, Wyoming, USA - YL17G13_0 | ecosystem: Environmental > Aquatic > Freshwater > Lake > Sediment | place: USA: Wyoming | collected... | reverse complement strand
GCCGATGCCGGCCCGGCCCACGACCACCAGGTCCGAGCCCGCTTCGAGCACTTCGGCGGTGACCTGGGTGGCGGACCGGATGATCAGCGCCGCAGCCCCTTTCACCAGATCCGGGAGGGTTTCGGGCGTGACATCGAGTTGCACGTCGACGTCGTGGCCCGCCTCCCGGAGGCGGTCAAGGCCGGAGTCGGCGATCTTCTCGGTGACAAGGACACGGGGCACGCCTAGATCCTGTCGGGGACGAGGCCGCGCGCCAACGTCCTGGCCTAGAGCCAGCCCGCCCTGCGGAAGAACCGGTACAGGCTGAAGCAGACCACGAAGATCGAGGCGAGGGCAATCGGGTAGCCGATCCTCCAGGCCAGCTCCGGCATGTGCTCGAAGTTCATGCCCCAGATACCGGCCATGGCGGTGGGGGCGATGCCGATGGCGCCCCAAGCCGCGATCTTGCGCATGTCCTCGTTCTGGCGGACCGACACGAGGGTCAGGTTCACGCTGAGCACGCTGGAGAGGAGGTTGTCCACGTCCTCCATCTGGCTGACCAGGCGTAGGTAGCGATCTCGCCATTCGCCGAGCACGACGCGGTCGGCCTCGTCGCCCTTGCGGCCGAGACGGTCCATGACCGCAGCCATCGGGCCGACCGAGCGGCGGACCTTCAGCAGCTCGTGCTCCAAGTGGTAGATCGCCTGGGCGCTGGTGCCGTGGCCATCGGCGTCCAGCACCTCCAGCTCGCAGACGTCGACCCGCTCCTCGATGCGCCGTATGGCGTCGGTGTCGCGATCGTGGACCTCCTCGATGAGGGCGAGGATCAGGTCTCTGCGGCTGGCGTTGTCGTCGACGAACGCCTCATCCAACCCATCACCGGGCGAGCGGGCCACCACAGCGGCCTCCGGGCCGAGAACCATTGCCACCTGCACCACGTCGATGGTGTCGGTGGACACGTTGAAGCTCACCGTGTGCAGGATCAGGGCAATCGTCCCGTCACTGCTACGCATCCCCGGGTGCTGGTGGCGATCGAGGATCCCGGGAGTCCCCCAGGCCAATCCGGCGTCGGCCAAGGCCACAGAGAAGGACTCCTCCGAGGGCTGATCCAGCTGGATGACCCGATAGCCGGGGGCGTTCACCCCCCGATCATGCCCCGTAACCCGGGGGGGCCTCGAACCCTCCGAGCGCATCGGTGATGCGCTCGGCGACGGCGAGGGCGGTGCGGTCGTCATGGAAGTCGGCCACGACCTGCACGCCCACGGGCAGACCGTCGGGCGTGGCGCCCACCGGCACCACCACCGCGGGCAGGTACGCCATGCCGATCAGGCCGCACCAGTAGGTGAGCTCGCCGTGGGAGACGTCGCGGCCGTCGACGGACACGGTGCGGTTGAGCACCCCGATGGGGTCGTCGTCGACCTGATGGGGGAACGCCGGCACCTGGTGGACGGGGCACAGGAGGGCGTCGAACCGGGTGAAGAAGTCGGCCCAACGGTCACGGATGTGGCCCCGGCGCTCATCGTGGCGGAGCCACTGGTGATGGCGCATGGCGATGGCCCGGCCGGCGCTCAACAGGATCGGCTCGTCCTCGGCGACCGGCGTGTCCACGATCGAGGCGGCCAGGGCCCAGGTGTCGTCATCCACGCCGGTCGCGGCCGTCATCACCGTGTAGAGGAGTTGCACGTAGAGGTCGGTGGCCTCGTCGTAGTCGACATCGGGTCGGGCCGTGTCGTCGACGGTGAGGCCGTCGCCCCGGAGGCCGTCGACGGCGGCGGTCAGGACGTCGCCCATCGCCGGATCGAGAGGCGATCGGTCCGTGTCGAACCAGGCGGCCAGGCGCAGGCCATCGCGGGCTCCGGCCGGCTCCCCCGGTCCGGCGAGCACGTCGAAGGCCAGCACCAGATCATCGACGGTGCGGGCCATGGGGCCGACGACGTTGATGTCGAGCGTGCGCAGCCCCGTCGGGCCGGCCAGGTAGCCGTCCTGGGGGACGACGCCGAACGACGGCTTCAGGCCGACCGTCCCGCACATGTGGGACGGGTTTCGGATGGACCCGCCGATGTCGGAGCCGAGCTCGAGGGGGGTGAGGCCGGCGGCCAGGGCCGCGGCCGCCCCGCCGGAGGAGCCCCCCGTCGTGCGGCCGGTGTCCCAGGGGTTGTTGGTGACGCCGAAGGGCTCGTTGAAGGTCTGGATGTCGCCCGCGTAGAGGGGCAGGTTGGTCTTGCCGAACACGATGGCGCCGGCGGCCTTGAGGCGGGCCACGGCGCCGGCGTCGTGGTCGGGGACGTGGTCCATCAGCTCGGGCGCGCCGGAGGTCGAGCGGAGGCCCTCGGTCTCGAACACGTCCTTGATGGTCATGGGCAGGCCGTGGAGCGCACCGAGGTCGTCACCCCGGGCGGTGGCCGCATCGGCGGCATCGGCGGCGGCCCGGGCCCGCTCGCCGTCGAGGGTCACGACGGCGTTGAGGGCCGGGTTGTGCTCGTCGACCCGGGCCAGCAGGTGCTCGAGCAGTTCTCGGCTGCCGACCTCTTTGGCCCGGATGGCGGCGACCAGGTCAGACGCGCGGCGGTATCCCAGGTCGGTCATGGCCCTCCTTCGACCTCGGACGGGTCGGCGGACCACATCCTCCCAGGTCCGGTCGGCCGCGCGTGGCCGAGCCGTCGGTCCCGACGGGTCGGGCCAAAGGGCCCTTACCGGCGCGCCCCGCCGGCCGTAGGGTCTCGCCGCGATGTCAGCAGACCGAGCGGGGGGTCATCGACGCGGGGTGTGGTGGGCCGTTCTCGCCCTCGGCCTCGGCCTGATCGCCGCACCGGCGGTCTTCCAGATGTTCGACCGTGCGCCCAAGGGCGCGGACATGATCGACGGCTTCGCCCCGTACATGACGACCGCGCAGATCGAGAAGTTCCAGGCCCACCTGGCCGAGATCGACGCAGCCATGGCAGAGCTCGACCCGCTGGCCGTCGACACCACCACGGCCCCGGGCGAGCCCGCCACCGAGTTCGCCTCCGTCGAAGCCCTGCAGGACCAGTGGCCGGGGATCGACGCCGACATGTCCGACATGCTCGCCACGATGGCCGAGGACATCGACAACTACGAGGCCGTGGCCGCCCTGCCCCCGTTCGACCTGTTCCCCTGGTTCTTCGTCGTCCCGGGTGTCCTCGTGGTCGGGATCGCCGCCACGGTGCTGATCCGGGACCGCCGAGGCCGGCGCACACCGGTCGCCCGGTGGCTCGTCGGGGCCGTCGGCATCGGCCTGGTCCTGGCCCCCGTGGCCTTCCAGATGTTCGAGCGGGCGCCCAAGGGCGGCGTGATGATCGACGACTTCCGACCGTTGATGACCCGGCCCCGGGTGCAGGACATCCAGGGCTACTTCGTGACCATGGGCGCAGGCGAGGGCCAGTTGCGCAACGGTCTCGTGCCCCTCGCGCTCGAACAGGGCGTGGGCGAGGACGAGCTCACCGCGGTCACCCGGTTCAGCGACGACTGGCAGATGATCGTCACCGACTTCGCCCCGATGATCGGGACGATGAGCGACAACGTCACCAACTTCGAGGCGGTCGACGCCCTGCCCGACTTCCCCCTCTTCCCCTGGTTCTTCGTGATCCCCGGCGTCCTGCTCGTGGGCCTGGCGCTCGTCGCCGGGACCGGCCTGACGCCGGACGAAGACGACGACCGTCCATCAAGCACAAGGAGCTCAACATGAAACGATCCCCCTTCCTACGACTCACCGCCCTGGCGGCGCTGCTCGCACTGGCCGCCGTGGCCACCGGCTGCGGCAGCGACGACAGCGACGGTGGCAGCGACAGCTCCACCGACACCACGGCGACGGACACGACGACCGCCGAGGTCGGCTTCGAAGGTGAGCTGTTCGGCACCTTCGAGATCACCGCCGGCGAGTGCACCGACGCCGGCGTGACCGCGGGCTCGTACTTCCGGATGGTCCAGCCGGGCGGCACCGTCGAGGACGGCCCGTTCATCGACAACGGCGACTCCGTCTGCGGCGACACCACCTTCACCGTCCTCTCCCCCGGCACCGAAGGTGGCCTGAGCTCCGGCGTGTACCAGCCGGCCGAAGAGCCGGCCTTCGACGAGGCCGGCAACGCCCTGGCCGAGACGATCATCGCCCCGGTGGCGTTCTTCGGCCTCGACTTCTCTGCGGCCACCGCCGAGACCGACCCTCAGTCCGGTGACGCGGTGCCGGAGCCACAGCTGACGGCCACCGACGGAGCGCTCTCGGGTGACCTGAGTGCCCTCGCCGCCTACTACGGCGGCGAGATCTTCAACCAGGGCGCCCCCAAGCCGGGCGGCCAGAACCCGGGCCTGACGTCCGGCCCTACCGGCACCATCGACCCCGAGACGGGCGAGTTCGTCCTCGAGTGGGTCAGCCAGATCGAGGGCGGCGCCTTCAACGAGTTCAGCGGCGTCTGGCACCTCGAGGGCACCTTCAGCCCGGTCTGATCCCGCCAGTCGGAGGCATCGGGTCGACCGGCCGGGCCGACCCGGTGCCTCCCGCTCGGGGGCCACCGGTACCGTCCCGGGACCGCCGACCACCCTGAGGACCCCTGTGCGCCGACTGCTGCTGACCGTGCTGGTCGCGGGGCTCGCGCTGGCCGGATGCGGGGGCGACGACGGAGGCGAGACGGCCGACCCCGACCCGTCGACGACCACGACCTCGGCGGCCGGCGAGACGACCACGACGACGACGACGCCCCGGCCCGTCGACACCACGTTCGCGACCGAGGACGTCGAGGCCGTGTGCGCCGACCTCGAGGGGTTGTCGGACATCGACCCGGACGCCGACCCGTCCCAGGCCCAGGTCGACCGCCTGATGGCCATCGCCGAGACCGCGCCCCCGGGCGTCGCCGACCCGCTGCGGGATGTGGCGGCCTTCGGCCAGCTCGCCGTCGATGCCGGGCCGACCTTCGATTCGCTCCCCGACGACGCCGAGGCGATCCAGGCGGCGGCGATCGAGGGGGCCACCCTCCTCATCGCCTACGGCAACGAGGCGTGCGCCATCGACGTCGCCCTCTTCGACACCATCGCCGGCGTCTGACCCCACCGTTCAGGTGAGGGTGACGGGGTCGGTGGGGCCGCCCACTACATCGGCGGACTGCGGATCGCCGGCGAACCGGCCGCGCGACCCGCGGCGAAGACCCTGGTCGACTACTCGGCCCACGAGTGTGGTGTCGACGTCCCGCTGTTCACCTCGTTCACCGGGTGACCACACCCGGCTCGCCTCTGGCTACAGCCCCTCGACGACCACCGGTTCGGTGACGCCGACGGGGTCGAAGCCGAAGACCTGGCCGTAGAAGGAGAGCTCGGCTTCGGCCGCCGCCACGATCGTCTCGGCCCCGCGGAACCCGTGCTGCTCGCCCTCGAAGGCCAGGTAGGCCACGGGCACGCCGTTGCGCCGCAGGGCGTCGACGATGAGCTCGGACTGGTTGGGCGGCACAACCTCGTCCTCCAGGCCCTGGAGCACGAGGAGCGGGACCCGGATCTGGTCCGCATGGAACAGGGGCGAGCGCTCGCGGTAGAGATCCTCGGCCTCGGGCCACGGGCCGACCAGCGAGTCCAGGTAGCGGGACTCGAACTTGTGGGTGTCCCGGGCCAGCACGGCCAGATCGGCCACGCCGTACTTGCTGACCCCGGCGGCGAACGTGTCATGGAAGGCGAGGGCGGCCAGCGTGGTGAAGCCGCCGGCGCTGCCGCCCCGAATGGCCAGCCGCCCGGGGTCGACGTCGCCCCGCTCGGCCAGGTACGTGGCCGCGGCGACACAGTCCTCGACGTCGACCACCCCCCACTGGCCCTTCAGCAGGTCCCGGTAGGCCCGCCCGTACCCGGTCGAGCCGCCGTAGTTCACGTCGACCACGGCGAAGCCCCGGCTGGTCCAGAACTGCACGCTCAGCATGAACTGGCTCCGGGCCGCGCTGGTCGGCCCCCCGTGGATGTCGACCAGCAGCGGCGGCTTCTCGCCGTCGGGCCCGACGTGGTCCGGGTTCGTCGGCGGGTAGTAGAGGCCATGGGCCATCCGCCCGTTGGCCGACGGGAAGTCGATCGACTCGGGCAGGCTGATCTGCTCGGCGCTGAGTCCCAGGTCGCGGGGCGGGCGGACGACCTGCAGGTCCTCGGGCGGCCCGGCCACGATCGCCGCCTCGCTGGTGAAGCTGGCGGCCACGGCCGCGATACCCCCGGGCGCTGGGACGACCGAGGAAATGGCGGTGTAGGGCGTTCGGATGTCGGCTTCCCTGACGCCGTGGCCGACTTGGTCGACACGGATCAGATGGTCGATGCCATCTCGACTCACCACAGCGACGCCCCGTGCGTCCTCAGTTGGTGCCGTCGCGTCCGGCACGAACCTGGACATACGAAACACCCACTGCGGCGTGGCGATGTCACCCTCGACGGCGAACGAGACCGGCTCGAGGCCACCCCCGTCCCAGCGGTAGAGCTCGGCGAAGTCGCGCCGCCGACGCGCGGTCGGCGCGTCTTCACCTGACCATCGGCCCGTGAGCACCGACCAGAGTCGCCGCAAGATCGTCGGCTCGACCGCCCGAAGGGGCTCGGGGTGTTCCTCGCGACGGTCGGTGGTCAGCCAGAGCGTGCCGTCGGGGGCCCACGTCGGCTCGGCCCCCCACGCCCCGGGTCCTCCGGCGACGTGGGAGCGCTCGTTCAACGACCCGTCGACGAACTCACCGACCCACACCTCGGCTGCGTCCCACGGCATGTCCGGGTGGTCCCATTGGGTCCAGGCCAGCCACATCCCGACGTGGTCCTTGACCCGGGGCGAGGCCACGAAGTCCGGGCCCGCGACCAGCACCGTCTCCTCGCCCGTGCTCGTGTCGATGCGGACGATCTCGTTCTTGGCCTCACCGGTGCCGTCGCCGTGGTCCTCGCGGACGGCGACCAGCCAGGTGCCGTCGGGGGCGACGTCCATGTCGGCGTAGCGGCGGCCCAGGGGGACTTGGGGCTCCGGCGTCAACGCCCGCGGTTCGCCGCCGGGATCGAGCCGGTACAGCCGCTGGTCGGACCAGTTGCCGAAGTACAGGGCCCCGTCGTGGACCCGCCAGGCACCGCCGCCGTACTCGTGGACCCGGGTGCGGGCGGCGAAGCCGTCGGGCAGGACGTCGGTCGTCGTGCCGTCGGGTGCGCACCGGACGAGCTGGACCCGACCGGCCTCCTGGGGCCGGGACTCGGACCACCAGAGATCGTGACCGTCGGCCTGGACCTCGCTGAGGCCGACCGCCCCGGCGACCAGCAGGTCCGTCGTGATCGGCGACGACCACGCCCCGTGCGGCGTTCTGGCGGTTGGTTCGGTCGTCATGACGACCGAACCAACCGCCAGAACGACCACCAGCCCGCCATCAGGCCAGGAACTCGGCGATGCGACCGATGCCCTCCTGCATGTCCTCGGCGTCTAGGGCATAGGAGAAGCGCGCGTAGCCCGGCGAGCCGAAGGCCTCACCGGGGACGAAGGCCACCTTGGCCTCGGCCAGGACCAGGTCGGCCAGCTCGAGGGTGGTCATCGGGGTGTGCCCGGCCAGCTCGCGGCCGAGCACGCCCTCGAAGGACGGGTAGGCGTAGAAGGCGCCCTGGGGGACCATGCAACTCACGCCGTCGATCTCGTTGAGCATCCGGTGGATGATCGTCCGCCGGCGGTCGAACTCGGCCCGCATCATGGCCACGTCGTCCAGGCCGCCGGCGACAGCGGCGAGGGCGGCCCGCTGGGAGACGTTGGCGACGTTCGAGCACAGGTGGGACTGCAGGGTCGAGGCGGCCTCGACCAGGTCGGCCGGGCCGATGAGCCAGCCCACCCGCCAGCCGGTCATGGCGTAGGTCTTGGCCACGCCGTTGAGGACGATGGTCTGCTCCGCGGCCTCGGGCACGACCGTCGGCAGGGAGACGAACTCGTTGTCGTCGTAGGTCAGGTGCTCGTAGATCTCGTCAGTGATGATCCAGAGCCCGTGCTCGACGGCCCACCGGCCGATGGCCTCGACCTCGGCTCGCGGGTAGACGGCGCCCGACGGGTTGGACGGGGACACGAAGACGAGGGCCTTCGTCCGCTCCGTGCGGGCGGCTTCGAGCTGGTCCACGGTGACCCGGAAACCGGCCACCTCGTCGGTCGCGAGCACGACGGTGCTGCCCCCGGCCAGGGCGATGGGCTCGGGGTAGGTGGTCCAGTACGGCGCGGGGAGAAGCACCTCGTCACCCGGGTTCACGATGGCCTCGATGGCCTCGTAGTAGGCCTGCTTGCCGCCGTTGGTCACCACGACCTGGCTCGGGCTGATCTCGTAGCCCGAGTCCCGCCGGGTCTTGGCGGCGATGGCCTGGCGCAGGGCGGGCAGGCCCGGCGTCGGCGAGTAGTGGTGGCTGGCCGGGTCCTTGGCCGCCTCGATGGCCGCCTCGACGATGTGGGCGGGGGTCGGGAAGTCGGGCTCGCCCGCGCCGAAGCCGATGACGTCCTCACCGGCGGCCTGCATGGCCTTGGCCTTGGCGTCCACGGCCAGCGTGGCCGACGGGGCGATGGCGGTGACCCGGGTCGAGAGGCGTTCTGACGGCAATGGATTGGTCCTTTCGGGATGCCGCCGCGATAGTGGCAGGTCGTGAGCGGAACTCCACCGACAATCTCGATCCCCGACCACCTCAAGCCGGCCGACGGCCGCTTCGGCAGCGGGCCCTCCAAGGTCCGGCCCGAGGCGGTGACGGCGTTGGCGGCGACCGGGACCGAGTATCTCGGGACCAGCCACCGCCAGGCCACCGTCCAGTTCGTGGTCGGCAGCCTGCGCAACCTGCTGGCCGAGGTGCTGGCCCTACCCGACGGCTACGAGGTCCTGCTGGGCAACGGCGGGACGACGGCCTTCTGGGACGCCGCCGTCTTCGGCCTGATCGACCTGCGCAGCCAGCACCTGTCCTTCGGCGAGTTCTCGTCCAAGTTCGCCGCGGCGGTGACCGCCGCCCCCCACCTGGCCGAGCCCTCCGTGATCACCTCGGAACCGGGCACCCACCCCGAACCGGTTGCCGAGGAGGGTGTCGATGCCTACGCCCTCACCCACAACGAGACATCGACGGGCGTGGCCATGGCGCTGTCGCGGCCCGCCGAGAACGGCCTGGTCCTGGTGGACGCCACGTCGGCCGCCTGCGCCCTGCGGGTCGACCTGTCGGTCACCGACGTCTACTACTTCGCCGCCCAGAAGGCCCTGGCCGCCGACGGCGGGCTGTGGATCGCCGTCTGCTCACCGGCCGCCATCGAGCGCATCGAGTGGCTGGGGGCGTCCGAGCGCTGGATACCGCCCTCGCTGGACCTGAAGATCGCCCTGGACAACTCCCGCAAGGACCAGACCTACAACACCCCCGCGCTGGCCACCATCTTCCTGGCCAACGCCCAGGTCCAGTGGATCAGCGAGAACGGCGGCCTGGAGTTCGCCGCCGGCCGCAGCGAGACGTCGGCCGCGATCCTCTACGACTGGGCCGAGGCCCGGGACTTCGCCACGCCCTTCGTGGCCGACCCCGCCATGCGCTCCCCCGTGGTCGGCACCATCGACTTCGAGGGCGTCGACGCCGACACCATCGCCGCCGTCCTCCGGGCCAACGGCATCGTCGACACCGACAGCTACCGCAAGCTCGGCCGCAACCAGCTGAGGATCGCCATGTTCCCCGCCATCGACCCCAGCGACATCGAAGCCCTCACGCGCTGCATCGACTTCGTCGTCGACGCCCTCTGACCCCTCGTACCTTGTGCACCAGTGCGCCAGATCTGGCGCACTGGTGCACAAGGTTGGACGGACGTCGGTCAGGCGGCCTGCTGGAGCGCGGCACGGATGGTTTGGAGGACGTACTCCGGGCGGTGCTTCACCTGCTCCCAGGTGAAGCGGAGGACGATCCAGCCCGCGACCTGAGCGGCGTTGTCACGTCGACGGTCCCGCTCGAACTGCTCGCGGTGCCCGTGCCATCGCCGACCGTCCACCTCGACGATCACCCGGGCCCGTGAATAGGCGAAGTCGGCGTGACCCGGCTCCTCGATCCAGCCCGGGAGCGGCACCTGCTCGTCGGGGTCGGCCAGCTCCGTGCCCTCGACAAGGTTCAGGAAGGCCGCCTCGAGCCGGCTGCGCTTGATGTCGGCCCGCTTGCTCCGGTCGGCGATGACCTCGCGCACAATGACCGTCGTCGGGCGCCCGCCGCCCGCATAGCGGTCGTGCGTCGCGGCCAGCTCGTCGATCGCAAGGCGGCCGCTGAGCAGTAGGTCATCGACGATGCGCTCGCCCCGCGCCCGGTGGTACGAGCAGAAGAGATCGGCTGCGGTGCGCGAAATGGACGTGACCTGCAACGGACCGATCCGGACCACGTCCTCGGCACACAGATCCGCCGACCGGTGCAGCCGAGCGAACGGGTTCCGGTTGCTGTCGCGGTACTCGACGGTCACCTCCGGCAGGACATCGATGAGGAGCGGGAACTCGTGGAGGTGGGCGGCGGCGCGGTGAGACGCCACAGCGCCGGGTTGGTGGAGCTGGGCCGCCATGAGCGCTCGCTCGAGGCAAGGCTCCGAGAGCGGGAGGCCGATCACCCTCGTCGAGCACCGCTCCCACAAGCCTGACGCGACCCGTCGGGTGACGGTCCGACGACTCATCCCCGCGGCGGACGCCTGGGCGGGGGTCACCAGGCCGTACTGGACCGCGCCAATCGTGGCCACTTCGAGGTCTGCGTTCCGTGCCATGTCGATCCATGCTGGTCACGCGGGGTGACAGGCCACCCGGAACGTCCCGTACCTTGTGCACCAGCGCGCCAGATGTGGCGCGCTGGTGCACAAGGTACGGAGGAACGGCTTGACATCGCTGGCGGAGGTCCGGGAGCAGTTGACGGGGGTGGGGGGGCCGTTCGAGGTCGTCACCGATGTGGTCAACGGGGTCGAGATGAAGGTCTACAAGGACCGGATGGGCTCGCTGCGGGAGGTCGCCCAGGCCGCGGCCAACCGGGGTGACCAGGAGTTCATCGTCCAGGGCGACCGACGCATCTCCTACGGCGAGTTCGTGCGCCAGGCCAACGGGGTGTCCGCCGCCCTCGCCCGCCACGCCGGCGTCGGCCACGGCGACCGGGTGGCGGTGCTGTCGGCCAACAACGTCGAGTGGTGCCTGGCCTTCTGGGCCACGGTCGACCTGGGAGCGATCCTGGTCGGGCTCAACGGCTGGTGGAAGACCGACGAGATCCTCTACGGCCTCGATGACAGCGGGGCCAAGGTCCTCGTCGCCGACGCCAAGCGCTTCGAGCGCATCGCCGACCAGCTCGCCCAGGCCCCCGGGCTCGAGCACGTGTACCTGATCGACGCCGACCCGGCCGAGTACGACGACCCCCGCATCGATGCCTTCGCGGAACTGCAGGCCGAGCCCTCCGACGAGTTCCCCGACACCCCGATCGACGAGAACGACCCGGCCGTCATCTTCTACACGTCGGGCACCACGGGCCGACCCAAGGGCGCCATCTCCACCCACCGCAACATGGTCGCCAACCTCCAGAACACGATCTTCAACTCCGTCGCCACGGCCATGGCCAACCCGGAGTCGGCCGGCCTCGGTGGCGGGGGCGGCCAGACCGTGGGCCTCCTGACCTCGCCCCTCTTCCACGTCTCGGGCTGCCACAGCAGCCTGGTCGTGGGGATGATCGCCGGCGTGAAGCTGGTCATCCCCGAGGGCCGGTTCGATCCCGACACCGCCCTGCAGCTGATTCAGGACCACGGCGTGACCATCTGGGCCACGGTGCCCACGATGGTCTGGCGGGTCTGTGAGCACCCTGGCCGCCACGAGTACGACACCAGCACCGTCACCGCCGTGGCCTTCGGCGGCTCCCCCTCCGCCGACGAGCTCCAGCGCAAGGTGCGGGAGACGTTCCCCAACGTGACCAGCACGTCGAACGCCTACGGCCTCACCGAGTCCAGCTCGGTGGCCACGGTCATCTCCGGCAAGGACGCCGTCGAGCGGCCCGACTCGGTCGGCCCGGCCATGCCCGTGGTCGACCTGGCCGTCGTCGATCCCAACGGCCACGGGGTGCCCCGGGGCCACACCGGCGAGGTCCTCATCAAGGGCCCGATCATCATGCCCGGCTACTGGAACAAGCCCGAAGCGACGGCGGAGACCGTCATCGACGGCTGGCTCCACACCGGCGACATCGGCTACCTGGACGAGGACGGTTTCCTGTTCATCACCGACCGGGCCAAGGACATGATCATCCGGGGCGGCGAGAACATCTACTGCGTCGAGATCGAGCAGCGCCTGGTCGAGCACCCCGACGTGGCCGACGCCGCCGTGGTCGGTGTCCCCCACCATGAGCTGGGCGAGGAGGTCAAGGCCATCGTCCAGGTCCAGCCCGGGGCGTCCCTCATCGAGGACGACGTCCGGTCCTGGGTGGCCGAGACCCTGGCCAACTTCAAGGTCCCGGCCTACGTCGAGCTGACCACCGACAGGCTCCCCCGCAACGCCAGCGGCAAGCTCCTCAAGAACGTCCTCCGAGGCGAGGGCGAGGTCTCCTTCTCGGAGACGATGTAGGCCGCCCCGGGGCGAGCTGACGCCCCGTTGACGGGTGACCCGGTGCGCCGGCTGGCGATCCGCGCGAGAGTGGTCCCAAGAGGGAGTGCCGACAGGGTTCATTCCGACCCCGGGTGTCACCTCGGGGGAGGAACACGTACATGCATCTGTTCTCACGCGTAGGGGTCGTGACCGGGGGACCGGTCGAAACACTCGAATGGGCGGTGAACATCACCGCCAGGGTCAACCAGGCCATGGACATCGAGGTGAGCCTGTGGCAGGGCCAATTCGGCAACCCGTTGGGCACGGTGGCCTGGTCGGCCTTGGTCGAGTCCCGGGCCCAGCTGGCTGAAGAGACCTTGAAGCTGGCCGCGGACCAGGGTTACCTCGACCTCGTCGGCCAGGGCCAGGCGTTCGCCGGCGCCATCCCGTTCGAGGACTCGCTCCGCACGATGGTGCACATGACCGCCGAACCCGCCGAACCGCCGCCGCTCGGGGCATGGGCCGAGATCACCACCGCCGTCCCCATGGCGGGCAAGATCGCCGCGGCGATGGCCTGGGGCGTCGAGATCTCCGACTACCACGCCGCGGTCACGGGGTCCCCGGTGATGTTCCTGGCCGACGACTACGGCACCTTCGGCCAGGTCGGCTGGATCGCCGTCCATGCCGACGCGGCCGCCGCCGACGCCGCGGCGGCCGCCGTGATGGCCGATGCCGACTACGCGGCGAAGGTGGACGGGGCCGGCGACCTGTTCGTCCCCGGCCAGTCCAACCGCAGCAGCACGGTCCGACTCGCCTGATCCGCTCAGCCCGTCGACGGTGGGGGTTCTCCTCCCGAGGGAGACCCCCGCCGCCGATAGGCACCCGTGGCGATCACCGTTGCCCCGCCGCGGGCCGACCGCGACACCCGGCCGCTGGTACTGGCCGCCCTCGGGGCGGGAGTGGCCTGGCTGGCGGTCATCCTGCTCTGGTCGGATGCGCCGTTCGCCCTGACCTTCGACGACGCCTGGTACTACGGCGAGATCGGGCGGAACCTGGCCCACGGTCATGGGTCGACCTTCGACACCATCAACGCCACCAACGGCTACCACCCGGCGTGGCAGGCGATCTGCGTGCTGCCCCGGCTGATCGGCCTCGACGGCACGGCGGCCATGCGGGCCCAGCTGGCGGTCCAGCTCGGCTGCTGGATCGCCGCCGTCGTCCTGGTCGTTCGTTCGGTGCGACGCCCCTCCCCCGTCCTGGCCGCCGCCGTCGCCCTCTTCGCCGCCAACCCCTTCGTGCTCCGGGCCGTGGGCAGCGGGCTGGAGTCCGGTCTGGTCGTGCTGGTGGGTGCCCTGCTCCTGACCCGGGCCGACGACCTCGACGTCGACGACCCGGACCCGGCCGGCCGTCGTCGCTTCGGCGCCCTTCTCGCCCTCGCCTTCCTGGCCCGGACCGACGCCGCCCTACTCACGCTGATCTGTGCCGCCTGGATCCTGCCCGACGTCCGCCGCCTGGGCGTCGACGGCGTGCGCCGCCTGGCCCAACTGGTCGCCGCCCCCGCCATCACCGCCGCGGTCTACGTGACCGCCAACCGGGTCACCTTCGGCCGCCCCCTGCAGATCAGCGGCGACATCAAGCGGGTCGACCTGACCCCGGGCATCGCCATAGCTGTCCTCGTGGTGGCTGTCGTCGCCTTCCTCCTCGGCCGAAAGCTGCGGGCCCTCGGGCCCAGCGAGCGCTTCGGGCGCCTGACCGGGTTCCTGGCCGCCACCGGCTGGTACGTCCCGTTCTGCGTCGGCCTGGTCGGCTACTACACGCTGCTGTCGGCCCAGCAGTGGCTCTGGTACTTCGCCCCGCTCGTCCTCTACGCCCTCGCCCTGCTCGTCCACGGCGGGGCCGACCTGCTCGACGGCGCGGCCGCCGAGGGCCGGTCATCGCTGCGGGCGGTCCAGGCCATCCTCCTGCTCCCGCTGCTGGGCGGCTTCCTCTTCCTGACGCCCCAGTTCCTGGACCCGCACCTGCGCTCGATCCAGGAGGCCAATCGGGACGCCGGCCGCTGGATCAGCGCCAACCTGCCCGAGGACGCCGTCATCGCCTCGTGGGACGCCGGCGTGCTCGGCGCCTTCACCGACCAGCCGGTGGTGAACCTGGACGGCGTGGTCAACAGCGGCGAGTTCGCCGACGCCACGGCCTCGGGCCGGGGCGGGGCCTTCCTCCGGGCCGAGGGGGTCACCCACATCGCCAACCACGGCGACGTCATCGACGGCGACGACCCCCTGGCCCGCGAGCTGGTCGACGAGATCTTCGGCCCCGGAACGGGCGCGGCCATGGACATCGTCCACACCCAGCCCTTCCTCTACTCCGGCGCCACCACCCGCGGCGGCAGCGGCCTGCGCGAGCTCGCCGTCTTCGTCTACGAGCTGGCCCAGGAGCGTTCCGGGGGCTGACCCCCGACCGGTTCCGCTCGTCAGGCTGGGGCAACCGAGGCAACCACGGGGGCGTGGGGTCAGCCGCCGGAGGCTTCCTGGACGGACTGCTTGCCGGCGGAGATCCACGGCATCATCCCGCGGAGCTCCTCGCCCACCTTCTCGATCTGGTGCTCGGCGCCCTCGGCGAGCATCCGGGTGTAGTTCTCCCGCCCGCTGCGGGTCTCCTCGATCCACTCCTTGGCGAACTCGCCGGACTGGATCTCGCCCAGGATCTTCTTCATCTCGGCCTTGGTGGCGTCGGTGATGACCCGGCTGCCCCGGGTGAGGTCCCCGTACTTGGCGGTGTCGGAGATCGAGTACCGCATGCCGGCGATGCCCTGCTCGTACATGAGGTCGACGATCAGCTTCACCTCATGGAGGCACTCGAAGTAGGCCGACTCGGGCTGGTAGCCCGCCTCGACCAGTGTCTCGAAGCCGGCCTGGACCAGCGAGGTCAGCCCGCCGCAGAGGACGACCTGCTCGCCGAACAGGTCGGTCTCGGTCTCCTCGGTGAATGTGGTCTCGAGCACGCCGGCCCGGGTGCCGCCGATGGCGTCGGCGTAGGCCAGGGCCAGGTCCCGGGCCTTGCCTGTGGCGTCCTGCTCGACAGCGATGAGGCAGGGCACGCCGCCGCCCTCGACGTAGGTGCGGCGCACGAGGTGGCCGGGCCCCTTGGGGGCGACCATGGCCACGTCGACGTTGCCCGGGGGCACGATCTCGCCGAAGCGGATGTTGAAGCCGTGGGCGAAGAAGACGGCATCGCCGTCCTGCAGGTTCGGGGCCACGTGGTCCTCGTAGGCGGCTCGCTGCTCGGTGTCGGGCAGCAGGAACATGATGAGATCGGCCTCGGCCGCGGCGTCGGCCATGGACAGGACCTTCAGGCCCGCCTCCTCGGCCTTGGCCTTCGAGGACGAGCCCTCGCGCAGGCCGACCCGCACGTCGATGCCGGAGTCCCGCAGGTTGAGGGCGTGGGCGTGGCCCTGGGACCCGTAGCCGAGGACGGCCACCTTGCGATCGGCGATGACCGACCGGTCGGCGTCCTTCTCGTAGTAGACGATTGCCACAGGATTCTCCTCTTTGTCGGACGTGATTGTGGTCAGTGAGGCGGCGCGGGCGCCAGCCGGAGCAGCGCCTCACGCCCGACTCGATCGGCGGAGCCGGCGAGCCGGAGGCGAGCGAATGTGACGGCGAGCTCGAACTAGCGGTTGGCTTTGGCCAGGACGGGGAGCGCGACCCGGCCGGTGCGCTGAACGGTGACGATGCCGTAGGGGCGGCAGAGATCCTCGAAGTCGTCGATGCGGCCGGGCTCGTCGTCCAGGCTGAGGGTCATGGTGTCGACCCCCACGTCCAGCACGTCGGCGTCGTAGAGCTGGGCCAGCTCCATGACCTGGCCCCGCGTCGCCGGGGGCGCCTTGAGCGTGACCAGCATCAGCTCCCGCTCCACGGCCTCGCCCGGGCCCAGCTCGCTGATCTTGATGACGTTGATCAGCTTGTGGAGCTGCTTGGTGATCTGCTCCAGCGGGGCCGACTCGACGTCGACCACGATGGTGATCCGGCTGAAGCGCTCGTCGTCGGTGGGGGCGACGGCCAACGAGTAGATGTTGAAGCCTCGCCGGGCGAACATGCCGGCGATGCGGGTGAGCACGCCGGCGCGGTTCTCGACCAGGACCGACAGGGTGTGGGTGCGGGCGTCGCCCGTGTGGGTCAGCGCCGGCATCAGTGGCCCCCCTCGCCCTGGGACGGGTCGACGATGATCTTGTCGTTCGTCGTCCCCGCCGCGACCATCGGGTACACCTTCTCGCGGGCATCGGTCCGGAAGTCGATGACCACCGGGCGGTCGTCGATGCCGTTGGCCTTCTCGATGATCGGCGCCACCTCCTCGGGTGACTCCGCCCGCAGGCCGACACAGCCCATGGCCTCGGCCCACTTCACGTAGTCGGGCAGGTCCGGCGAGAGGTACACCTCGGAGTACCGCTCGTCGTAGAACATCTCCTGCCACTGGCGGACCATGCCCAGGTAGGCGTTGTTCAGGATCGCCACCTTGACCGGGATGCGCTCGGCCGCGGCGGTGACCAGCTCCTGCGCGGTCATCTGGAAGCAGCCGTCGCCGTCGACGGCCCAGACCATCTTGTCCGGCCGACCGACCTTCGCCCCGATGGCGGCGGGCACGGAGAACCCCATCGTCCCCAGGCCGCCCGAGTTCACCCAGGTGTAGGGGTGCTCGAACTTCCAGTACTGGCTGGTCCACATCTGGTGCTGGCCGACCCCGGACACCACGATCGTGTCCTCAGGGGTCATGTCGCGCAGCTGCTCGAGCACGTACTGGGGCTTCAGGCCCTCGCCCGGCTCGGACGCCTGGTAGGTCAGGGGGTACTTCTCCTCCCAGCCGCTGAGCGTGGACTTCCACTCGCTGCGGTCGGGCTGGGACTCGAGCCCGCCCTTGGCCTTCAGCACCCCGACCAGTTCCTCGATGACCAGGCGGCAGTCGCCCACGATGGGGACGTCGGGACGGCGGACCTTG
>Ga0315292_10000572_pt1 | contig 17525 bp, 12 predicted proteins | sample YL17G13_0_MG_FD_204029 | JGI IMG/M metagenome (GOLD analysis project Ga0315292, IMG submission 204029) | Sediment microbial communities from Yellowstone Lake, YNP, Wyoming, USA - YL17G13_0 | ecosystem: Environmental > Aquatic > Freshwater > Lake > Sediment | place: USA: Wyoming | collected... | reverse complement strand
CAGACGATGGCGGACGCGAAGGTGGACGGCCGGCTCGAGGAGGTATTCGACCTGCAGGATCGCATCGTGCGGCAGTTCTCGGCCGCGCTCGGGGTCGAGGGCGCGCACGGCCGCACCACGCGGGTCGGCGTGCGCGAGACGGCGAACCTCGAGGCGTTCCGCGCGGCCTCCGAGGCGCGGGTGAAGCTGGACAGCCTCGAGCCCGCGCAGGTGGCGTCCGCCGTCGAGGGCTTCGAGAGGGCTGTGCGCCTCGACCCGCGCTACGCGATCGCGTACGCGGGGCTCGCCAACGCGCACTTCCTGCTCTACGAGGCGACGCGTGCCCGCAACGCGCCGGACGCGCGAGGGCTCGCGACGGCCATCGGCCACGCCCGCCGCGCGGTGGATCTGGACGACACGCTCGCCGAGGGGCATGCGACGCTCGCGTTCCTGCTGGTGAGCGCGGGCCGGTTCGCCGAAGGTATCGCCGCGGGCCGCCGCGCCGTCGCCCTCGAGCCGCAGGACTGGCGGCACCTGTTCCGCCTGGGCCACGCGGCGTGGGGCAGCGAGCGGCTGGATGCGCTGCGGCGGGCGCTCGCGATCTACGGCGAACTGGCGTTTGTCCACTTCGAGGTCGCGATGGTGCACATCGCACGCGGCCAACCGGGGTCGGCCGCCGGCGTGCTGCGGCAGGGCATCGATCTGCAGGATCGGCAGGCGGGCCGGTCGTGGCGCTACCCCGCCTCGGGGCTGCACTGGCTGCTCGGCCTCGTGCTGCTGGCGGAGGGGGACGCGGAGTCGGCGCTCGACGAGTTCCGCTGCGAAATCGACGCCGGATCCGCGGCCCGCCTCTACGGGCACGAGTTCGTGATGAACGCGCACGACGGCCGCGGGTTCGCGCTGCTGGTGCTGCGCCGGCCGGACGCCGCCGCCGAAGCGTTTGCCCGCGCGCTCGCCCTCTACCCGGGCCACGCGCGGTCCCTCATCGGGCTGGCGGCGTGCCACGCGGCCGCGGGGCGCAAGGCCGAGACCCAGGCCGAACTCAGCCGCGCCGAAGGCTCGATCGCCGAGCTCGACCGCACCGGCCGCCGCCTCGAGGCGACCGGCCTCGGGGCGATGGTGTCGGTGGTGCGCGGGCGCCCGAGCGACGCCATCGCGCTGCTCGATCGCCTCCTCGCCGAGGCGCCGCCGGGCTTCCCCGGCTGGACGATTCCCATCGAGCCGCTGTTCAAGCCGCTCCACGCCCAGCCGGAGTTTGCCGCGCTGCTCTCGCGCCTCGCCGACCGGGCGCGTTGACCTTCACGATCCGGCCCGGCGGCGAGGAGAGGGATAATAGACCCGTGCGCCGCGTGTCCGATCGGCCCGCCCGCCCAGCCGCCCCTCGCCGCCAGGCGTATGCGGCCGTGCTGCTGCTCGCCGCGGCAGGCCTCACCGCGGCCTGCCCGCGCGAGACCTCCATCGACCTCGGCAAGCCCGATCGCATCGCCGACGGCGTCCAGCTCTATCGCCTGACCGATCCCACGCTGCTCGACCCGCCGCAGCCCATCGCGGTCCAGATGCTGCGTCTCGACGCGTCGCGCGTCGAATTGCGGAGCGCGCTCGCGCAGGGCCGCGTGATGCAGCTCGAGACGGTACCCGACATCGCGGCGCGGGCGAAGGCGATTGCCGCCGTCAACGCGGGGTTCTTCGTCGTCAAGAACGGCGACCCCGCGGGCGTGCTCGAAATCGGCGGCGAACTGGTCAGCGACACGGCGCTCACTCGCGGCGCGGTCGGCATCGTGCGGCGGCCCGGGAAGCCGCTCGCCCTCATCTTCGACCGCGTCGGCGCGTCGGCCCACCTGCGGTTCCACTCCCAGGGCGAGGCGTTCGCGCAGCCCATTGACGGCATCGACACCACCCGCGCGCGCGGCAAGCTGATGCTGTACACGCCGCGCTTCGGGCCCGACAGCGACATGGCCGACACCGGCGTCGAGTGGCAGCTCGCCGGCTCGCCGCTCACCGTCGTCGAGAAGCGCCCCAACGCGGGGCGTACGCCCATTCCGCCCGACGGCGTCGTGCTCTCGTTCGGCGGCACGATATTGCCGACGGCGCTCGAGCGCCTCGATCGCGGCCAGGCGGTCGCCATCGAGCGGCGCTTCACCACGCGGCTCGGCACGACGCCCGCGCAGTGGACCGACGCGCAGGACATCGTGGGCGGCGCGGGCCTGCTGATGCTCAACGGCCGGGCAATCGCGGACTGGACCGACGAGCAACTGCGCGCGGGATTCGACACCGAGCGCCACCCCCGGACCATGATCGGCACCGGCCGCGGCGGCTCGATCTGGCTCGTCACCGTGGACGGCCGCAACCCCGGCGTGAGCGCGGGCATGACCTTCGCCGAGTTGCTGCGGCTCGCGCAGCAGCTGAATCTCACCGCGGCGCTCAACCTCGACGGCGGAGGATCCACGACGATGGTGGTGAAGGGGAAGGTCGTGAACCGGCCGTCGGACCCGGCCGGGCCGAGGCGGGTCAGTGACGCGCTGATCGTGGTCGGGAGATAGTCGCCAGAAGACAGAGGACGCAGGACCGTACACGCTGATGCGACCGACGGACGGTCGCGTCGCAAACCGCTCGACACGGCGGACAAACGCATCTCCAGGGATCGGTCGGCGGCAGGCGGGGCCCCACTTCGTCACCCCACCAGGATTCCGGCCCTTGCGATGCGTTTGTCGAGCAGTTGTGATCGCCGTGCTCGCATGGTTTGCTCTGCGACCGTTCGTCGGTCGCACGTATGCTCGTGGGGCGCGGGAAGAAGAGACAGGAGCACGTCGTGAGCGAGTCGGTACTGCAATCGGAGATCGCCGAACAGCCCGAGGTCATTGCGCGCCTGTTGCGGGAAGGCGCGGCGGGCGTCGAGGCCATTGCCGCCGGGATTCGCGGCCGGGGCGTGCACCACGTCGTGATGGCCGCCCGAGGGTCGTCGGACAACGCCGCGCGCTACGCGCAATACCTGTTCGGCGCGCACAACCGTTTCACCGTGACCCTGGCCACGCCGTCGCTCTTTACGCGCTATCAGGCCCCGCCGCAGATGTCCGGCGCCCTCGTCGTGGGCGTGTCGCAATCGGGGGAGTCGCCGGACCTGGTCGCGGTGGTCGAGGAGGGACGGCGGCAGGGCTGCCCGACGCTGGCGATCACGAACGTCGCGGGATCGCCGCTGACGCGCGTGGCCGACCACACCATCGTGCTGCTGGCCGGCCAGGAGCGCAGTATCGCGGCGACCAAGACGTACACGGCGCAGTTGACGGCGCTGGCGATGCTGTCGACCGCGCTGGCGGGCGACGCCGCCTGGCAGCGGGAGCTGCAGCGCGCGCCCGAGTTCGTGGCGGCCGCGCTCGCCATCGAGGATGCGGCGATCGTGGCCGCGGCCGAGACGCTGAAAAGCGCCGGCCACGGCGTCGTCCTCGGCCGCGGGTTCAACTTCGCGACGGCGTTCGAGATCGCGCTCAAGGCGAAGGAACTGGCGTACGTCGCCGTCGAGCCTTACTCCTCGGCCGACTTCCAGCACGGCCCGATCGCCCTCATCGACACGGGGTTTGCCGCGATTGTCGTCAACGTGACCGGCGCGGTGAGCGCCGAGGTCGAGGACCTGCTGCGCGCGATCGTGGCGCGCGGCGCGCGGCCCGTCGTGCTGTCGAACCAGCGGGCGTCGCTGGCGATGGCGGCCTCGCCCATCCCGCTGGCCGAGGACATGCCGGAGTGGCTGTCGCCGATTGCGGCCATCGTGCCCGGCCAGCGGCTCGCGTTCGAGTTGAGCCGCGCGCGGGGCTTCGATCCGGATCGCCCGCGCGGCCTGCAGAAGGTCACGAAGACGACGTAGTCGGCGCCTGTCCCAGCACCCGCGCCCGCGCGGCGGGGGGCAGTCGTTCGCAGGCCGTGCGCAGAACGAGGCGCGAGGTTCGACCGCGCATCGCCAGCAGCAGCGGCTCGGTTTCCTGCGGCCGCGCCTTGCCCCACTCCCGCAGCAGCCAGCCCAGCCCTTTCTGCACCATGTCGTCCTCGTCTCCGGCCAGCGCGCGGGCGATGCGTGTCGCCTCGGCCGTGAAGGCTCCGCGGCGCACGCCGTGAATCAGCGCCACGGCCGCGGCGCGGCGATGCCAGCGGCTGCGCGATCGCGCCCAGGCGAACACCCGGCGGGCGCGCCGCGGATCGGCGGCTATCAGGGGGCCGATCAGGCACATCGCCAGCGCGTCGTGGTCCGCCCACGACGACACGTGCGCGAGCCATCCCGCGAAGCGGCGGAGCTCCGCGCCGCCGAAATGCCGCAGCGACGGCTGGAGCATCGTGACGGCCAGGACCTTCTCCTCGAGCACGGGGCTGGCGAAGAGCGCCTCGGCCGCGTCGAGGAGCGCGGCCGGGTCGGCCGCGAGCGCGCGGTGCACAACCCGCGCGTACGCCCGCAGCGGCGCCGTGTACCAGCCGTGCGATCGAATCTCCTCCTTGAAGAACCACTGCACGCCCGCGGCGTGCTCCGCAGATCCGTTCGCCCTCAGGTGCGCGCAGATCGTGCGGAGGTTGGCCGCGACTGGCCGGTTCGGCGAGAGAGAGGAGGCGGTGCTCATGCGGGCGCGCTGGACGATGAGGTGCAGGTTGGTGACGGCGCGACGCCCCGTCCGTTGCCCGAAGGATACCGCAATCGGCGGCCCGTAGCGATCGCGGGCGCACGAATGCCTCAAGATGGTTTCGCCCCGTCCCGGGAGAGTGTAGAATCAGCGCTCCCGGACGACGAACCCATGCGAACACGCTACGGCGTCCCCTACTGGATCGATCGATACCCGAAGGCGCGCCAGCCGTCGTACCCCCGCCATCGCGGTGCGCTCGACGTCCAGGTGGCCGTGCTCGGCGGCGGCCTCACCGGCTGCTCGGTGGCGTACGTCTTCGCGGCCGCCGGCCTCCGCGTGGCGCTCTTCGAAGCGAATCGCCTCGCCCTCGCCGGATCGGCCTCCTGCCCGGGCCTCCTGCGGCTCGAACCGGCGACGCCGTTTCACGAGTTGCAGGCGCGGCACGGGCTTCGCGTCGCGCGCCACCTCTGGCAGTCGTTCCGGCGCGCCGGCCTGGATTTCGGCGCCATGATCCGCCGCCTCCGTATTCGCGGCGAGCTCGTGCCGGACGCCGGTCTGCGCGTCGGGCTCCATCCGTCCGACGAAAAGACCCTGCGCCGCGAGATGCAGGCGCTTCGCGAGGCGGGCGTCGAGGGCGCCTGGCTGACGCCGGCGCGCCTGCGCCAGGAGACGGGCCTCTCGGGCGTCGGCGCGATCCGCTCGGCCGGCGACGGCCACGTCGATCCCTACCGCGTCGCGCTGGGCCTGGCGGCCGAGGCCGTGCGGCGCCGCGCGCTCATCTTCGAGCGCACGCCCGTCCTGCGCGTGAAGCCCGACCGCGGCGGCGTTCAGATCGTCACCGACGGCGGCCTGGTGCACGCCGACGCGATCGTCGTCGCAAGCAATTATCCGCCGGCGCCCTTCAAGTCGCTGCGCCGCCACTTCCACCTGCGCGAGGCCTACTGCGTGCTCACCCCGCCGGTGCCCTCGTTCGTGCGCCGCGAGTTCGGCCGCAGCCGCGCCATCGTCATCGACTGCGAGGACCCGCCCCACGTGATGCGCCGGACCAGCGACGAGCGCATCCTTTTCATGGGCGCCGACTCCGATCCGGTGCCCGAGCGCTCCCGCGACCGCCTGATCGTGCAGCGGACCGGCCAGCTGATGTACGAGTTGTCGAAGCTGTACCCGGCGATTTCCGGCATCCAGCCCGATTACGGGTGGAGCGTGCCCGTCGCGACGAGCCCGGACGGCTACCCGTGCATCGGGCCGCACCGCAACTACCCGCACCACCTGTTCGCGCTCGGATCGGGGCACAACGGCGTCGCGTCCGCCTGTATGGCCGCGCGCGTGCTCCTGCGCCACCACCTCGGCGCGCCCGAGAAGGGCGACGACCTGTTCGGCTTCCCGCGCATCCTGTAGCCAACCACGAATCCGGCTGAAGCCGGATTCCACGACGGTCACGCGGCAACGGGACGGCGTCAGTCTCATTCGTGGGCGTCGGCTTCCGCCTTCGGAAGACCTACGGCGGACCGCCGTAGCCTTGGCGAAGGCTGGTTAGCCGGCGCCTTCTGTGATCTACACTCGAGTACCCCGTCCCCGTGACGACATCTCCAGGAGGAGTCTCGGATGTGGCGCCGACTGTTCGTCCTCGTGCTGCTTGCGTGCGCCGCCGCCGTGTCGATGCCGCCCGCCCGGGCGCAGATGCCGCCGGTCGCCGACCTGAAGGGTCAGGTCGGTCTCGGCCTGCTCCTTCGCCAGCTCGCGACCACGGGCATGCTGATGCAGGCCACCGCGCACCCCGACGATGAGAACAACGCCATGCTGGCGGCGCTCGGATGGGGCAAGGGAATCCGCACGGCCGTCGTGACGGCGACGCGCGGCGACGGCGGGCAGAACGAGATCGGGCCAGAGCTGTTCAACGCGCTCGCGGTGCTGCGCACCGAGGAACTGCTCTCGGCGCATCGCATGGACAGCGCCGAACAGTACTTCCTCCGCGCCGTCGACTTCGGCTTCTCCTTCAGCCAGGAAGAGACGTTCGAGAAGTGGGGACGCCAGGAGATTCTCGGCGACTTCGTGCGGATGATCAGGACTCTCCGCCCCGACGTGATCGTCGCGATGCGGCCCGACGGCGCCGGCGGCGGCCAGCACCACCAGGCGTCCGCCATCCTCGCCCGCGAGGCGTACCTCGCCGCTGGCGACGCCGCGACGTTCCCCGACCAACTGCGCGAGGGCCTGCGCCCCTGGCAGCCGAAGAAGTTCTACGTCACAGGGCGCTTCGGGTTCCCCGGCGAACCTCCGCCGCCGGCCGGCGTGACGCTGACCGACGTCGACCTGAACGTCTACGATCCGCTGCTCGGCGAGACCTACGCCGACATCGGCGCCCGCGCGCGCAGCTTTCATAAAACGCAGGGCATGGCGCAACTGCTCGCGCTGCCCGGCGCGTCCAGCGCGGGCTACCTGCTCACCGAGACCACGATCGCCGGCCAGACGGACAAGGGCGATCGCGCGCTCTTCGACGGCATCGACACGAGCATCCCGGCCCTCGCGCGCTACGTGCCGGGCGATCCTCCGCCGGCACTCACCGGGGGCCTCGCGGCCATCAGTGCGCAGGTCGCGGCCGCGTCGCAACAACTGGCCGCGAGCGGGCCGTCGGCCGCCCTCACGCCGCTGCTCGTCGGACTGAAGGCCGTCCGGGCGCTGCGCGCCACGCTCGGCACCGGCCCGACGGGGATGCCCGACGACGCCCGGTTCGAGATCGACGCGCGTCTCGGCCTCAAAGAGCGGCAGTTCGGGGACGCCGTGCTCACGGCAGCCGCCCTCCGTCTTGAGGTGCTCTCGGACGACGGCCTCGTGGTCGGGGGACAGCCGGTGAACGTCACGCTCATTGCGGCCAATCGGGGCGAGGTGCCCGTCGCGGTGAAGGAGATCGGCTTCCGCGGGCTCGACGGCGACGCGGGCCTCTGCGCGAGCGGAACGGTGGCGCCTGGCGGCGTGTACCGGTGCAACGCGCCGCTGCAGGTCTCGAAGCAGGTGCGGCTCACCGCGCCGTACTGGGCGCGCCTGCCCGACGCCGCGCGCTACGCCGTCGAGCCCGACGCGCCGTTCGGCCTGCCGTTCCGCCCGACGCCGTTCCGCGCCTCGTTCGTCCTCGAGATCGCCGGCACGCCCGTCACCGTCGAGCGCGCCGTCGAGTACCGCTACGAGGGCAACATCTTCAGCGGCGAGAAGCGCATGGATCTGCTGGTGGTGCCGCGTTTCTCGGTGACGCTCACCCCGGGCATCGCGATTGTGCCGGCGCGGCGCGATCGATCCGTGCGGCCGACCCTGCGTGAGCTGCGCGTGACCGTGGTCAACGGCAGCCGCAGCGGTGCGCGCGGCGACGTGACGCTCGAGCTGCCCGTCGGGTGGACGGTCACCCCGGGGAGCGCGCCGGTCAGCTTCGAGCGCCAGGACGAAGCGGCGCAGGTGCGCTTCGCCCTGGCGGTGCCGTTCAACGCGACGCCTGGCGCGTATGCGATCACGGCCGCCGTCAGATCGGGCGCCGCACGCGACACCGCCGGGTACCAGGCCGTCGAGTACCCGCACACGCGCCGCCGCCACATCACCAATGAGGCCGTGGCGACGGTGAAGATCGTCGACGTGACGGTGCCCGCGGGCCTCCACGTGGGCTACGTGATGGGCGTCGGCGACCAGGTGCCGGCCGCCATCGAGCAGCTCGGCGCGCGGGTGACCCTGCTTGACGCGGACGCGCTGGCTTTCGGCGACCTCGCGGCGCTTGACGCGATCGTCACCGGCGTGCGCGCTTACGAGCGCCGTCCCGACCTGCGCGCGAACAACGATCGGCTGATCGCGTACGCCGGCAACGGCGGGACGGTGATCGTCCAGTACAACAAGTTCGAGTTCAACCAGGCGCAGTACGGGCCGTACCCCGCGAAGGTCAGCGCGAATCGCGTGACCGACGAACGCGCGCCGGTGCAGGTGATCGCGCCGTCGCATCCCGCGTTCACATGGCCCAACGCGATCGGCGAGGCGGCGTGGCGGCACTGGGTGCAGGAACGCGGCCTCTACTTCCTCGGCGACAAGGACCCGCGCTACGCGGATCTCGTGCAACTCGAGGACCCGTTCCCGTTCAACGCCGGGCCGAAGCGCGGCGCCCTGGTCGAAGCCTCCGTCGGCAAAGGGCGCTGGCTCTATCTCGGCCTCGGGCTGTGGCGGCAGTTGCCGGCCGGCACCGACGGCGCCTATCAACTGCTCGCGAACCTGCTGAGCCTGGGCCGCGCGCCGAAGGCGGCGAAGGCCCCCGCCATGACCGCGGCGGCCCGGTAGCGGTGGCCGAGCCCCGCGCGGATGTCATCGTGGTGGGCGCCGGGCCGGCCGGCGCGACCGCCGCCCGCACGCTCGCGCTGGGCGGCGCGCGCGTCGTCGTCCTCGATCGCGCGACGTTTCCCCGCAACAAGCCCTGCGGCGGCGGCCTGACGTCCCGGGCCCTCGTGCGCTTTCCCCATCTGCAGGCCGCGCTGTCGCGCATCGGCACGCACGCCATCCGGCGGCTCTACATGGAAGGCCCCGCCGGCGATTCGGTCGTGATCGAGACCGAGCAGCCGACGGTGATCATGGTGCGGCGCGTGGAGTTCGACGCGCGGCTGGTCTCGCTGGCGCGCGAGGCCGGGGCGGAGGTGATCGAAGGCGCCGAGATTGTGCGGGCAACCGACGAGGGCGCGCGGGTGCGGCTCGACGCCCGCGACGGCCGCGTCTTCGAGGCGCCGATGGTGGTCGCCGCCGACGGCGTGCACAGCGTCGTCGCCCGGCGGCTGGGCCTGAACCCGGGCTGGCCGCGCGAGCAGGTGGCCCTCGACATGATGGAGGAGACGCCCACCGACCGCCTGCGCGCGGCCGACGACCGCACGCTGTGGGTGTCGTTCTCGCCGGGCCGCGCGCACGGCTACGGGTACATCTTCCCGAAGGACGGGTACGTCAACGTCGGTGTCGGATACGTGGTGTCGTCGTACCGATCCGAGATCGCCGGGCATCCCGCAGACGTGCACGCGCAGTACGTGGCGGCGCTGTGCGAGCGCGGATTGCTGCACGGTGCGCCGGACCCGGATCGGTTCACCCCCTATCAGATCCCGATCGGCGGCCCGCTGCGCGAAACCGCGCGCGGCCGCGTGCTGCTGGCCGGCGACGCCGGGGGATTCGTCAACGGATTCTCGGCCGAAGGGATCTTCTTCGCGATGGTCACCGGCGATCTGGCGGGGCGGGCGATCCTGGCCGGCCCGTCCCGGGCCGCGCGTGCGTACGAACGGCTCTGGCGGCGCGAGGTCGGCGCCGAGTTGCGCGACTCGCGGTTTCTCTGCCAGTTCGTGTACGCCGATCTCGCGCGCGTCGACCGCCTCGTCCGCGCCGTGCGCGCGTTCCCGTCCCTGGCCGGGCTGCTGGTCGACTACGCGACGGGGGCGGACACGTATCGCGGCGTCAGCAGGCGCTTCCTCTTGCAATTTCCCGCCGTTGGCGTGAGACTTGCTGCTTCGTACATCACGCAGCGGTTGCTCGGTGGCGGCGCGCGCACGGCCACGTAACCTGCGCGCCGGCGCGCCTGTCCAATACTGGGAACAACAGAAGGGGCGCGACGTCCCACGCGCCGGCCATACCCTGGCCGCGCGGACAGCGGATCGCGATCCGTACCTGGCGGGCGGGGAGTGGGGGCCATGGCCTACTTCGTGGACGAGAGCGTCAAACATCTGCTGAGGCGCGCGGGCTTCGGCGCGAACAAGGAAGATCTCGGCTACTACGGCGAGCTCCGGTTCGACGACGCCGTGCGGCTGCTCGTGGACTTCGAGCAGATCGACGACGACGTCGACGGGAAGATCGGGAACGCGGCGTACGCGGGCGTCACCGTGCGCGGCGGCTTCCAGCCCAACACCGTCATCAACGACGCGCGCCAGCGGTGGCTGTTCCGGATGGTGCACAGCAACCGCCCGCTGCAGGAGAAGCTGACGCTGTTCTGGCACAACCACTTCGCCACCGCCTACTCGAAGCTGGCGGGCGCCTACGGAACCGCCGATGGAACGCGGCTGATGGCCGCCAAGCCGTCTGAGGATCCCGCGGGCCTCGAAGGCCAGGTGGAGACGATCCGGCGGCTCGGGGTCGGCAGCTTCCGCGACCTGGTGATCGCGATGGCGAAGGACCCGGCCATGCTGATCTGGCTCGACGGCCGGTACAACACGAAGACGAAGCCGCAGGAGAACTTCGGCCGCGAGCTGATGGAACTGTTCAGCATGGGCGTCGGGTTCTACACCGAGTCCGACGTCTACGCGGCGGCGCGCGTCTTCACGGGCTGGAACCTCACGCGCACCGCGACCTCCGCCACCGATCCGTACCCGTCGTACAAGTTCGCCTACAACGCCTCCCTGCACGAGACCGCGGCGAAGACACTCAGCTTCCCGATCTACACGGACGGCAGCCGCACCATCCCGTCGCGATCGGCCGATGCCGGGCTGCGGGACGGTATCGACCTGATCACGGCCGTGGTGCGCCATCCGGAGACGGCGCGCCGCCTGGTCGGGCGCCTGTGGAACTTCCTCGTCAGCGAGATGAACGATCCGTCCGAGGCGCTCCTGGCGGCGGCCACGCGGCAGTACCTGACGACTGACTACAACATCCGCGGCGTGCTGGACATGATGCTGCGGTCGCCCGAGTTCCGCGACGAGCGGCAGTACTTCACGAAGTACTCGTGGCCGGCGGAGTTCATCGCGCGGTCCATCAAGGAAGTGGGCTGGGCCGGCTTCTCGGTGGACACCGCCGTGAGCCAGATGATTAACATGGGCCAGGTGCTCTACGAACCGCCGGACGTGGCGGGATGGGAGCAGGGCCCGGGGTGGATCTCGACCGGCGGCATGCTGGCGCGGATGAACTTCGCGGCGGCGCTGGCGAAGAGCCAGGTGAACGGCCTGGCGGCGTGGGCGAAGCCGTACGCGCGCGAGGCCGATGCGGTGCTGTCGGCCACCCTGGACCGGCTGTCGCCGTCCCCGTTCGGGAACGCCGCCTACAGCGACCTGCGGTCGTACCTGCTGGCGAGCGGGCCGTGGTCCGGGTCGGACGCGCAGTTGCGGGCGAAGGTGCCAGGGCTGGTCCACCTGATCGTGGGTTCCGGCGAATACGTGTTCGTGTAGAGACGGTGCGGGGACCCGGCGTCTGAGGACCCAGGGCTCCATCCTGACGACGCGGGGCGACGACATGATGGAGGCCGGATCTTCAGACCCGGCTCGTGGTGTGACGAGAGGTTGTCATGGCTGTCAGTCGACGTGAGTTCATCCGGAATGGCGCGGCCGCGTTCACGGTCGGCCTGGCGGCGCCGGCGTTTCTCACCGAGCTGGCGCAGGCGCAGGGCGTGCCGGCCCGCGCGCTGGTCGTGCTGTATTTCGGCGGCGGCAACGACGCGCTGAGCACCCTCGTGCCCTACACGGACCCGTTCTACTACAGCCGCCGGGCGTCGATCGCCCTGCCCGCCGGCGAGGTGCTGCAGATCGGGTCGGACCTCAATCGCGTGCCGCTCGGCCTGCACGCGCGGCTGACGGGGCTGCGGGACCTCTACAACCAGGGTCGCCTGGCGATCATCCAGCGCACCGGGTACGAGAACTCGAGCCGCTCGCACTTCACCGGACAGGACATCTGGGGGTCGGCCAACCCGATCAACCCGTACACGCTGGGCTGGCTCGGGCGCTATCTGGACACGCTGCCATCGCCCGTGAACCCCCTGGTCGCCTGGGACTCGCTTCGGGAGATACCGCGGGCGCTGGTGGGCGAGAAGGTGTCGGTGCCGGCCATTGTGTCGGCGGCGTCTTACACCTATGCGAGCCCCAACACCGGCGCCGAGGCGACGATCGAGCGGACCTTCGCGCAGCGCATCTCGTCGCACGTGCCCGTCGGCCGGCCGCACCTCGCTTACGTGAACGGCACCATCGACGCCACGATGAACACGCTCGACAAGGTGGCGCTGGTCGCGGCGTACAAGCCCACGATCACCTATCCGACCAGCGGGCTGGGGCAGACGCTGCTGAACGTCGCCGGAGCGATTGCGAAGGGCGTCGGCACGAAGGTGTTCTGGGTCCAGCTCGGCGGGTTCGACACCCACGCGTCCCAGGTGGGCACCAACGGTACGTACCCGCGGCTGATGACCGAACTCAACGACGCGGTCTCCGTGTTCTACGCCGACCTCAAGGCGCAGGGCCTGATGGACTCGACGATGCTCGTGACGTTCTCGGAGTTCGGGCGGCGCGTGTACGACAACGGGTCCACCGGGTGCGATCACGGCGCCGGAGGCCTCATGATGGCGCTCGGCGGGGCCGTGCGCGGAGGCCTGTACGGCACGGCGGCCTCCCTCAATCCGGATCCGCAGAACCCCACGCTCGAGAACAACGGCGGGGACGTGCGCTACGAGAACGACTTCCGGTCCGTCTACGCGCGGATCCTCGACCAGTGGCTCGGCGCCAATTCGGTCGCGCTCCTGGGCGGCGACTTCCGCAAGCCGTCCCTGAACTTCATCTGACCCTCCGTGGCCTGACCCTGCGGAACGCGCCTTTCGGGGTCAGGCCTAAAAAGGCGCGTTCTGTCGTCTGAAACGCGCCTTTTTAGGCCTGACCCCGAATGGCGCGCGGGGAGGACGAGGCGGATTTGGTAGACTAACGGTTCCAGATCATGCCGTCCATCAAGCGACACAAGTTCAAGCTCACCACCGAGCAGCTCCAGGAGATGCTCTACTGGCTGAAACTTATCCGCGCGTTCGACGAGCGGCTGAGCATCCTGGTGCGGCAGGGCCGCGTCCGCAGCGGCGTCTACTCCTCCATCGGCCAGGAAGCCATCGTCGTCGGGACCTGCTTCGGCCTGCAGAAGGACGACTACATCGCCCCGCTGCACCGCGATCTCGGGACGTTCCTGATGAAGGGCGTGAGCCCGGGCGTGATGATGGCGCAGATGTACGCCAGGGCCACCGGGCTGTCGAAGGGGCGGGATTCGGCGCTGCACAGCGGCGTGCCCGAGCTGGGCATCTTCGGCAACACGAGCATGCTCGGGGCGAACACCCCCGTGGCGGCCGGCATTGCGCTGACCTACAAGCTCGAGCAGCGCGACAACGTGGTACTCGCGTACTTCGGCGAGGGCGCGGCCAACACCGGCGACGTGCACGAGGCGATGAACTTCGCCGGCGTCCACAAGCTGCCGGTGGTGTTCATCTGCGAGAACAACGTCTACTCGTACTCGATGCCGATCGAGAAGTCGATGGCCATCGAGGACGTCGCGGTTCGCGCGGAAGGGTACGGGTTCGACGGCGTCGCCATCAACGGGAACGACGTCCTGGCGGTCTACCAGGCGACGCAGGGGGCCATCGCGCGCGCGAGGGCGGGCGACGGTCCGACGCTCATCGAGTGCAAGACCTACCGGTGGCACGGCCACTCGGAGCACGACCCGGCGTTCTACCGCAGCGACGAAGAGCTGGCGATGTGGAAGAGCCGCGACCCGCTGCCGACGTTCACAACCTACCTGCGGGCGCGCGACGTGCTGACCGACGAACTGCTGCTCGAGATCGAGACCCGCGTCCGCCGCGAGATAGACGAGGCGGTGGCGTTTGCGGAGGACAGCCCGCACCCCGACCCGAGCGAGGCCGCGACGGACCTGTACGCGTAGGGAAGACGTCAGAGACTGACGGCAGGGGACACGACTCATGGCGCGAGAGATTGCGTATATGGATGCCATCCGCGAGGCGCTCCGGGAGGAGATGGCCCGCGATCCGCATGTGTTCGTCCTGGGCGAGGACGTGGGCGTGTACGGCGGGGCATTCGGCATCACCAAGGGGCTCTACGAGGAGTTCGGCGAGTACCGCTGCCTCGACACGCCGATTTCCGAGTCGTGCATCATCGGCGTCAGCGTGGGCGCGTCGCTGCGCGGGTACCGGCCGGTCGCCGAGATGCAGTTCGGCGACTTCATCACCTGCGGGTTCGACCAGATCGTGAACCAGGCCGCGACGCTGCGCTACCGCTACGGCGGCCGGGTGTCGTGCCCGATCGTCGTGCGCGCCCCCGTCGGCGGGAACGTCGCCGGCGGGCTCTATCACTCGCAGAACCCCGAGTCGTGGTTCGTGCACCGGCCCGGCCTGAAGGTCGTGGCGCCCTCGACGCCCTGGGACGCGAAGGGGCTGCTCAAAGCCGCCATCCGGGACGACAACCCCGTCATCTATCTCGAGCACAAGTACCTCTACCGCCGCGCGAAGGGCCCCGTGCCAGAGGGCGACGAGATCGTGCCCATCGGACAGGCCGCCGTCCGCCGCGAGGGCGGCGACATCACGCTGGTCACCTACGGCGCGATGGCGCTGCCGTCGCTCGAGGCCGCCGACCGCCTGGCGAAGGAAGGCGTGGAGGTGGAGGTCATCGACCTGCGCACGCTCTCGCCCTGGGACAAGGCGGCGGTCTTCGCCTCCCTGGACAAGACGAACCGGCTCCTCGTCGTGCACGAGGACGTGAAGACGCTGGGCCTGGGCGCCGAGATCTCCGCCGTCATCATGGAGGAGAAGTTCGACGTCCTGGACGCGCCGGTGATGCGCGTGACCTACCCCGACTCGCACTGCCCGTTCTCGCACGTGCTCGAGCAGGCAAACCTGCCGAACGCCGACAAGATCGTCGACGCGATCCGGAGACTCGCCGCCTACTGATTCCGCCGCTGTCTCGCGGACAACAGGCCGGATTCCGGCCTGGTCCGGGCGCGGCCGTGACGCGCATCATCACGGCGCCGGGCTGCTTCAAGACCGAATCACTCCTGAGTGATCAGGCCAGCAGCGCGGCGAGGGCGGCGTCGAGGCGATCGTAGCCGAAGCGGAATCCGAGGGTGAGCGCCCGGTGCGGTGTGACGCGCTGGCCCGACAGCAGGAGCGCGTCAGCCATCTCGCCCATCAGCAGCCTGAGCGCGAAGCCCGGCACCGGCAGGCTGGCCGGGCGGCGCAACGCGCGACCGAGCGCGCGGGCGAACTCGGCATTCGTCACCGGGTGTGGCGCGGTCGCGTTGAGCGGCCCGTCGAGACCGGGCTCCGCCACGGCCCACCGGACGAGCGACACCCAGTCGTCGCGGTGGATCCACGACATGTATTGACGGCCGGATCCGAACCGCCCGCCGACCCCAAGGCGGAACGGCAGGATCATCTTCGCGAGGGCGCCCTGGGCCGGGTCGAGCACCAGCCCGGTGCGCAGCGGCACGACGCGGGTGCCGAACGTGCGGGCTCTCACGGCCTGGTTCTCCCACCCTGCACAGAGTTCCGCCAGAAATTCCGTGCCGACCGGCGCGGACTCGGTGATGACGTCTTCCCCGCGGTCGCCGTAGAACCCGATGGCGGAGCTCGTCAGGAGCAGCGCGGGCTTTGGATCCGTCTGCGCGATGAAAGTCGCGAGCGACCGCGTTGGATGGAGGCGGCTGACGGTGAGCTGGGCCTTGCGCGGGAGGGACCAGCGGCCAGCGGCGAGCGACTCACCGGCGAGGTTGACGATGACGTCGGTGCCGCGGCAGGGGGCGGCCCAGGGCCCGATGTCGCCGTCGGGAGTCCAGGAGATGCGCTCGACGGGGGAGGCGAGGTCGGTGGCGGCGGGGCGGACAGCCTGTCGGGTAAGGATTTGGACGCGGTGGCCGTCGGCGACGAGGCGGCGGGCGAGAGCCTGGCCGAGGAAGCCGGAGCCGCCGGCGATGAGGATGCGCATGGGAGAGAGGATACATCGGAGACGAGTTCAGCGCCTGCGTGAGGCGGGGCGGCTCGAGCCGCGGGAACGGGGGAGGCCTTGACAGCACCAGCGGCCTCGTTATACTAACTAGTTAGTTAAACTAACCGGTTGGTTACATATGGCCACACGCCCGCGACCAGGCCCGCGCCCCACGCCCCGCCCCGCACCCCGCCCCGCACCCCGCACCCCCGCCCCGCGCCACGCCTCCGCCCCCCCCCCACCCCAGGACTCCCGCGCCCGCATCCTCGCCGCCGCCACCGCCGAGTTCGCCCTCCGCGGTTTCGCCGCCACCACCGTCGACCGCATCGCCGCCCACGCCCGCTTCAACAAGGCGATGATCTACTACCACTTCGGCAGCAAACAGGGCCTCTACCGCGCCGTCCTCCGAGACATCTTCACCACCATGGGCGACCGCCTCGTCCGCATCGCCGACGAACCCCTCCCCCCCGACCAGAAACTCGACCGCTTCGTCGCCGCCTTCGTCACCGAGGGCACCGCACGCCCCGAACTCGCGCCCATCGTCCTCCGCGAAGTCGCCGAGGGCGGCCGACGCCTCGACGAGCAAACCTACGCGCTGATGCTCCGCATCGTCCGCACCGTCACCGGCATCGTCGACGAAGGCCGCGCCGCCGGGCACTTCGCCGATGTCGACCCGATCCTCCTGTACCTGACCACCGTCTGGCCCATCATGGTCTACCTGGCCACGACCCCGATTCGCCGCGCCATCGCGCGCGTCGCCCGCTTCGACGCCCACCGCCTCGACCCCGACCGCTTCATCGCGCACCTCCAGCAGATCAATCGCCGCGCCCTCGCGCCCGTCACCGCGCACCGTCAGAGCCCGACCGGAGTCTCGTCATGACCCACCATCCTGCCCGCCGAATCACCACCGCCGCCGCCGTCCTCGCCGCGATCGCGGCCATGGCTGGCCTGCTGACCGGATGCCGCCAGAAGCCTCCAGCCGACCGCGTGCGCGTCTCGGGCTACATCGAAGCCACCGAGGTCCAGGTCGCCTCCGAGGTCGGCGGACGCCTGCTCACGCTGGCCGTCGCCGAGGGCGACCGCGTGAAGCCAGGCGACCTGATTGCCCAGCTCGACACGGCCGACATCTCGCTCGCGCTGCGCCGCGCCGCGGCCGAGCGCGCCGGCGCCGATGCCCAACTGCGCCTGCTGCTGGCTGGCGCACGCGCCGAAGACATCCGCCAGGCCGAGGCCCAGC
>Ga0315292_10000569_pt1 | contig 17549 bp, 23 predicted proteins | sample YL17G13_0_MG_FD_204029 | JGI IMG/M metagenome (GOLD analysis project Ga0315292, IMG submission 204029) | Sediment microbial communities from Yellowstone Lake, YNP, Wyoming, USA - YL17G13_0 | ecosystem: Environmental > Aquatic > Freshwater > Lake > Sediment | place: USA: Wyoming | collected... | reverse complement strand
ATACACCACTGTGGTTCATCTGAAAAAATAATTACCTCAGATGAATCATCAAATTCAGATAATGCTTTTTCATAATACTCCATACTTAAAGCAGTATGATTTGGATTTGTTTTATAATCAGTTCTACGAATATGTAATGCAATCGGATTTTTCCAATATGACATTGTTTTTTGAGCGGGTTCTAAAATTTCATCACGAAACTCAAAGTCTTTTAGCAACTCATCACGAATGTGCTTAAAATATTTTTCCGTCTGAAAGAAACCCTGCAAAGAAATCCAATCTGGACATTCATTGAATAATTTTTCATTGAAGAAAAAGGTTTCTTCCATAACAGTAGGCCGATCAGAATCAATGAATTGAACATTCAATTGAGTTGTGGATCCGAGTTTAAACGGATTAAACAATTGATGATCAGTCCACTCATTTGTATTCTTTGTGGGGGGGAAACAATATTCAAACTCTCGGTTTCGAGCGATTCCTTTAAGTGCTGCAAACTGGAACATTTGATTTCCTAGTCTACCCAATTGTCCCAATGCATTAAATCCAATCATTTTTTTAATTCAAGTTCATAGTTTTTGATGATTTTTTCTATGCTAGAGATGTAATGTTTTTTAAGTACCTTAACCCAATCAAAGTTCATAGAATATTTAAGAATTTCATCTCGATGCTGTATTGAATATTCTCGGTTTTCAATTATCTTTTGTTCTACATAATTTATGTCTTCAATTTTATTTTCAGGAATGATTGTGATAAAATCTTTTGAATCATCTAGATTTGCCTTACCCCACTCTGTGACAACTACACCAAGACCTGATGCAAGTGCCTCCATACAGACTAGAGGGTGTGCTTCTCCATCACTCAATAATACCAGATTTCCATAATTTGTCAAGTCCCTGTGAAGGGTTTCTTTATTCCACTCCCCAAGATAGTTTTTTGATGTATTGAATCTACTATCAGAATTGTTTCCGGCATACCAAAGAGAATCAATTCCTTGGAACATATGTTGACGCTTTCTGTAATCAATCTTGGCAAGATAGATACTTCGGTCAGGATACTTTGGTTCATCTACAAAATTAAATGCCTGAGTGTTTACTCCATTAGGCGTAATGTATAAATTTTCTTCTGGGATATCTGCAATAATTTTATAAACATTCTTAATTCCTTCAGACAAGCAGAAAATATTTGGTTTAATTTTTGTAAATGCGTTTAAAATGTTTGCATAACCACCAAACATTTCTGGTCTTTCTAAATATCCGAAATGACTTGTAATTGCTTTGGGGTATTGAATGTAAGAGTACACTCCAATAAATTCATCATAGTGAACATGAACAAAATCTGGACGAAATGAATTTATTTCTCGTATGATCTGAGTTGGATCTTTAGTATTTACAATCTGAACTTCGTGACCTAATTGTTCCAAAGCATTCTTAGTATCCCATACTAGAATTTCAACAGCACCCCATCCTATGGGGGGGATAGGCATAATGCCAGGGCCAACCAGTGTAATTTTCATCGTTTGCCAATCTCCTTAAATAAATCCATATGTTTACCATTATATCTTTCATAAACTGCAAAGTCATCAGGATTATTTTTTAAAAGATATCCCAATGCAATCTGTTCATTATTTACAAATCCATTTGCAATCATGTCATTGATAAAGACATTCTCAATGTCTTTTGCTACCTTTAACGTTGTATTCTTTGTTCCACCAAACATAGATCCCAATACATAAGATCTATTATCTAATAGGTAATCTTTTGTTAGAGTGGTGGCACATGCAAGGTCTTTATAGTATTCCATGTTAACTTGAATTAAAAATTGTTCACCTATATTCCCTAAAGAATTGATAGCATTTTCACTAGGATAATCTTGTGACAGATCATACTCATCAAAAAATCTAGACGCTCCAGCATCCATCCAAAAGAAAAATTTACTATCGAATGGGTTTTCTTCAATAGCACTTTCTAACCATTTAAATTTGGAGTATTGAACAATGGAATATAGAGAATGTTGACATTCTATTCTATCATAGTCTTTGATTTTATTTTTATATTCATCAGATGAAATTATTACATCTATTTGATCTTTAAGATGATAATATGGAATCTCTTCTACTGTTTGAGTAATGATTACTGTTGGTATATCTTTTCTTCTTTCTTCAACAAAAGACCTAACATCTTCAGTTACAAATAAAATCATAGGACATTTTAATTTTAAAGTGATGTCAAACCACTTTAAATAATCTTCCCAAGTTCTACCATCCATTCCTTCTCTTTTTATATTGAATAAAGAAGATACGATTACAAATTGATTATTCATAATATCTTTTAAACTGATGTACTAATGGATGTGGACATGCTTCCCAAAATGGATTTCTTGAACATTCTATGATATCTGGATTAAAAGTTTCTTCTTCCCCAACTAAAGCGAAGATAATTGGAAGCAAAACATCATGAGCATAGATGGCATAGAATTCCATAGACATCATACTTAAAAGTTCTGGAGTATCCCTAAACATCTTCCAGGATTTCATGAAAGTTTGTGTTTCAAAGATTGCAGGTGTTGCTCCCCAACAATCAATTACTTTTGATCCTTCAACTCTTGCAAGAACATTTTTTAATCCTTTAGGAAGTCGATGATTTATTCTAGATCCAAGTAGTTTAACGCCTTCAGGAATAGTAAGTTTTCCTCGCACAAGAGTATCAGGATCCATCATCAAAATATAATCAGTTTTACAATAATTAATTGCAGATTCGAGACGATTTAAAATCGCAAGAGTGCATTTTTTAATTACGTCTTGATAGTAATCTTCTGCATAGTTTCCATTCTTTCGATCACTCCCAAAAGATCCAGCCGTTATATTAAACGTCTCTGACATTGTATCTTCTTCAAAAGAAAATTTAAGATTTTTATATTCCGATTCCAAATAAGAAAAATCATTACCACCATCAGACACCAAATAAATTGGAGAGTCTGGATAATGTTTGACTAATTCTGAAAGAGAATATTCCACTGCTTTATTCTCGTTAAAGCAACTAAAGAAAAATCCTAGAGAAGTCATGCAAATTTAGAAATAATTACGGATGGTAAAGTGCTATCACACTTAATTTTTTCAATCAAGTCCGAATCAAATTCTGAGGGGTCAATCCACCAGTCCTCAAAAGGACATTCCTTTCCTTCATATCCAGGTTGTTCAACGTAGACATTAGAACAGACAAGAAGATACCCATGGGAAGTGAGAATATTTCTCTGCGGATCTCTATACTCATCTCCAAAAACATAAGCATCATGTTCAATAGTAATTACTTTGAATCTATATTCATCGAGGGGTAAAATTTTAAGAACATCTAAACTTAAAGTATCAATATCCAATGAAAGATAATCAATACTCTTTGGGAATTCATATTCCTCAAACGTTTCTTTATAATTTACTTCGAGCGCATTTTTATTTAAATGTACCCCATTTGTTCTTGTGGAATAACTTTCATTATATCCTCTTTCAATCTCAATACTAATTGATGTCCAATCTAATCCTTGAAAATAATAACTATTATTTGAAATAACCGAATGGCAACTGCCAATGTCTATACAGTAACCATCCCTTTTAAATTTTAAAATGTTTGCAGCAAATTGGTCTTGTTTCGCATCAGAATAAAATTGTGTCATAATAAACTCAGTTGTTTTGTTCTATAATTGTTTCTAAGGTATGTATGAACTTTTCATTAGTCCATGAATTATACTTCTCTTCTAATGGAGTGAATCCATTATTAATAATATTGAGCAGTGAATTACTCTCTACACAGATGGATGGTTGAACATCCCAGATGTGAGCAAACATATTGCTTCTACAAATTGCTAAGGGTTTCTTTACAGAAAGAGCGTAATCTACTGTGGAAGATATACCATTATATCCTCCATAGTTTTGATAGAAGAAAATATTGAGATCGTTTCTATAAAGAAAATTTAACATATCATCATCAGTTAAAAAGTCATGAGTCATATTCAATTTAATATTATCATGAGTGATTGAGTTTAAGCAATCCTGTTTAATGGATGCAATGTCATTTGCATTAGGACAAAAATGAGATGATGTTAAATGTAGATTGATTTGAACTTTTCTATAAGAGAGTTGTTCATTTACAATTTTACAAATTTGATCAAAGTATTTTACTCTGAATCCAAATCCAAAAGATCCTACATGCAATACATCATCTGACTTTTCAATTTCGGGTGGTTGATAATCAAACAAAGGCCTTGCCAATGCAAAATTATTCTCATCTACATGTTCATAATATGGATGTTGATGTAAGTAAGCATCAAAGAAAGTTGCATACCCAACGTTATGAACTATCAAATATTGTTTGACCCCAAGGTTCCTATATCTCTGAACTAATTCTTCAGTTACCCAAGGCATGGTTCCGCCAAGATAATTATAAATGATTGCCTCAGGTCTATGCATTTTGTGCAACAGATAAAGATCTGTTTCACTATTCATTTCATAATACATAAAATCATGATTTTTAGATTTGGATGCAATATTTCCAAATCTTTTCCCATACTGATAAACTCCACAATTTTCTACGGAGTGATTAATAACAAAAATTTTCATAGTATCGATAACAAACTATTGATCCTGTTGATGTATGTATGATGTTCTTTTACGAACTTCATACCATCAGATATCAATTTATAATTTTCTCGATTCTTCATACCATCATAGAATAACTCTTCAGTATTTTCATTGTAAATACAATTTCCTTCAAGTTCTTCATAAACTGCTTTGGAATTTGTAAGTCCTAAATGTCCATAACTCATATTTTTAAACACTCTACAAGTTAATAGTTCTTGTTTTAAATGTTGTGTGCCACGAATGTCAATGCCAAGTAATGATTTTTGTGTGTTAATAATTACATCGCCCATAGACATTGGATTTTGCCAAGGGTCATTGGGAATAAATTTAATTTCATTATCTCGACATGCCTTTAAAAATGGTTTCCAATTAGAATAGTTTTGACATATCCCATGAGAAGAAATAGTTCCAAAGAAATAAATTGAATTTTCCCTTTTTAAATAAATATCTTCTTCCTCAAATTCATCAGGAAGAAGATTTGTTGCCCAACTAATATAGACTTTATCATAGTCATCTATTTCATAATCTACATAATCATTCTTAATTCTAACTTTATTTGATGTTTTAGAATCAAAGTAACATGCAGGACCAAGTTTTGTAAGAATCGATTTATCAACAGAGTATTCTTGGATATGATCTTTAAAGTTTACTGCAGTCATTCTCACGTCAACATACCTACCAGCATTTTGATACTTAATAGGTGATGGGCAATACATTATAAAGTAACAACTACTATCATTGATTGGAATTTTTTTATCAGCAAATCCCTCACCTATAAACAAACAATTTGTGTAATCAAAATCTTCTGGGTAATCATCGTCATGAAACCAATGTGTTTCATATCCCATGCTAGTAAATGCTCTATAATATGCTTCATGAACGTATGAATGAGTATGAGAATATAATGGATGCCCCCAAATTATGACTTTAGAATATTTCATTTAGAACTATCATAATAAGTATTTTCAATAAACCACTGATAAGTTTTTTTCAATCCATCATAGAGACTGTGTTTTGGATTCCATCCAAGTTCAGTCATCTTAGAATAATCAAGTGGGCGTTTTGGAGTTCCATTGGGTCTAGTCGTATCCCATTCAATATCACCATGATATCCTACCACACCAGCAATGGTGCTTGCAAGACTTTCAATACTTACATTCTCACCCGAACCCACATTAATCAATTCAGCATTTTCAAACCTATCCATTGCAAATAAACATGCATCTGCAAGATCATCTGCATACAAAAACTCACGCATGGGTGTTCCATCACCCCAGAAGGTAACAGATTTGCCATTTGAATTGCTGAACTTTGTCATCATTGCAGGAATGACATGTCCGTTATCGGGGTGAAAGTTATCCCCAATACCATAAAGATTAGAAGGCATCAGTGAAACACCTTTGAATCCATACTGCTTGTTGTATGCTTGAAGCATCTTGATTCCAGAAATCTTTGCTATAGCATATGCATCATTAGTTGGTTCAAGATATCCAGTCAACAATGATTCTTCCTTGACTGGAACTTCAGCAAACTTAGGATAAATGCACACCGATCCTAGAAAAAGAAACTTCTTTACTCCATACTTCCAAGCATAATGAATTAGATTAGTTTGAATCTGAATGTTCTCGTAAATAAACTCACCCGAATAATGATCGTTTGCATAGATACCACCAACACGAGCAGCGGCATCAAATACATAATCAATGTTTTCCGAGACAAAAAATTCTTCAACTTCTTTTTGACTTAGAAGATCAACTTCAGATCTAGTTCTGGTTACAATATTTTCGTATCCTCTTTCTTGAAGAGTTCTCACAATTGCCGATCCAACCAATCCTCGGTGGCCCGCAACAAAAATTTTAGAATCTTTATTCATTACGACACAGTAACCAATTCGGGAGTTGGGAGTGGGAACAACAATTTCTTTCCTTTAAACTTTAAATTATTTACAAAAAATTTCTTAAAGTGCCAGGGCAGAATTATAAAAACATCACACTCAGAGAGAACACTATCCTCATCTTTAATAGGAATCCAAGTGCCTGGAGTATACGAACCATTCTTGTCTGGATTTACATCACCTACGACATCAATATAATCCGAAATACCCCAGGTTTGTAGAGTTACATTACCCTTAGTACTCGCACCAAGAGCAGCAATTTTCAATCCATCTGTTTTGAGTTCCTTTAAAATATCTACAAATTTATTTTTACAATCATCAATTCTAACTTGAAAATCTTCCCAGGGAATTACAGTATCTAAACCAAGATCTAATTCATTTTGCAATAGTCCATTTAATCTATCAGTACATTCATTATACTTACTGTTTTTATTTGCAACAACAACTGAAATACTTCCTCCATTCACATCATTGAAATCAAAATCAACAACTTTGAATCCAGATTGATCCATAATATACTTAAGTTGCCTCATTCCATAATAAGACAGATGCTCATGACAAACTGTATCGAAGGAGTTGACTTTCAACATCTCTGGCATATAACTTTGTTCTAGAACCCAAAGTCCTTCTACTGGATCAAGAACATTATTTACTTCTTTTGCAAACTGACAAGGATCTTCTAGATCATAAAACATTGAAAAGGATGTAACCAGTTTTGCTTTTTGATTTTGAAAATGAGATTTGACAATATTTTCAGAAAAGAAATCTGCAATGTAATCAACATGCGATTTAAAATATTTTGAAAACTTTTTAGAAGTTGGATCAATACTAACAAGTTTTAAATTAGATGGAAAAAATCCTAAAAAAGTTCCATCGTTTCCAGCAATATCAATGACTAAATCATTATCTTTTAATTTTAAAAATTTAACAATTCTATCATACTTTGATTTCAAATGCTTTATCATACTATTGTTTAGTCCCGAACGGTAACCATAATCATTCCCATACATGGTAGGAAGATCAAACGTATGTTCTAACTGTACATGCCCACAACCACCTGTAGTTTCATCACACTTTACAAGTTTAAGTGGCCCTCTGTACATATCAGGATCTATTTCTTTTGGAAAAATTCCAGAAAGATATTGATCTCCCAAATCAAGAACTGTAATCAGATGCTCATTTCCACAAACTCTACACTTTTCAATTTTATGAAACATTTCATTGCCCATAGATACACATATCCTCAACTAATTGTTTAAATGAAATTTTAGGTTCCCAACCTAATTTTTCTTTTGCCTTTGTGGCATCACCTAATAAAGTTTCAACTTCAGCAGGTCGAAAATATTTAGGATCAACTCGAATGACCTCTTTTTTAGTATTCAAATCATATCCAAATTCATTCAAACCCTCACCCATCCACACAATCTTCATATCAAAGTATGGTGCTGCTTCTTCAATAAATTCTTTGACTGAGTATTGCTTTCCAGTTGCGATCACATAGTCATCTGGTTCATCTTGCTGAAGCATCAACCACATTGCCTCTACAAAATCTTTAGCGTGTCCCCAGTCCCTCTTTGCGTTCAGATTCCCGAGATATAATATATCTTGTTCCCCAGTTGAAATGCGTGATAATCCGCGAGTGATTTTTCTTGTGACAAAAGTTTCTCCTCTTCTAGGGGATTCGTGATTGAAAAGAATTCCAGAAGATGCGTGTAATCCATAAGATTCTCTGTAGTTTTTAACGATCCAGTATCCATAAAGTTTTGCGACTCCATAAGGTGAACGAGGATAAAATGGTGTGGTTTCTTTTTGAGGAGTTTCTTGAATTAATCCGTAGAGTTCACTGGTGGATGCCTGATAGATACGAACCTTTTTCTCCATACCCAGAAGGCGAACTGCTTCCAGAACACGAAGAGTTCCCATACCATCAACATCAGCAGTGTATTCAGGCATCTCAAAGGACACCTTAACATGACTCTGAGCTCCCAGATTATAAATTTCATCTGGTTGGACCTGCTTTATAACTCTTACAAGATTGGTAGCATCAGTAAGGTCACCGTAATGGAGAGTAATAGAATCGTAGATATGGTCAATGCGATAAGTATTAATAAGAGATGCTCTCCTAACAATCCCATGAACTTCATAACCTTTTTCAAGTAATAATTCAGCAAGATAAGATCCGTCCTGTCCAGTAATACCAGTAATTAAAGCGACTTTCATTTCAATTGTTATGTTGTAACCAACTAATTGTATTCATTATATCATGTTTTGCTTGAGATTTATCTACGGCATTACCTGAATGCATTTCAGGCATTCCAGTAATGTCGTCTTCAACAATTAGCACCCAATTCCAATGATTCATTTTTTCATTAAACCACACATTATGACTTAACTTACTAGGATTAATTTTCATATATTAAAGAGTATTTAATGATTTATAAGCGAAATAGGAGATTCGAACTCCTGACATCTAACTTGGAAGGATAGCGTTCTACCACTGAACTAATTTCGCATTTCCCCTGTCTGGGAATCGAACCCAGTGTCCATGTGTGTTGTCCACCTGTCCTTACCAATAGACTACCAGAGGGAATGGGGGAGGTCAATCCCCCTGCTTGGCTCGCCACTTGCCCTTTGACCAGAGGCAAGAAACTGGGCGGGAGTAACCCATCCACACCAACGGCATTTTAGAGATGCCGTAAACTCATCGAGGGGGTCCCGACCAGGATTTTTTATGACTCTCCATGTCAATGGATGACTCCACCAGTGCTTTTTAAGTCTCTCCGTGACTAAGCATTAATTTCACAATTTTCAATGTCTGCTAACAGATATTCAATTAGAATTTCATAGTCGTCTAAAGGATCTCCAGAAAATAATACACCTTCTGATTCATAATAGCGACGAATTTTTTTATATAGTTTTGGATTCTTTACATCAAGATAAAAATCGCCATTAGCAGCACCCCGAAGAGTTTGAACTTCTTTTTTAAATTTTACTAGAACTGACATTGCTTTGAATGATTACCTAGGTATTATAGGTTGGTTTTGTTTTGTTGTCAAGTAGGACAGTTTGGTTTCTGTCCCAATAGGGATACCGGGAATTGAACCCAGATTGAGCCCTTATAAGGAGCCTCTTTTACCATTAAAGTATACCCCCCCATAACATTTAATCGACCTTTCGTATGTAGAAAGCATCGGAATAATTGTCTTCAACAAATTCTAATGTATCACCCTCCCTCCAGTCAAACGACTGTAACATTTGTTCAGGAAAAGGTAATATCAATTCACCATCATCATTCTCTTCTAGTGTTGCTATAAATTTACTATCCATATTAAAGATTGTTAGTTGTTTTATCTATGTATGATTCTGAATATTTGTAAAATGGCATCAATATAAATTGTTTACCATCATAATTTATTATGAAATGTTCACCATTTTCCACTCTCAAAAAAATTTCATCAAACTGTTCCTCTAGTTCTTGATAACTAATTTCAGTCATTGTTCATATAAAAAAAATAAAGGTCGGGGCGGCAAGAATCGAACTTGCACCTCCGCGTCCCAAACGCGGCATTCTACCACTATACTACGCCCCGAGAATGGTATCCTCTTTCTAGGCTATCTGCCTAGCGAGTAACACCAACGGAGAATAATAGAATCGAACTATCAGGTGTTACCCTGGCATCGTTTTCAAGACGATTTACCGACCATCGGTGCTATTCTCCATATTTTATATATCCCAAATGCTCAGTTTAACCAAACCCTCAACGAACCTCAAAATCCAAACGCTTTACTTTACGTCGCCTCCTCTCTTCTTGCCATTGAATATCTTCATCGGTAAGAACATTGGTGTTGATTTTGGTTTTCGATTGGTAAGAGTTTAGCATGACTACTTTGGATAAGTCAACTGCTGAAATAACTCCATTGGATATTGTGGTCATATTTGGACAACCACAAAACCTAGTTTGATAATCTTCTGCTTCCAATTCTTTGTTGCAGCATTTACATCTTACTTTTATCATTTTTTACTTTATGTATAAAGCGTCCCGTGTAGGATTCGCACCCACGACCGATTCTTTAGAAGAGAATTGCTCTGTCTCCTGAGCTAACGGGACATAAGACAATCATACCCTATTTGGATTTGATTGTCAAGGGGGGAGACTCCGTTCCCCCCCATCTATTCTGTTTTAGACTTCAGTAATAACTAACTTCTTTTCATAGTTATAAGCATAATCAGTTCGGGCACCGTGATGCCCCCAACGAATCCACTTACTCGCAATCCTCATATAATCACTAATGGATTTACCGGGAGTTTTCATTTGATTTTCAATCATCTTCCAATCGCCTTCATATAACATATAATCAAGTTGAGTATTCAATGATGAAGGGTTGCCACCAGTACGGGCAGCATGATTTCCTAGACCATTATAACGGGACTCATTCGTCCATTGAATCAAACCATAACCGCCACTTCTACACCCCCTGTAAGAGGTTCTAGCTCCCCCCTCACAGACATTAGGAATAAATGTTGATTCCTGTTTAATATTGCCCATAATAGTTGCTATGGCGTTTTTGTCAATAATCCCTTTGGTTTGTAAAAACGCAAGGGTTTGGGATTCATAATCATTACATCCTTTACAAATAAACCTTTTCTTTTTAGGTTTTTCGGAAGCAACCTCTTTGGTCGCTGTCTCTTTAGTTTCAATAGGTCCTTCTGGAACAATCGCAAATGGTGGTTGTAAAGCAGAAGAAGTTGCAAAACTAGGTGTTGGCAGTGTTGCCGCTGATGTTGCAACCGCACTTAAAATAGATACGGTTACACTTGTTAGGTTTTTAAACATTTAGTTAAATAGAATTCGACATCCGTATAGAAGGGGGGTATACCTCCCCTCTCGGGGGGCACCTTCCACGGCTCTGTGTGTCACAATCAAAATCTCATTATGACAAAACCCACTTTTTGAGTGGGTTCCTTTGCATTATATAAGAGTATTTAGGTTTTGTCAAGGGGGGGTGGTGAAAAATTACTTATGAAATATTCTGCATCAATAACGACCAGGGGTTTCTTATGATTTTTTTTCATTACAACAATTGGTTCATACCCGTTGCAATTACTTTTTGCTTGTTCGTATGCTTCCCATACGTTTATCTTTTCTGTATTTTTACATTCAGTTGAGAATGGAAACTTTTCCCTAGCAGCACGAGCCATAATAAGGTCTTCGCCACCTGCTCCCATACTACGAGATTCAATGTCTTCTGGGTGAACGTCAAGCATCTCGATAAGTTTATCCCTCACCCACTTTTGAAGTACTCTTCCTTTATTTTTAGCTGATTGTGGTTTCATAATAAAAAACCTCCACTTGGAGGTATTTATCTATTCAGTTGAACCAGGGGTCTGGTAGTATTTTTGTTTCATTGCTCCCAAAAACCACGCTTCCGACAGAGCTTTTGGTCCCTCCCGAAGAATTCGTTTGTTGTGCTCTGAGAGTTTTTCGTATTTCAATGCTTGTTCTTTCCACTCTTCCATTAGAGTTTGAACCCAGAGAAAGTATTCGCTTTAACGTCCTGCTTAATACCGCCAACAACATAACTCTCTACCTCTGTTTCTTGTGGGGCAACTTGTAGACCTTTAGAGGAAATCCAATGTTCGGTCCAAGGAAGTGGATTGTTCTTAGCAGGAATATCATAAATTGGTTTTAATCCAATTGCTTTCATTCGTCTGTTTGCAATCCATTCAACATATTGACATAACAATTTATCATTCAATCCAATCATAGAACCTTCTTTAAACAAATACTCTGCCCAGTGACGTTCTTCATCAACTGCACGTTTAAACATAGCATAAACATTTTGCTCTTCTTCTTGAGCAATCTGTTTCATTTCTGGGTCGTCCCCTTCTTTCCATTTGTTAATGATGTTTTGAGTAATGACAAGATGTTGATTTTCATCTCTTGCGATGAGAGAGATAATTTTAGCGGATCCTTCCATAAGTTTGAGTTCACCAAACGCAAACGAGCAAGCGAATGAGACATAGAATCTGATGCCTTCAAGAATGTTGACGTTAGAGACTGCACGATAAAGTTTTCTTTTAAGTTCATACCTTTCTGTTTTTGCATAGTCAACATTTTCATTTACATGTTCCCAAGTAGGTGATGACCCATAAAAATGTGCAGAATTTATAAAACTGTCGTATGATTCAGTAACGCTCGAAGCACGTTCTAAAATGCGATCATCGGATAAAATAGTATCAAAAACTTCATCTGGGTTTGAGTAAATGTTTTTTATGATATATGTATATGACCTACTATGAATCATCTCCATAAATCCCCATGCTTGCATACATGCTTCCAATTCAGGAAGTGAACAATAGGGAATGAACGCCATACCAGGACCACGGCCCTGAACAGAATCCAACATAATCTGATACTTCAAATTAGAAGTAAAAATATGTTTTTGTTCTGAACGAAGTTGTGCATAATCTGCACGATCCTTTTGAAGAGAAATTTCTTCAGGTCTCCAAAAATATCCAAGTTGAGTTTGAGTAAGTTTATCAAAGACAGGGTATTTGTACTCATCATATCTTTGAACCCCCAATGGTTTCCCAAAAAACATTGGTTGAGTTTTAGCATTGTGAATCTCAGTATTGAATACTGTCATTCCTTTGATATTTGGAGTATTGGTCGAAAAAACTTTATCCAATTTAAATTCTACATGATTCACAGTCATCTTCTCCTGATAGTTCGGTGAGTAATTTATCTATGGCAATAACTTGTTGTATATTGTCCTCCACGTCATCGGTTTTGATATCATATGTATTTTGATAATATGAAGTTTTCCATCCATACTTATATGTATTTAAGAAATCTTGTGCCATTACTGACACAGGAACTTCATTGTCGGCATAATTTTCTGGATTATACGACCAGTTTCCAGAAATTGCTTGATCAAAGAACTTTTGCATAACAGCAACAATATAAATATAACCCCGATTGCTAGGCATATTCCAAAGAAGCGTGTAGTTGTTTTTAAGAGTATGATACTGGGGGACAATCTGCTTAAGAGGCCCTTTCTTGGACTTTTTAATGGACAAGAATCCGCGAGGAGGTTCGATTCCGTTAGTTGCATTTGACACAACGGAACTGCTCTCCGATGGCATTTGTGCGGACAGTGTTGAGTGCCTAAGACCGTGTTCAAGGATAGATGCCCTAAGACTTTCCCAATCATGTTGAAGACCTACAGATGAAACTTGATCAACATCTTTTTTATATGTATCAATAGGAAGAATACCATCAGCATACTTGGTGCGACCAAAGTATTCGCAATGACCCTTTTCTTTCGCAATCTGATTTGATGCTTTTAGGAGGTAATACTGGAAGGACTCTGAAAGACCGTGAACAGCATCCCATGCCTCTTGTGAGTCGTAGTTGAACCCAAGTTTAGCAAGGTAGTGGGCAAGACCAATATAACCGATTCCAAGGGATCTACGACGTTTAGTAAAGTTCTCTGCTGCCTTAACTGGATAGTTTTGATAGTCAATAATCTCTTCTAGAGCACGAACAGAAAGATTACAAAGTTCTTCAAGTTCATCATCAGACTTGACTTTACCTACATTGATTGCTGATAGAATACAAGTAGCAATCTCTTGAGGACCATCATCATCAATATGTTGGATTGGTGTTGTGGGTTCTGTAATTTCCTGGCAAAGGTTTGACATTGTAATTTGGTCCTTATAAGAACTATGTGAATTACAATGATCAATATTCATAATATAAATGCGTCCCGTCTCAGCACGTTCTTTGAGGAGACTAAGAATGAGTTCCTGTGCTTTAACAGTCTTTTTTGGAATGGTCGTATCTTTTTCATATACAGCATAGAGGTTGTCAAACGTGTCTGTTCCAAAAGCATCATATAATCCAGGTACATCATGCGGGGAGAACAACGTGATTTGACTATCTTCAATAAACCTTTCATAGAAAATTTTACTAAGTTGAATTGAATAATCAAGTTTACGAACTCGATTATCCTCAGTACCTTTGTTATTTTTAAGAACTAGAATATCTTCTATTTCTTGGTGCCAGATTGGAAAGTGTACCGTAGCACTTCCACCACGAATCCCGTTTTGTGTACAAGATCTAACAGTTGATTCAAACTTTTTGAGGAATGGGATAACACCTGTATGCTGAACTTCTCCACATCTGATTTTACTATTGATACCCCTGATGCGACCTGCGTTGATACCGATGCCTGCACGTTGAGAGACATATTTGCCAATAGCCATATCACTGCTAAAGATACTATCGAGGGTGTCATCAACATCAACCAGAACACAACTTGCAAACTGACGCAATGATGTTCTAACTCCTGCCATGATTGGCGTGGGGATGTTGATTTTGTGTTTGCTGATTGCATCGTAGTATCTCTTAACATATGAAAGTCGTTTTTCTTTAGGATACTCTTGAAAAATAGTCATCGCAATGAGCATATAAGCAAACTGTGGAGTTTCATAAATTCTCCCATTGCTTCTATCCTGAACTAAGTATTTATCAACTACTTGTCTAAGTCCGGCATAGGTGAAGATAAAGTCCCTATCATGATCGATATAATTATTTAATTCATTATATTCTACATAATTATATTTTTTGATGAGATCTGGATCATATATACCATTATCAATACCGCTCATTGTGTGGCGATTCAAAGTAGGAAACTCCTTAATTCTACCAAAAACTTGTTTGCGAATAGTAAAAAGTAAAAGTCTTGCCGCAGCGTATTGGTAGTTTGGGTTATCTAAGGAGATAAGATCCGATGCAGAACGAATTAAGATTTCCTGAATTTCAGAAGTAGAAATTCCATCATAGAATTGGATACCTGATTGCATTTCAATTTGAGACGCCGACACCCCAGTAAGACCCTCACACGCCTCAGCAACCATTATGTGCATCTTCTCTAAATCTAAAGATTGAATATTACCATCACGCTTTGTGACTTTAATTCCATTACTCATACTTTTTTCCATTCGGTAAATTTTAACTGTGCCTTAATTCCTTGAGACGTATTGTTTTGTATAATATCTTGAACATCATATCCAGATAATATCATATCATTGATATCCTTTTCTTTTATACTAGTTGGCCAAATGACGATTCTTTCTCCTCTAGAGATGGCATTAGCATATCGGGAAACGATTTGAGCATTACGTGGTTCGTTATCATAGACCCAAATAGGATCGTCAATCCCCCAGTTACTAAGATCAACGTCAGCTCCACACATAGCAATCGAGTTGCATATGAAGAGCGAATCAAATGGTCCTTCAGTAACATAGATTTCTTTTTCATGATTTATATTATCAAGTCCAAATATTTTAGGATATTCTGTATCCAGGATTGTTGTGATGTAACGAAGATTTGTGTTTGGATCAAGAGACCTGCCTTGATACCCAAATACTTTTCCTTCACTTGTTTTGAGGGGTAAAACAATTCTAGACTCTTTATAGGTATTATTTGATTTTGACCAGCGATTAAAATCTTCAGCGTAATAGAACTTTGAGTAATATTGCTCTGGTATTTTTCTGTTTGAAAGATATTGTCTTGCTGGGTGTGATGTATTTAGATCTGAAATCTTTGGAAGATCTTTAAAGATAGAATAAGAAAATTCTGGTTTTTTTCTAATTGGTTCTGGATTTGAAACAACTGTTCCTTTCCCAGTCAATCCCACCTTATATCTTTCCATGACATATTCATTATAAAGAGGTTCATCAATTCCCTTTAAGAAATATGCAAAAGTAGATGAAGCACCACAGTTGTGACACTTATAATTTAGATCAGATTTTTTTTGATATAGATAACCCCTTGCTTTAGATTTTTGTTTTTTAGAGTCTCCACAAAGCGGGCATCTGAAATTGTAAAGACCGGGTTTTATTGTTTTAAATTTTTCCAATCTTGAGGAAATCATTCCCACAAATTTATCGTCAATAAAACTCATGATTTTGTTTTAGGTATTTCATTTTATCTCAACCAATCTAGTTTGTCAACCCCCCCATAGGAGGTTGCGGCATCAAATTTTTCATTATGGATTGACCTGGGGCACTGACTATAAAGGAGATAATGGCAAGACCACCAAAGATAGACCACATCTTTTTTTCCATTGCACGAAGACGAGTATCTATTAACATAATATCTTTTTCACATCCCTTTTTTAGTTCATCAGTTTTACGAGTAACTTCTCGATGAAGACTATCTATTTTTTCAAAAAGAACTCCGTCTATTTTATCTTGCTTTTCCAACTTCTCATTATGAACTGCAAGTAGTTGCCCCATCTTAATGGAGTTCTCTTGCAGTATTTCCACTACCTTTTCAATACGTTCTATAAGTAGTGTATTAACGTCGCTAGTTGGGGCCATTTCTCTTTGCCTCTTTTTTAGCAATAGGTTGTTTTTTTACAGATTTACCCAAACGAGTTCTGAAATCTATTGGTTTATCATATCCAGCAACAGGTCCACTGGCATTTGCAGTACCAGTAAATCCGCCAGTCCCAGATGACATAGTTGGTGCATCTTCACGAATGTTCTTGATAATATCAATTATCTTTTGTAAGTTCATATCTTTTGAAGTTGCGATAAACACTCGATATCTGGATGAATATCATTTATTACTGACTTTGGATACTCAGGAACTCTACCCAAAAACATCATAAAACTTTTCAACACGTTCCAGAGATCTCTATCTATTTTATAAAACAATAATGGAGTTGCGGCATCATCAAATACATTATATAAAATAATAAAATGATTAATCAATAAATGAGACTTGAGATCTCCACTATTTTTATATTTTTTTAAGAGTCTTTTGACGTACTTAAATCTTTTCATATCCTCAAGAAAATCCTCTTGCGTTACTGCTTGAGGATTTTCATAATGTTTTATTGCAAACATCATATAGTTTTGATCATTCAACTCATCAAATCTCATGTATTATTTTATGCTTTTATTGTTAAAGTTGTTGTTCCAATGCCAACTGCGGAATTGTAAGTTCCTGC
>Ga0315292_10000566_pt1 | contig 17586 bp, 17 predicted proteins | sample YL17G13_0_MG_FD_204029 | JGI IMG/M metagenome (GOLD analysis project Ga0315292, IMG submission 204029) | Sediment microbial communities from Yellowstone Lake, YNP, Wyoming, USA - YL17G13_0 | ecosystem: Environmental > Aquatic > Freshwater > Lake > Sediment | place: USA: Wyoming | collected... | reverse complement strand
CGATCGTGCAGGGCAGCTGCAGCGACGACGCCAACTCGCGCAGCGATCCTTCGGCGTCACCGGTGCCCGCGATGATCAGCCGCGCGAATGGTGACTGCGGCACCAGCGCCAGGGCGCGCAGCAGCACGTCGACGCCCTTGCGCTCGATGAGGTGCGCCTGCACGCCCACCGTCCGGAACGGGGCGTCCGCGCGGTGCCGGCGGGTGATCGCCGGGATGTGGACGCCGTTGCGGATGAGCCGGACATCGGGCCGCTCGAGCCCCGCCTGCCACAGTTCGTCGACGACGGTGTCGGACACGGCCGTCACGACATCGCACCGCCGCAGAATCTCGGCGTCCATCGCCCGCTGCCAGTGCGTCTTGGCCCGGGACCAGCCGGCAACCGTCGACACCACCCGCGTATGGGTGACGGCGGATGCCGCCGCCACGGCGGTAAAGGCATGGGCGGCGTCAATCTGCCACTCGACGCAGAGCCGGCTGATGTCGTCTTCCGCGCGTTCCATCGGCTCGGCGTCGCGGCTGAAGAGGTCGGTCCTCTCGATGCCCTCGCACAGGGCCTGCGCCTGGGCCAGTAACTGCGGGTCGTTGCCCGCCTCCCCGCGCGGCGATCCGGCCACCAGGTGGACGCGAGCCCCCCGCGCGGCGGCGGCCCGCATGATGTCAACCACGAGCCGGCCGACGCCGTAGTGGAGAAACGGAAGCAGGAAGAGCAGCCCGGGGCGTTCCATGGCCGTCAGCGCCGGTTCATCTGCTCGATCTGGGTGAGTTGGCGCAGGCCGGGCGACGCCTGGAGATCGGTCAGGTTGTACTTGAAGCCCGCCTCCGCCGTGCGCGGGCCGGTCCCGATCGACCCCGACCGCAGGGCCTCGACGACGGCAGCGATGTCGGCCTCCTCGACGGATGGCGACCCAAAGACCAGGTCGTTCTCCCGGCAGGTCTGGCGAAGGGGGACGATCGGAACCGTGTCAACCAGCGCGGCCATATTGGAACGCTCCTCGCGGCCCCGGGTCAATCGAGGGGGCCAACCGGGAGGCAGCAAGGGACGTGCCGCGGGAAACCGCCACAATTGTGGTCTGGAGGCTCACGATCCCCTCTATCTCGGGGGTCGGCATGTCGGTCCGCCGACCGCCCGTCCGGGTCGTCGTCGGCGGAATCTTCGACACCCTGCTGAAGGTCGGCTCCATCCTGCCGATTCCCATGGGGACTGGTACCCCGTCTATCCGGACGGGTTGCCAGCCGCGACAGACCGTATACCGGCGCCGCTGGGGGGTCGTGCCCCCCGGTACGCTCGCCGGTCTGACCAAAGGAGTGGTCATGACAGGGCATATTCTCGCCCTGGACGACGAACCCGGCGTCCGGGCCCTGCTCAGCACATGGCTTCAGTCAGCAGGCCTGCGATGCTCACCGGCGGCGACGACCAGTGACGCGCTTGCGCTCTACGACCGGGATCCGGCCGATGTGGCGCTGATCGATCTGCGTCTCGGCGCCGACGATGGCATGGCCGCCGCCCGGGGGCTCCGGGCGAAGAGCGACGACCTGGCCATCGTGCTCGTCACGGGGTATGCGAGTTTCGACGCCGCCGTCGAGGGCCTGCGGCTCGGCGTCATGGACTACCTGCTGAAACCCTTTACCAGGAACGAACTGCTGACCATGGTGAAGCGAGCGCTCAACTGGCGGGCCGAGCAGCTCCGGCAGCGCGCGGATCGCGATGGCTTCGCGCTCGAGATCCAGCAGCGCCGCAGCGAGCTGTCGGAAGCGTTCGCGCGCATCGAGGTGGCGTCGATTGCCGCCATCGACGCGCTGCTCACCACGCTCAGCCGCAGCAGTCCGGAGACCTTCGAGCACGCCAAGCGCGTGGCCCACATCGCGACGCTCATCTCCTCCCAGCTCGGGATGTCGGACATCGAGACTATGCAGGTCGAGCGCGGCGCGCTACTGCACGACATCGGCAAGGTGGCGCTGCCCGACGCAATCATCTACAAGCCGGGGCCGCTCACGGAGGCCGAAATGGCGATCATGCGCACGCATCCCCAGATCGGCCACGACATCGTGGCGGCCGTGCCGGCGCTGCGGCCCGCGGCCCAGATCATCCTCTCGTCGCACGAGCGCTGGGACGGCCTGGGTTATCCGGCCGGGCTCTCGGGCACGAGCATCCCCGTCGGCGCACGCGTGGCGTCGGTCGCCGACGTGTTCGACGTGCTGACCTCGCCGCGCAATTACCGGGACCCGGTGTCGGCCGACTCTGCGAGCACCGAGCTCACGCGTTGCGCCGGCACCCAGTTCGATCCGGACGTGGTCCGCGCCTGCCTGCGAGTGGTCGAATGCATCGCCCCTGGCGGGACCTGGCGGACCGTGGCGTGGAACAACACGACCGGTCATCTCGCCTTGGGGAAGATCGCATGACCACCGCCTCGCGCCACCGGGCCGGGCACCCGTCGGCCGCCGGATCGACCCGGCCCAGGCGGCTGGCCCCCGTGTCCCGTTGCGAGGCCAGCGCGCAGCGTGACGCCCCCTGCGCGGCAGCCGCGTGCGATGTTCGCGCGGCGTTTCACGCGGTCACGCGCGAACGCGACGAGCAGCGGGCGGCGCTGCAGCAGATGCAGGAGCGCCTCGGCCTCGCCAGCCGGTTCCAGGCGTACGGCGAGATGGCGTCGGGTGTGGCGCACGACTGCAACAACGCCCTCACCACCATCCTCGGCCTCAGCGACTGGATGGTCCACGAATTGCCCGACGACGCGCCCTATCGCTCCGAAATCGAGACCATCCGCACGGCCGCCCTGGACGCCGCGTCCATCGTGCGGCGTCTCCAGGTGTTCGGGCGCGTGACGCCGAACGGCGCCCGCCGGGAACCGCAGGAACTCGTCGACCTGGGCGATACCGCCCGCGTGGTCGCAGAGCTGGTGCGGCCCCGCTGCCAGGAACTGGCGCTGCGCACGGGTGTTCCCTACGACGTGGCGGTGAACGCCGCCGTCGGGCCCACGGTGTTGGCGTCCGCCGCCGAGATCCGCGAACTGCTCGTCAACCTCGCCTTCAACGGGCTCGACGCCATGCCCGAGGGCGGCGTGATCCGGATCGCGGTCCGGCTCGACCACGACCGGCCCACGGTGGCGGTCACCGACGGCGGCACCGGCGTGCCCGAGGACATCAAGGCTCGCATCTTCGAACCGTTCTTCTCCACGAAGGGCCAGCACGGCAGCGGGCTCGGCCTCAGCGTCTGCGCGAGCATCGCCGAGCGCCATCGTGCCACGCTGACCGTGTCGGACGCACCCGGCGGCGGATCGACCTTCGTGCTGGCATTCCCGGCGACCGACGGCGTTGCCGCGGAGGCGCCGGTGGCCGGGGCCGCATCGCCGGTCACGGCAATCCGGCCGCTCAAGGTACTCGTCGTCGATGACGAGCCGGACGTCTGCGAGAGCCTGGCCGCGATGACCGAGGCGCTGGGTCATCACGTGACCCAGGCGCCTGGCGGCCGCATCGCCCTGGTCGAGGTGGCGACACACGCATTCGACGTCGTCGTCACCGATCTCGGCATGCCCGGCATGAGCGGCCTCGAACTGGCCAAGCTGGTCGCCGCCCGTTCGTCGACGCCGGTGATCATGGTGACGGCGTGGGGCATCGACTTCGGCGCGCAGCCTCCGGCCGGGGTGTCGATGGTGGTGCCCAAGCCGGTGACCATGCGCGTTCTCCAGCAGGCCCTGGCCGCTGTGACGGCGGGCCCGGCCGGCGACGATCCGCACCCCGCGCGATCTGCGGCGCGGGTGGCCCGCTTCATCCGTCCCGGAGAGGAAGCGGCCGTGGTCGACCGGATGGAGGCCTCATGATCCTCCTGGTGGGCGCTGTCGTCGTCCTGGCCTCTGTCATCGTCGGCTTCATGCTGCACGGCGGCAACCTGATGGCCCTCTACCAGCCCTCCGAGTTCCTGATTATCGGCGGGGCGGCGCTGGGCCAGCTGGTCATCTCGACGCCGGGCAGCGTGCTGAAGGCCATGATCGCGAACTTGATCGGCATGATGAAGCCCGCCGCCACGAAAGACGACTACATCGACCTGCTGACGATGCTCTACAACCTGTTCCGGGTGGCGCAGCAGTCCGGCGTGATGGCGCTCGAGACGCACGCCGAGAAACCGAAGGAGAGCGCGGTCTTCGCCGGGCACCCGAAGTTCCTGGCGCGGCACGGCGCGTCGGAGTTTCTCTGCGACTCGCTGAAGGTGATGATCATGGGCGGCGTCACCGCTTACGACTTCGAGAACCTGATGGACCAGGATCTCGACGTGCACCACCACATGGCCCTCCAGCCGTCGGCGGCGCTCACCAAGACCGGCGACGCGCTGCCCGGCCTCGGCATCGTGGCGGCCGTCCTCGGCGTCGTCATCACGATGGGCGCGATCGACGGCCCCCCGGCCGAGATCGGCGAGAAGGTGGCGGCGGCCCTGGTCGGGACGTTTCTCGGGATCCTGCTGGCGTACGGCTTCGTGAACCCGCTCGGCACCGCGCTGGAGCACCGGGTCGCCGACGAGGGGCGCTACCTCGAGTGCGTGAAGACCGGGCTGCTCGCCGTGCACAAGGGACTGCCGCCGGCCATCGCCGTCGAATTCGCGCGCCGGGTGCTGCCCGATGAGGTCCGGCCGACCTTCGAGGAGACCGAGCGCGCGTGCCGCGGGGCCCGCAAGGCGCAGAGCGTGGCGCAGGCCGCGTAGGCCGGCAGGATAGCCGCGATGAAAGAAGTCATCATCATCAAGAAGAAGGGCAGGGGCGCCCACGCCGCGCACCACGGCGGCGCGTGGAAGGTGGCCCTCGCCGACTTCATGACGGCGATGATGTGCTTCTTTCTCGTCATGTGGCTGGTCAGCCAGAAAGAGACCACGCGCTCGGCGATTGCCGCCTACTTCCGCGACCCCGGCGTTTTCGCAACGACGTCGGCCGGCGGCCTGACCAACGCGGGGCCCGGCGTGCTCGAGGGCGCCGGCGGAGTCGCCTACGCGGCGCTGGTCGAGGAAACGAACCGCCAGCGGCTGCAGAAGACGGCCGAGCGCATCGAGGAGGAGATCGCGAAGGCCGTCGGGCTCAAGGGGCTGGGAAAGCAGGTCGACGTGCAGGTCACCGGCGAAGGGCTGCGCATCGAGCTGCAGGACTCGGACAACTCGATGTTCTTCGACTCGGGCAGCGCGCGCATCCATCCCGAGGGCGAGCGCGTGCTCGCGCTCATCGCGACGGAACTCGATCGCCTGGCCCGGCCGGTGGTCGTCGAGGGGCACACCGACAGCCGGCCATACGGCAGCGCCGGCGACTACTCCAACTGGGATCTCTCGGCCGACCGGGCCAACGCGGCGCGGCGGGTGATGGAGTCGGGCGGCCTCTCGGCCGCGCTCATCAGCGCCGTTCGCGGTTTCGCCGACCGGCGGCCGAGGATTCTCAACGACCCGATGGACGCACGCAATCGCCGCGTCTCGATCGTCGTCCCGCTGGACACCCGCAAGCCCCAGGGGCGGTAGACCGCACGCCACCCGCTCACGCGTGACGCCAACCGGCCGATTAGCCCCATAGGGGGCGGCTTGTCGATGGCGGCCGGCCGACCGGGGCAGGCGGCGCACCATTCCAATCAGCCCGCGCCGTCCCGATGACCACTGGGGACTTTGATGAACACGACCTGGACGATCGGACGACAATTCACCGCGGCGTTCGCGGCGCTCGTGACGCTCGTCTTTGTGGCATCGGCGGTCAGCATCTACGGCATCTCACAGTCTGGCCGGGCACAGAACCGCACGAAGGACATCGGCGTCGCGCTGCGCGACGCCGGGAAACTGGAAACCTTGATGCGAGGCCTCGATGGCGGCGGCCACGTCATTCTGCTGGCGGCGATGAACGGCGCGGCGGACCGGAAGGCCGAAGGCCACCGTACCATCGCCGACTTCGAGAAGCGCTTCGACGAAACGCTCGCCGCCGTGAGGTCTTCGGCCCCCACCGACGACACCCGGCGAAACGTCGACGAGATCCGCGCCAGTTACGAGTCGTGGAAAGCCATTCACACGAAGATCATCGCCCTGGCGGAGCGGCAGGACTTCGAACCCGCCCTGGCCGCCGACCTTGGCGACGGGTTTGCCGCTCAGCAGCGGGTGCTCCAGCAAGCTGAAGCCTACCAGGACGCACTCAGCGCCGAGTTCGAGACACTCGACGCGACCGTGAACGGGGCGGCCCGCACCGTGCTCGTGATCGCGGTCTTCGTGCTCATCGCCACCATCGTCACGGGCGCGGGCGTCCTTCACGTGATTCGCCAGGGCACGCGAATGTTGACGGCCACGGCCGGTGAACTTCAGACCGGCGGAGAGCAGGTGCTCTGCGCCGCCAGCCAGGTGTCCGCGTCGTCGCAGTCGCTGTCCCAAGGCGCGACCGAGCAGGCGGCCTCGCTCGAGGAGACCTCGGCGTCGATGGAAGAGATGGCGTCGATGACGCGCCAGAACGCCGAGAACTCGTACCAGGCGGCCACCGAGGTGGCCGAGACCACGCGGCTGGTGCGGTCCGCCAACGCGGCGCTGCAGGATCTGGTGGCCACGATGAGCGCGATCCGCGACTCGAGCGGCAAGGTGACCAAAATCATCAAGACCATCGACGAGATCGCGTTCCAAACCAACATCCTCGCGCTCAACGCCGCCGTGGAAGCCGCCCGTGCGGGCGAGGCGGGGATGGGGTTTGCCGTGGTGGCCGACGAGGTGCGCAACCTGGCCCAGCGGTCGGCACAGGCCGCGAAGGACACCGCGTCGCTCATCGAGAAGTCCTCGGCCAGCGCTGAGGCCGGCGGCCAGAAGGTGGACGTGGTCGTCTCGTCGATGACGGCCATCACCGAGAGCTCCGCGCGAGTGAAAGGCCTGGTCGAGGAGGTCAGCGTCGCGAGCCGGCAGCAGACACAGGGGATCGACCAGGTGACCCGGGCGATCGCGGAGATGGAGCACGTCACGCAGACCACGGCGGCGACGGCCCAGGAAGGCGCGGCCGCCAGCGAGGAGCTGACGGCCCAGGCCGAGCACTCGATGGCGGCGGTCAGCCGGCTCGAGAGCCTGGTGGGCGGCACCGTGACCGGCAGGATCGCCCCGCGTCCGAGCCAGCATGTCCTGGTCCGGCGCTCCGTGACGCCGGCGAAGGTCGTGCGGATGACGCGAAGCCCGGCCAGGGCGGCCGGATCGCACGGGAGATTCTGAGCCCGGGCCGGGGCCGGCATGGACCAGGGATGTACGGGTGCCGCGGGCGCTCGGCGTCGCGGCACCAGGCATCAGGGGTGATCTCAGGGGCCTCGAAGGGTCCGCGGCATGGAGGCGAGTATGCGTGTCGCACACGTCGTATGGGTCGCGGTGGCCATCGTTGCGGTATCGGCATCGGCTGGCCTCGCACAGTCCCGCGGCCTGGGGCGTGTCACGGGCGTGGTGTTGGATGACAGCGGCGCGCCGGTGGCCAACGTGGAGATCAAGACGACGACGTTGGGGGGCAATGCCATTCAGTGCCAGTCCGACGCCAAGGGCAAGTGGACCCTCGGCGGCGTCGGGCGCGGCGAGTGGATCGTCAGCTTCACGAAGGCCGGCTTCGAGACCAAGCGGATCAAGGCGATCATCGAGCGGGAGATCGATCGCAGCGAACCCGTCAAGATCACGCTCAAGAAGGGCGCCTAGCCGCGACGCGGTCGAGACGGGTCGCCGATCGGGAGGAGAGAGGTTCCATGCACGCCAGCATCGCACGACGCCTCATGGTGGTCTTCGGTCTCATGCTTGCCGTCATGTTGATCATGGGGGGGAGCAGCCTGCGGACCATGGCCACCCTGAATGGCGAGGTTGAACATGTCGCGTCCGTGACGGCGTCCCGCGTCTCGCAATCGGGACGCATCCGCTACCTGGTGGCCGCGGTCGAGGCCGCTCTGGGACGGTCCGTGATCGCGACGGCGAAGGGCGACAACAAGGAGGTCGAGACGGCCATCCAGAAGGCCGACGCCGCGTTGAGCAACCTGACCATTGCGGCCGCTGGACTGCATCAGTCGGCCCCCGATGCCGCGACCAAGGGCCGCTGCAGCCAGATGGAAGGCGTGATCGGCCAGTGGAAGACCGGGATCGACAGGGTGAAGACCTTTACGCGAGGCGGGCAGGCCCTCGAGGCCGCCGAGGCCACCGAGCAGATCAGCCGGTTCGCCGACCAGACCGGGGCGCTCGCGGCCGAGATCGACCAGGCGCAGCAGCAGAGCCTGGAGACGGCCAGGGCCAGCGCCGCGAGTTCGTACCTGTGGAGCTGGTGGACGATGAGCGTGGTGCTGCTCGTCGCGTTCGCCGTGTCGGGCGGCGGCGCCTGGACGGTGCGCGGCATCCGGGCCACGCTCGGCCAGGTGGCCGCGCTGCTGAAGGACTCGTCGCAGCACGTCATGTCGGCATCGGACCACGTGGCCTCCTCGTCGCAATCGCTGTCGAAGGGCGCCACCGAGCAGGCCGCGTCGCTCGAGGAGACCTCCGCGTCGATGGAGGAGATGGCCGCCATGACCCGCGAGAACGCCGAGCACTCGGCCCAGGCGGCGACCTTGATGTCCGAGACCGAGCGGCTGGTCCAGGACGCCAACGGCGCCCTGAGCGAACTGGTGCGCGCGATGTCTGGCATCCAGGACTCGAGCGCCAAGGTCGCGAAGATCATCAAGACGATTGACGAGATCGCCTTCCAGACCAACATCCTCGCCCTCAACGCGGCGGTCGAGGCTGCGCGGGCCGGCGAGGCGGGCATGGGCTTCGCGGTCGTGGCCGACGAGGTGCGCAACCTCGCGCAGCGCTCCGCCCAGGCCGCCAGGGACACCGCCGTCCTCATCGAGGACGCGATCGGCCGGGCCCGCGAGGGCGGCACCAAGGTCGAGCGCGTCGAAGGATCGATCACGGCCATCACGCAAAGCGCCGTCAGGGTGAAGGCCCTGGTGGACGAGATCAGCGTGGCGAGCCGGCAGCAGGCCCAGGGGATCGAGCAGGTCACGCACGCGATCGCCCAGATGGAGAAGGTGACCCAGAAAACGGCCGCCACGGCGGAGGAGAGTGCCGCCGCCAGCGAAGAGCTCAACGCGCAGGTGGAGCAGTCGATGACGGTCGTGCAGCGCCTGGAGCGCCTCGTGGGCGGCAGTGCCGCCCCCCCGGCGCCGGTCGTTGCACAAACGGCGCGGCGCCGCGCCGCCGTCGTGCCGATGGCACCGGCCGGACACAGGCCGTTCACGGCCGCGACGTCGGCGGAGGAACAGATCCCGTTCGGTGACACGGGCACCTACGGGAGTTTCTAGCGAGCGCGCAGACCCCTGCGGGCCAGGCCTGGCCAGCGCGACCTCGAGGGCAGGCCTGTGACCGCAAGGGTCTTCTCGAACCCGCCTGGAATTCATCAGGGGCGTCGCGCGTCTCGCGCTGTTGCCGGGGGTGCTCATCTCCGCCGGCCGCGACGAGGCGCATGTCAGGCAGGCGCTGCCATGTGGCGTGCTCGGCGATCTGACCACGCCGTGCCACGCCGACCAACGCTCCGAGCGTGTGCGCCGCATCGTCGCTCAGCTCGACGGGGCCGTCGCCGCGGGCGAGGCGGCCGACGCGAGCGCGGCCAGCTGAACGCCGCACGTCCCGCCACGCGGAACCCCGCCGGTTCGACCACGCGGCGATGCGCGCCCCGGCTCATGAGGGCGCCCGCGGTGCCGATTTCCCAATTACAGGACCGCCATGGCCCGACTCGGCCGGGCATGCGCCTGATCCGCGGCGGGGGGACACGATGAGCGAGTGGGACCACGGAACAGCCGGCTCGGATGCCACGTCGGACGATGCCGAACTCTGCATGCTGCAGGCCGACCCCGAGCTGGCCGGGATGTTCTTTACCGAGGCGCTCGACCATCTGGGCTCCATCGAGAACATCGTGCTGGCCCTCGAGTCGGCCCCGACCGATGTCAGGCTGCTGAACGACGTGTTTCGGCCGTTCCACACGATCAAAGGCAACGCCGGTGCCCTCGGCATCACGAGCGTGCAGGAGGCGGCCCATGAGGTGGAGAGTCTCCTGGACCTCGGCCGGTCGGGCAAGCACGTCATCGGGCCGGCGGAGATCGATGTCATCCTGAAAGCGGTCGACGTGCTGACGGAGATGATCGGCGGCCTCAAGCGTCGGGTCGATGGGCAGGCCGCGCCCGACAGCACCGACGATCGCCGCGCGCTGATCGCCGAGGTCGAGCGCATCATTGCCGGCGGCAGCACCGCGGCGCCGCCGCCTCCGCCGGTGAGCGTCGCGCCTCGCGAGCCAGAGCCGGAGATGTCGTTTGCCGGGTTCGGGCCCGTCCCGGCGCCCGAACCGGCGGCGGTTCATCCCGGCGCGTCGGCGCCCGACGCCCGCATCGGCGGCGCCAAGAGCGATGCGGTCAAGGTCGACACGGTCAAGGTCGACACCCGCAAACTCGACAACCTCGTCGACATGGTCGGCGAGCTGGTGATTGTCCAGGCGATGATCAACGAGGATCCGACGCTGCGCCGCGCGTGCGACGAACGGCTCGGGCGGAACCTGAACCAGTTGAAGCGCATCACGACCGACCTGCAGCGCAACGCCCTGGCGATGCGCATGGTGCCGGTGCGCCAGACGTTCCAGAAGATGCAGCGCCTGGCGCGCGACCTGGGCAAGAAATCGGGGAAGACGGTCGACGTCGAGCTTTCCGGCGAGGAGACCGAGCTGGACCGCCAGGTGGTGGAAGACATCAACGACCCGCTGATGCACATGGTCCGTAACAGCTGCGACCACGGCATCGAGGACGCCGAGGCACGCGCGCGCGCCGGCAAGCCCGCGCAGGGACGACTGAAGCTCAGCGCCTACCACCACGGCGGCAGCATCGTCATCGCGGTTGCCGACGACGGCGGTGGACTGCCGACGGAGAAGATTCGCGGGAAGGCGATCGCGCAGGGCCTCATCGGCGAGGGCGACCCGCTCTCCGACAACGAGATCCATCAGCTCATCTTCCGGCCGGGCTTCTCGACGGCGGACACGGTGACCGAGATCTCGGGGCGCGGCGTCGGCATGGACGTCGTGCGCGGGAACATCGAGGCGCTGCGAGGCAAGGTCGAGATCCGGAGCGTCGCCGGGCGCGGCACCACGTTTCTCATCAAGCTGCCGCTGACGCTCGCCGTCCTGGACGGGCTCGTACTCCGCGCCGGCGACGAGCGCTTCGTGATCCCGATCTTCGCGGTGTGCGAGTCGCTCCGCCCGAAGCCCGAGCAGGTACACGAGGTGCAGGGCCGGCCGCAGATGATCCAGGTGCGCAACAGCCTGCTCCCGCTGGTGTCGCTGGCCGAACTGCTCGGCATCGGCGAGGTCCCGGCGCCCGCGCACGAGCGCACGGCCGTGGTGATCGAGGACGACGGCCAGCGCATCGCGGTGCTGGTGGACGACCTGCTCGGCAAGCAGGAGGTCGTAATCAAGTCGCTCGGCCTGGCGTTCGCCGGCGTGCGCGGCATCGCGGGCGGCGCGATTCTCGGCGACGGCCGGGTCGGACTGATCCTCGACGCCGCCGGACTGGTGGAACTGGTCAGCAACACGTCCGCGTGCGTGGCGTAGGCCCGTCCGGACTTCAGGAGGCACGTGATGAGCTTGGCAACCGCGAGGACCGACGATCCGGCCACCGGCACGACGGCGCGCGCGACGCCGGGGAAGTACCTGACGTTCTCCCTCGCCTCCGAGGAGTACGGCGTGTCCGTCCTCAAGGTGCGCGAGATCATGAAGATGATGGACATCACGGTGGTGCCCCAGGTGCCGTCGCACGTGCGGGGGGTCATCAACCTGCGCGGCAAGGTCATCGCGGTGGTCGATCTGCGCCTGAAGTTCGGCTTCGAGGCGAAGGAAGAGACCGACGAGACCGCGATCGTCGTCGTGGAGATCGCCGTCGACGGCGGGACGATCCTGACGGGCCTGGTGGTCGACTCCGTGTCCGACGTGCTGAACATCGTCTCGGACGAGATCGAGGCGACGCCGGCGTTCGGGGACCGCGTGAAGACCGACTACATCAGCGGCATGGCGAAGGTGAAGGGCCGCGTGAAGATCCTGCTGGATCTCGATCGGGCGATCGGGTGGGACGCCCGGATGAGCGCCTGACACCGGAGCGTCCTGATGAGCTGCTGACACCTGACACACAGCCATGTCCGTTCGTAGCGTCGCCGCCGTCGTGCCGGATCTGTCGCCCGTTCTGAGCGATCGCGACTTCGCGTTCGTCGTGAAGCTCGTCTACCAGCGCGCCGGGATCCGCCTGCGCGACGGGAAGCGGGAGCTGGTCGCCGCGCGCCTCCAGAAACGCCTCCGGCACCACGGCCTGGGCGCCTTCACGGCGTACCTCGAACTGCTCCAGCAGGACGGATCCGGCGACGAGATGGTCGAGTTTCTCGACGCGCTGGCGATCAATCACACCTATTTCTTCCGCGAAGAGCAGCACTTCGACTTCGTGCGGTCGACGGTCGTGCCGGAGCTGGTCGGGCGGCCCGGGCACGGCTGCCTCGAGGGATGGAGCGCCGCGTGCTCGTCGGGCGAGGAGCCCTATACGCTGGCGATGACGCTCGCCGAGGCGCTGCCGGACGGCCCCGAGGGCTTTCGCCTGTTTGCGTCGGATCTGTCGACGAAGGTCCTGGCCACGGCCAGGTCCGGCGTCTACAAGATGGAGCGGGTGAAGGACCTGCCGCTGAACGTCCTGCGGCGCCACTTCGAGCGAGGCACGGGCGCCCAGTCGGGCCTGACTCGGGTGATGCGGCCGCTGCGCCAGCGGGTCGAGTTCGCGCATCTCAACCTGCTCGAGATCGGCGACCTCGGCCGCCGGTTCGATGTCATCTTCTGCCGCAACGTGATGATCTACTTCGACCGCGCGGTGCAGCAGCGCGTCGTCACGATGCTCGAGCGGCACCTGCGGCCGGGTGCGTACATGTTCATCTCGCACTCCGAGAGCCTGAACGGGATCACCCACGGCCTGCGCTGGGTGGCGCCGGCCGTGTACCAGCGGAAGTCCGCATGATTCAGTCCTCCACCCCCACCTCGACGGCCGCCCGCCAGCAGACCTCCCCGTCCCCTGGCACCGACCCGTCCGGGCGCACGCGCATCGTCGTCGGCATCGGCGAGTTCGCCGTCTCCGACGCCGCGACCGCGGTGATGGTGGCGCACGCGCTCGGGAGCTGCATCGCGGTCTGCGTGTACGACCCGGTCGCGCACGTGGCCGGGATGCTGCACTTCCTGCTGCCCGACTCCCGCGTGAACCCGGTCCGCGCCAGGCAGCAGCCCGCGACCTTTGCCGACCTGGGCGTGCCGATGCTGTTCCAGGCCTGCTACCGGGCGGGTGCGGTGAAGAGCCGCTGCGTGGTCACACTGGTGGGCGGCGCGGACATCGGCGGGCAGGGCGGCGGCACGCTCGACGTGGGCAGGCGCAACCAGCTGGCGGCGAAGAACCTGTTGTGGCGCAACGGCGTGATGATCACGGCCGAACGCGTCGGCGGATCGGACCCGCGCAACGTGCTGCTGGCGGTCGCGGACGGCACCCTGCGCATTACCTCGGGAACCGAGCTGGTGGCGGAGATCGAGGAGACCTGATCATGGGATTGAACATCCTCATCGTGGACGACTCGGCGATGATGCGCGCGATCGCCGCCGCCGCGCGCTGGAAGACCCTGCTGCGGGTCATCATCTCCACCGATGGATCCGAGGCCAGGCGACACGAAGTCCGGGACCTCGACGTGCGGCTCTCCGTCGAAAAACCGTTCCGGCCGGAGGTCATGCGCGATGTGCTCTCAACCATCTCGACGGCAGACACCCATGTTCACTGAGCACGCCGAGGCGCGGCAGCGCGCGCTCGTCGAAGTGACCCAGGAGAGTTTCTTCAGCCTGGCGGAACCCTGCGAGATGGAGCGCTTCGACGAAGCCGCGACCGTCTTTGCCGCCGGGGCCGACGGCGCGCCCGCCCGCTGGCTGCGTGCCGAGGTCAGCTTCGCCGGCGCGTACTCCGGGCGCGTCGCGGTCACGATGCCGTATTCGCCGGCCAGCGGCCTGTTCGCCAACTTCGTCGGCGCTTCGTAGGGGGACCCGGTGGCTGCCAGGACGCGCGTCCTCATCGTTGACGATTCGGCCGTGGTGCGCAAGCTCATCGCGGACCGGCTGCGTCGGGAGCCGGACATCGAGGTGGTGGGCGGGGCCGCCGACCCGTTCGTCGCGCGGGATCTGATCCTGCAGCACAAGCCCGACGTGGTGACGCTCGACATCGAGATGCCGAGGATGGACGGCCTGACCTTCCTCAAGAAGCTCATGGCCCACTACCCGCTGCCGGTCATCATCGTGAGCTCGGCCACCCAGTCGGGGTCGGCCGCGAGCATCGAGGCCCTGCGCTCAGGCGCGATCGACGTGATTGCCAAGCCCGGCGGGCCCCAGTCCGTCGGCCAGGTTACCGATCGCATCGCCGCCACCATTCGCGGGATCAGCGCCTCGGCCGCCGTCCGCTTCAGACCCGCCCCGTCGCCGGCGGCCAGTCGTGTCGCCGCCGCGGTGGGCGCCAAGCGCTACAACGGCCTCATCCTGATCGGAGCCTCGACCGGCGGCACCCAGGCCATCGAGGCCATCCTCACCCGTCTGCCGGCGGACACGCCGCCCATCGTGATCGTGCAGCACATGCCGGCCTACTTCACCAGGGCCTTCGCCGATCGGCTGGACCAGATCTGCGGCGTGCACGTGGTCGAGGCGACCGCCGACATGCTCCTCGAGCGCGGGACGGCCTACATCGCCCCCGGCGACTATCACATGACGCTCGTGCGCGTCGGGCTGCAGTTGCGGACCGCGCTCAACCAGGACGCGCCCGTGCATCACCAGCGGCCGGCCGTCGACGTGCTCTTCGAGTCCGCCGCCCAGATCCGCGGCGTCCCGATGGTGGCCATGCTGCTGACGGGGATGGGCGCCGACGGCGCCGACGGCATGGTGGCGCTCCGGAAGGCTGGCGCCGAGACGATTGCCGAAGACGAGCAGTCGTGTGTCGTCTTCGGCATGCCCAAGGAAGCGATTGCGCGCGGTGGCGCCGCGCACGTGGCGCCGCTGCTGAAAATGCCGACCCTCGTGATCGAGTGCCTCGAGCGCGTGGCGACGCGAAGGGTTGCGCAGGAGGGCCGCGCTAGCCCTGGCTGATGTAGTTCTCGAGCTGGCGGATCGCGAACTGCTGTTCCTCGACCACCGCGCGGTTCGCGTCGCGGATCGAGATGACGCCGGCCACCGTGCCCTCCTCCAGCACCGGGAGGTGGCGGATGTGCTGCTCGTCCATGAGCGCCATGCACTGACCAGCCGTCCAGGTCGGATCGATGGTCACCAGGCGACCGGTCATCACCTCGCCGACGGGCGTCTCCTTGGAGTTCTTGCCCAGCAGGACCACCTTCCGCGCGTAGTCGCGCTCGGTGAAGATGCCGGCCAGGGAGTCGCCGTCCATGACGAGCACCGCGCCGATGTTCCTGTCGGCCATGATCCGCAGCGCGTCGAGCACGGTCGTCGCCGGCGACACCGCGTGTACCGCCCCGCCGCGAGCCAACATCTGACGGACAGTCGTCACCACTGGGGACCTCCCTCACGCATCGGCCGATCGCCCGGCCGGTTCCGGTTGCAGGGAACGAGGGTTACAGGGATACCACGGTTTGGGCCGTCAGGCAACCGCCCCGCGCGGTGAGTGCCCCGCGCGGTGAGGCGCAGGGCCGCCGCGCGCCAGGCGGCGTTCCTACCAATTGAACGCGTCGATCATCTCTGCCGGGCCATCGCCGAGCGTATCGTCCTTGCCGATGACCCACGCGTCAATCCGCCCGTTCCGGCCGACCCGCATGCGCACGAAGTGCTTGAAGCCGGGGTGACCGAGCACGGCGAACGCCTGGTGGTGTTCGAGACCGGAGAGCACGAGGGTCAGCAGGAAGTGGCCGAGGATGAGCGGCCCGGAAAGCGCCATCACGGCCACGTCGATCACTCCCGTCGCCACGGCCCCGGCCAGGTGCGTCAGCAGCCAGGCGATCCCGACCGGCGCCAGCGCCAGCGCCGGACCGTGGGCCAGGGCCACAGCCAGGCTGGCCCACGGGCGCTCGCGCCGCTTGGCCACGGCCTGGAACATGGCGAACGTCACGAAAGCCCCCGCCAGCAGCGTGATCCCCCAGCCCCATCCCGCGCCCGCGCGGAACGCCACGATCTCGAGCGCCGCCAGCGCCGCGCACCCCAGGTGCGGCAGGATGCCAGCCGTCCCGAGCATAGTCTGAAGCGGCACGCTGGCGGCCAGGCGCCGGCTCGTGGGCTGATCGGGGAATGCGCACGCCGGCTCCCTGCCCTGCGGGTAGTGATGCACCCTGGTGCCGTGGGTGAACGCGCCGCCGCCACCGGCAATCACGTGCATCGACGGCCCGACGACGCGGCGCTCGTAATGGTGGCTGTCGCCGGTCAGGTAGAACGTCTCGTCGTGCGTCAGCGAGAGGCCGCACGCCTTCAGGATGTCGATCCCCGGGGTGTTCCGCTCGCCCATGGCCGTCACCGGATCGGGCGCCACGATCACCCGGCGCGCGGCAGCGCCGCTCGCCCGTCGCTGCGTGAAGAACAGCCGCTGGCGGAAGTCCATCGCGCGCAACTGCCGATCGACACCCCAGAGATCGAGCCCGGGCGCGAGCGGGACCAGCCAGTACGACGCTTCCTGCACCGCGCGGTAGCCGAGCAGCCAGAGACGCGACACGCGGTTCACCTTGCGCCCGGCGATGACGGCAAACGTGGAGGCGAGCGCGTCCTTCGCGAGGGAGAAGGACCCGAGCAGTTCGTCGAGGTGCAGTTGGCGGTACAGCCGCCCGATGGCCGCGCCATCCTCCTTGTCGTTCCCGGGCGCCCGCCGCCGCCCTTCGGCCGCCTCGGCCAGGGCCGCCCGGTCGCGCAGCGGATCGCGGCGGAAGAGCCGCGCGAACCCGTCCAGTCCGTCGTACCAGTCGTGATTGCCGGGAATGCCCAGCATCACGCGCTCGCGGTCGGGATCGCCGAGGCGGCGCAGCGCCCGGTTCCAGGGCCGGATGAGCCGCTCGGCGATCTCCCGGGCCGAGCTCGTGGGGTACGCCGTGTCGCCGCCGAAGATGAGGAGATCGCCGCGCGGCAGCCGGCCGACCTTGTCGTCGTCGACGGTGTACTCGCTGAAGACCATGCCGGCCACCGCGGCGCTCACGTCGTAGTCGTCGGCGGTGTCCGCGACGAAGTCGATCCAGACGTCGCGGCCGATCCGCTCGACCAGCGTGGCGCCTTCTCCGTCGGCGTTCAGCACCTGCGCGATGTCGTCGAGCAGCTCGCCGGGCTCCTGCGGCCGCATCCAGTCGCGCGTGTCGAGCTGCTCGGAGGCGAGCGCTTCGGCCCCCAGATGCCGCAGGTGGCCGACCAGCGCCGTGCTGCCGAACCAGCGGATCGCGTACGGCGCGTGCGCGCCCCGGCGAAACGCGAACGGGGACGGGCGATCGCCACGGGCCCTGAGCGGCACGGCGGCGTGCGGGTCCTTGCGCCCGGCGCTCATCGGCTACCTGGCCACGGGGAGGATGTGGGCGGTCTTCACGAACGTGCGCCCGTCGATC
>Ga0315292_10000563_pt1 | contig 17603 bp, 28 predicted proteins | sample YL17G13_0_MG_FD_204029 | JGI IMG/M metagenome (GOLD analysis project Ga0315292, IMG submission 204029) | Sediment microbial communities from Yellowstone Lake, YNP, Wyoming, USA - YL17G13_0 | ecosystem: Environmental > Aquatic > Freshwater > Lake > Sediment | place: USA: Wyoming | collected... | reverse complement strand
TCGCTTCGCTCCACGGGCATCCCGGGCGCCGAGATACCAGCCGAGCATGAAAAGGATCGCTAACCGCAAGGTTTCGATGACCTGCTCTCGGTGCGCGAGAATGAAGTCATCCATTTTTCGGCCTCATAAAAGGAACCGCCAAACCGCAGTCGATCATGACCTGGTTCAAATAGACTTCTCCGCAGTATATGTCAGCAAGGTATCGACCGAAGCTGTCCGCCTTGGCCGTGCGAATGATGAATGGTCCATGGATCTCTAGCTGGTCCTTAAGCCAGCATTTTGCCTCAAGAGCTAGTTGCCTCTCAGCAGGGTCGCTCGCGTGCATCTCAGCCGCGTTTAGGCCCAGCAGCCTTAACCGTAGCTTCGCTGTGAGGCGGAACCCCAGATCGACCTCGGCGTCGATCGTATCCCCATCGACGACCTTGATCAGTTTGGCTTGGTAAATATATCTTTCCATTCTTTTCCTCCTTTTCCCCTGCATTATAGGGCTTTTTCGGGGGCATGGGAAGGGGCATTAACCGTATAAGAAAGTCTGCTTATGGAGTGCCAGCTTTTCTCCACTTAGTTGAGAATGGCCTTCCCTAAATCGGGGAAGGTCCATAAGCCTTGATGGAAAAGGCATTGAAGCAAACCCTTCCCTACTCTAAAAAAATAGGGAAGAGTTTAGGGAAGACCTCAAATCCTAGAGCCGCAACGATTAGCTCAGAACCCTTCCCTATATTCCCTAAATAAAAATAGAGATATATATAAGAGAGAGAAAATATATTTTTTTATTTCTAGGTGTGTCTCTATCTTTTCCAAAAAACGGGGAAGGTCGGGAAGGTTTCCTCGCAATGCTTAGAGCCTCAAGGCTTTGAGGCCTTCCCTAAAGCCTTCCCTAAATAGAAAAGCCTTCCCTGTTTTTAGGGAAGGCTTTAATCGGTTTTGATTATTTTACCTGGGTATCTTGGTCGATTTGACGGTTGCGCTCGGGGTGAAGTATTTCTTCAAGGATTTCTCAGCGCCCGGCAGACGTCTTAAGTGCCGTGTCCAATTTGCCCACTGCGTGTCAGCAAATCGGGAAGCGAGCCAGCTATGATGTTCAGCAACAAATATAGCCTGAGCATCCACTAAAATTCCATATTTTCTTAGCTCCTTATGATATTTGTCCTCTTCAATGGCTTGCTCTATTGTGACGCTCTCAGAACGCTCCACATCAAACTTGACAATCTGCGTCAATAAATGCTTAAGGCATGCTTGCTCTTCTGGAACCCGCTCTTCGTTCTGAGTGCCCAGCTTGAAGTGCCCGACAAGATCCGCTGCATCCTCCTTGCTTGCAACGGTATCGCTCATAAGCATCCACGCGCCCGCGAAGAGCATTCCGAGTTGCTGACCCATACGTTGACGAGATACCGCGGCTATCTCTTTTCTAAAGACCTCGTAGCAGGCCAAGACTTGGGGAACCATGCCGACCATGCGAGCGAAAATCTTGTGGCCGAGCTCCACGTTGATCTGATCCATGAGCGAGCGCAGGCTTTCCCAGTCGTCCTCCCCGTCACCATGCGGTAGCAGCTCAAGCACGGAGAAGCGCGACCGGTCGGCATCCGTATTGAGGTTGACCCCAATGCTGCTGACCATTGCTGAAAAGGAAAGATTGAAACATTGTGACGCACCACCGGCCGAGCCCTTAACAATTTGTCCGGACGTGGCCGACCAGGTGTTCCTGAGAAGCTCGACGATCGCCTCGTGCCTTCCCGTGGTCGATTTCGAGGTGCTCTCAAACTCATCAAAGAGCATTGGAATAGAGGAAGCTCTAAGTGTCTGCCTGATCCCTGCCTCGGTGGTTCCGCCCTGGACCTGCATGATGCAAGCTGAACCGCCAAGGGCAGGCAGAATGATTTCGCCTTCGACGGTTGTCTTGCCGGTTCCCGAACCGCCAGTGAGCCAGATGTGAGGATGCACCGGAAGCGCGCCAGCAATGCGTGAGGTAGCGATCCAACCGAGCAGCAAAATTGCAGAGATTGGATCCGCCCATTTTAATTTACGCAGGGCTTTATAGAGCGGATCGCATTCTGCAGTTGTTGCAGGTTCTCGCATGGCAGGCATTTTGTGAGTCGACTGCACATAGATCGACTCACCTTCTGGCCAATAGAGGCCACGCTCTTTTCCATTTATGATCAACCGCTCGCCTGTGTTGACCACGACTCGACCCTTGTCGAGCCAGACACCCATTCCGCGAACACGGTTAGGATCGAAGCGACCCCTTGCTTGGCAACCGGCAATCAGATCATTTGAAGCTCGCAACCATAGAGGCTTCGTCCCTTCTGGCGGCGTGTAGTTGTCGATCCACCAGCGTTCGGGTGCCAAAAGGAATAGATTTTGCGGAGTGAATGCGGAGAGGCGGAAAATATCGCGCACGCCGATATTGAAAAAGTAATGTCCGCCATCGTCATAACCAAGGCACTTGAACCCGTTTTCTGGTTCTTTGACGGTTAGAAGAATGTTTCTGACCACTGCCAGACCTTCTTCGGCCTCTAAATCATTGAAGTCGGTTCCTTTGCTATCCGGATTATTGAATTGTGGGAATATTGCAGTTCCCATAACTGCATCAGCTGCGGCCTCGGCTTTCTCGCGGCCAGTATTCACTTCGTTGAATCGGTCGTCGTCTCCGCAGATCCTGATATCAGCGTCGGGATATTTTTCTCGAAAGGCGCGCGCGACTTTCACGAGGTTCCCTGCATTAAATGCAACGGCAACCGGCCTGCCTCCGGCTTTATGCACGGTTATTCCGGTTGCCCAGCCCTCGACTATGTCAAGCTCGTCGACCACGGTTCCGATTAAAAAATAGGCACCATCAACTTGTTGGCCTTTCTTAAAGAATTTTTGGCTGTCCGGCAAAATAGTTTGTAGACCGACCAGGTTCCCAGATATATCGTGCATCGGTACGAGCACTTGATCCCCATCGACAAGCGCACCGTGCAGGTCGTCGACTTTCTTTTTGGCCGTATATGCAGTGACTCCTTGCCGGTTCGCTGTAGATATCGCCTTAGACGAAGACTCGACGGCCTTCTTCCTTAAGACGGTTCGCTCCGCATCGAGCACTTTTCTAGCCTGGTCAAAGATTCCCTTTGCAAGTTTTTTCTCAGCACCGACTAAATCACTAGGCGTATAGGTTATGATCTCGCCAGTTCGCCAGTCGCCGAATTGTGCGATACAATATGTGCCTGGCCTCTTTACATAGTTATGCAGCCATCCGATGAACCAGCCACTGTCCTTTGAGTTATTGCGAGGAAACCGTTGAAGAGTGCCGTCTAGTCGAAATTTTTCAGGTGGGACATTATAACCGTGCGAATGCAGGCTTTCGCGTAATCGTTCCAAATGCAATGCTCCCCGGTATTAGGCGGTAAAATAGGACAGCAGCCGATCGGCTTACCAAGTCCGATCACATCTTGCAAAATGTTGCTGCTGCTTGCAGTTTTAATATCGCATCTTCGACGCTTCGCGCAACGAAATAAACGCCCTTCATCGTCAAGATCATACGCTCAAAGGCTTTCTGATTTTCCTGCTGAACTGCCTTACCTGTTTTGACCTCCACTTCAAGACGTCGTCCATCGCGCATGATGCCCGATATATCAGCAGATCCCTTGAGGCCGTAGTGAATCAGCTCTCCATCTCTATAGGCCGCGCCAGTCTCTTGCTTCCAGCAGCGACATAGCTCGGTTTCACTCATCGAAAGGATGATCTGAATAACTAGCTTGTCGTGGGCGATCCGGTAGCATTTCTTTGATTTTTGCCCATTGAGATTTTGCGTGCTTATCGCCGAACCGCTCTTTGAGTTGATGATAGACCCATCCTGCTTTGTAGTTTCTTCGCCTGGCTTTTTCGATAGTCTTCTCGACGAAGCTATTGATCCTGGCTTTTTCGAGATCAACGGTTGATTTAACTTCGACAAGTTCGACGGATTCATCTGTCTCTGTATTCCGCGAGGATTCTTCACTTGATGCGCCTTTTTTATTAGTTGAACAGCTCGGGCATACGGTGCCGACGAATGCTCGGAAGCATTGCTTGCACATGACGATCTGAATTTTCCGCTCCTTCGATTCTTTTCCATCGAGGTCGATCTCTCGCTCGTTCTCGATAAGGCCGTGCTCTTCGATATTCGCTGCATGGTCTAGGACGATGAAATTTTCCTTGCCTGGAAAAGTGCGAGTACCCCTGCCTAAACTTTGCACAAATAAAGTATAGGACTTCGTCGGCCTTGCCATAATAATGCAGGAAACGCAGGGAATATCGACCCCTGTCGTCATCGTGCCCACGGAACAAATAATCTTAATACGGTTCGCCTCTAGTTCCCCTATAATTTTCTGCCTTACCTCGATAGGCGTGTCTGCTTCGATATGAGCCGATGGAATGCCAGCTGCATTGAAATTTTCCATGAGGTGAATAGAGTGCGCGACCGAGACAGCAAAGCAAAGAGCAGGACGGTTTTCCCCTAGTCTCCGATACGAGGCAATGATGTCACCAAAAAGAATCGCGCTATCCATTCTCGATTCAAGGGGACCAAGTGCGTAGTCGCCGGTTTTCTTGTCGATCGCCAAACCGCTGAGATCAATCTTGCTTGGGATATAATATTTTGCAGGAACGAGGTAGCCTTGCTGAATTAATTCAGTCATGGAAATAGGCGCGACCATTTCATCGGCTATATGCCGAAGGCCGCCTTTGCAGTAAGGCGTTGCGGTAACGGCCAGAATGAAATTCTCATCGTAATTTTCGAGCAGCCAACGGAAGCTCGGAGAGCTTGCCATATGAGCTTCGTCGATCACACAGAGGTGTGCATCAGGAACTATTTTTCTTCTGAATAAAGTATCAATGCTGCAAATCTGAATCGGTTCATCAGGGCACCGCCTCCAATGATTCGCCATTTGTACGCCGTGAGGAACACCTTCACGCTCTAACCGTTGCGAGGCTTGATCGACCAACGCCTTGCCGCGCACGACCATGATCGCCTTATGTCCCTTGGCATGAACTGACTTGAGCACTGTGCAGAAAATTAAAGTTTTGCCTAACCGGCGCCGGTTGGAAGGCGCAATAACACCTTTCTGCAACCAGCGCCGTATAGGCTCCTTATGTCGTCTAGTGCTTTTATTTGATATGGTCTAAGAGTTATTTTTTCCAATTTGTAAGTGCCTCATCAATGTTAATACTTCGTCCTTTGTTGCTTCGTCCCATTTATCGCACGAGCCATAAGCACCACTCCAGCAGACTTCTTCACGGACTAGTCACCGTTCTACGAACTGTAACTACCTTTGCAACTCGGTGAAGCTCAGTACTACCATCCATATTTGAATGTTGATAACCGTTTTTAAAGTATTCCTCAGCAGGGTATGTACATGATCCCATAATCCAACCTCCGGACACCTGTGACGATGTTTCAATAAAAATTTCACCTAATATAGTGGTAATAGTTATTGTCAGCTCAGTAACTGTAAAGTTAGTGGTCATAGATAACCCTTTCCTAGAAGTTATGTATTCGCTAATATACTTAATCATCTCATCAATAAGCATGATTCACATATTGATAAGTGATAACGCCTAAAATAAAAGCCAATAGGCTCGATATAAAATATATGCTTCTTATAAATCTGCGTTCTGCAAGCGCAGCTTCAAACTCTTCGATAGCGCGTCTATGCTGATCAAGAGCCTCTTTAGCCAATGAATGATTTCTTAGCGTCGGAGTACGATCTAGTTCATCTAAATAATAATTCGCCGCCTTATTGGCTTTTTCCATCTCTTCACATAGATCATTAATTTTAGACACTATTCACCCCAATAAAAAGCCCTGGCATCCAATGGGCACAAGGGCTGTTAAATTTCTGAGAAGCAAGGGACTTAGAACGGTATTTCTACCGAGGATTGGCGTGTGACATTTGAATTGAGCTTGAAGCCCTTAGCTTCGGCTACCCGCATCAATTCTGCGACGAGGTTTCGATTCGATACGTCTGCGGCAAACTCTTGAACCGTGATAGCGTCTTTAAATTTAGAACCGCCTTCGCTATTGATCCAAGCTACACGGTTCCATTTCTTCGATGGATCGTTGTCAGCGACCTGAATCTCGACGGTTAAATCGAATAAGCGGTTTGTATCGAGGACCCCGCTGTGTTGGCCTTCTGCTAGGTGCATTAACCGTGAAGGATTTTCTAGACCGCAGGTCAACAGAGCTTCCATGCAGAAGTCCATGCCCTTACCGTTCCAGCTTCCTTGCCAGTAGACTTTCGCTCCATTAATACCGAAGGCGATCGTCGGTGCCGGATCACCTTTTTTCGTGCGCTTGACGCCGTAATCTAAGATTTTACCTTTGTAATACCCTGGTGCTAGTAGATCATTCATGCTGTTTCTCCGATTCTAAGTGCTAGACGGTTAGCGATTGCATTCAGGGTGATGAGGTCATCCCCTGCTTTATAAAATGCGGTTATGACTTTTTCTTTTAAAACTTCATCGGTGACGCAGGTGAGCATGCCTTCGATTTTCGCTTTAACTGCTTCCAATGATTCAGGCTCTGCTTTCTCGATCGCATCGACCAAGCTATCCCACGAAAGAGCAAGCGTGAGCGGTAAACCGTATCGGTTTTTCGCATCCCATCCTGGCCTTCTCTCTGTGTGCATAACCCGAGCGCCGGTCGAGAAGGCTTGCACGCCACTTCCTTCCTTCTTAGCGAATACTTCAAAGTTGCAAAACAGTACGGCATCGACATATTCCCTCCAGAGTGCCGAGGATCGTTTGTGGAGCTTGAGCTCGTATCGCTGATACGAGAGCTGGGTAGCAGGATCGAGGAAGCTTACGACCTCACTATGTGCGATCAGAACGATGTTCATATTGCGCTTGGTCCGCATGATTTCCAGCCGATCCTTGAGTAGTCCCCAACGGCTAGTCGCTTCCACGTATCCCTTGCCATAACCTCCACAAGCTAGCTCTATTGACTTACCTCCATTGTCTTCGCTAACCGATCGGTAGAGCATCGGCTCGATCCAATCGAGAGAGTCGATCACCAGAGTTTTAAAGTCGTGCGGTTCATCGGTTAGAGCAGTAATCGCAGCTTCAATGTCGCGCCAATGCTTAGGTGTTGGGAACCGCGATACATCAAGGTTAGCCGTACCAAGCTCTGGACCTAGAAACACAGGGCTTGGTGCCTGCGATCCTAGCGTTGTTTTCCCAACTCCGTCAGATCCGTAAACCATGATACACAACGGCCTCACGATTTTTCCTTTGGTCACTTGCTTCATCAGAGACATACATTCACTTCCTTATAAATTCCAGAACGGCCTCTATTTGCCGTTGTGGTATAGCCTTTTCCTTGATCCATTTGCTGATCGTATTTGAAGTCTTATAGCCCATATGAGCAGCCAGCTTAGCAGCACTATTCTGCTCAAGTTTTAACCAGTCCATCAGCTCCTTGACCTCTTTCTTGTATTTCATTGCCGTCCTCAATTTGTTGTTTACTCTTTATAGCCCAGCGGTTATAAAGAGTAAACAATATTTCTCAACAAAGTTAATAAAAAACAGGAACGCAAGGAGCAGCAAGGGAATGAGGCATTATATCATTTCGGAGGAGCAGCTTGATCAGCTTAAAAAATGGTCAAAGCCAGCGCAATACTCAACATCGACAGATCGGCGTCGCTTGGATGAGTTATTTTTTCAATGCAGAAATGTAATGCTGCTAGATGGATGCGAAACAGTGGACGTTAAGGGCTTCAACAAGGAGGGGACCGTGATCAGCTATAGGATCTATATCGAGAAGGATCTGAAATATCTGCAAGATGAGAGAGGCGGCATGAGGCTCTGTTCAGCTTGTAACGGTTCTGGCGAGGGGATGAGAGATGGAACGGTTTGCATGGAATGTAAGGGGAAGGGTGGAGTATGACAGAATCGAATAGTGATCTTGTTTTTCGTGACGATAATGGAAGCGAAATAGCAAGGATGTCATTGAAGGGTAGCTACTTACAATCAGGACCACATCAAATAAATGGAAAAATATCTATGAGCATATCTTATGAGATGGCAGAAATAACGAAGAAGGCAATCGAAGTTAATTTAGATGTGAACAAAAAGAGATTAGACGAAGCCTATATTTATACATTGCAACAAATTAAAAATGAGGCTCTATCAGGAAACTGGAAACTGTTTATAGACTGTGAAATTGACGAATCAGTGGCTGATAGACTTAGGAATGATGGGTTTCTTGTTACGGTTGATGAGGAGCTTGAGGAAACTTATATTGGTTGGAAAAAATAAAGGAAGGGGTCAGTATGAAATATGGACTAGAGCTAAAACCAAAGGGCTATATCTTAGAGCAAGAATCTTATGTTTTAGTTGAATATGATGCCTATACGATCAATGAAGAAAAACCCAAACGCCTATACAAAGATAGAAGGAGCTTGCGCCAAGAAGTCCATAACATTTTGAATAGTGCAGAAATTCCTCTCTCTTCAGAGAAAATACTAGACCGCATATCGGATGAGAATAAGGAAAGAAGACCTCTGATCCGAATGCTTCGGAAGCTATGCGATGACCGATTAGTTATAGAGGAAAGCATTGAAGGGCTAAAAAAATATTCGCTAGTAAAATGGGAATTTACTCATGATTCAAGCCTTCCACCAAAAACTTGAAGCAACCGTTGGATCGCTCGAAGACGGCTGCATAGGAACGGTTAAGCTCATGTCGTGTGGGATCTCAGAGCGAGAGGCTAAGGATGCTCTGGCCAACGGCTGCGCGTATCTAATCGAAGAACTAGAGTCAAAGATTATTTTCCTAAGAAGTGAACTGCCACCAGTCGATGAGGAATTTCATGGATAAGCCAACTGCAACGATAGAGCAAATTACAGGTGTAATTGATCCGGTCATAAATCTTATGGCTACTCATCTTTTCACTAAAAGACATACGATCTACCTTTCTGCTATTTTAAAATCTCTTCATATATTGACTATCGAAGGACTTGCGGAGAATAAAGATGACTAACTCAATCACATTTAATGCTGGCGGCCTAGAGATGCTCAGGCTCTGCGACAACGGAGATATTTTCGTCAAAGATAGGCTCTGCACGAGCGACAAAGAAACGGTTAGAATCTTTAAGCAGTGGCTGGAAGCTGCAACCGCCCAATACGGCGACGGTTCAATTTGCAGGGAACGAACTATAGCTGAGAGTCGCGATGGCATATAGATACATTGGATATGATCGGGCTATTCTGATTCAGATTCTCTATCTGATCACAGCAGCATCAAATGAGATGACGCTCCAGGAATCCCAGACTTCGCATCGAATTGATATTCCAGATCCAGGGGATATTGCGTGTACTATCTATACCATGTTAAAGCTATTGGAAACTGAGATGAATATGGCTGTAGATGGTACGCGAATAGTCGCTGAGCTCTTGCTTGAGAAATTTAATGCTGTGGAAAGGACCAAAACGTAATGCAGAAAGAACTTGATCATTGGACGGTTCAAATTCCTGACAACGAAAAATTGTGGATTAAACAAATCCTGGATGCCATGTGCAGCCAGACTTTAAATTTCGATACCGCAGCTCTAGCGGTTGAATTAGCCTATAAAAAAGGTTATGCGGAAGGACGGAATGGAAAACGATGAATGGCTTGAATTTAGAAAAGGAGGAATAGGCAGCAGTGATGCTCCAATAATATCTGGTGTATCACCTTATGCTACTCCTTATCAACTATGGGAAATAAAGACTAGAAGGAAAGCTGAATGGAGAGGGAATTTTGCGACCCGCAGAGGCCACGCTATCGAGCCTAAAGCCAGGGCTGACTACGAGTTTACCTATGACCGAGAGATGCCTGCGACCCTGGTTCAGCACCCGCAGTTCCCTTGGATGCGTTCAAGTCTTGATGGATGGAACGCCAAGGAGCGGATCGTGCTTGAGATCAAATGCCCTGGCAAGGTCGACCATGATCTTGCCCTAAACGGTTTGGTTCCAGAGAAATACTATCCGCAGCTGCAGCACCAGATATTTGTTTCAAGCGCGAACCGTGTTGACTATTGGAGTTTCGATGGTGAGAGAGGCGTTTGCGTGCCTGTCTATTTCGATTATCAATGGTTTAAATCATATTGGGTCAAAGCTCTTGAGTTTTGGCAGAACGTCGAGAATGATACTCCGCCTGCATTAGTGGATAGAGACTGGAAACTTGTCAGAAACAAGTTACTGAGGCAGGACTTAGAGGTGTGGCATTCGGCGAGCTTGGTGAATGGAGAGCAGGCGGATTATCTGAGAGCAAGAATCTTTGAGGTCTTTGCGCTAGAAGGCCGCCTCATAAGGTGTAGCGGATTTTATCTTGATGGATCAACAAAAATAATTTCTTACCAAAGAACGACTCTCCATCCTCCTACATGAAACGGTTCTAAGTCCGAAACATGGCATCTAATATCCTCTACATTAAGTATTCGTTCCATCGTTATACGTGGAATTGATACTTTTCCTGAAGATAGGTTTGCTAGAATAATATTTTTTTGATCAACGCAAGGCACAACATCAAAGCCATATTTTTCAAATACAGCAACGATCATTTTGTAATATTGCGTTCTTTGTTTCATAGTCTACCAGCGGTCATTAAAAAATAATAGATCATCAAAGTTAGCAATATTACAGTTATAACTTCAGCTACCATGCCAAAAACCTCCTTCCTATATATTTGTTGCGATTACTGGTAAAAAACTTAAACAACTTACCTCGAAATTGATCACAGCCGATTGAGTGACAGATGGTTTAGGTTTTGGAAACCACTGCTGGAACCTCTTTTCTAAAATTAAGACGTTTCTTACATAGCGATAATTTCTATACTGACCATTTTTAAATTTGAAAGGTTGACCTTGGTTATAAGACGAAATCATATCGGTATCAGACTTATAACGACGTTTCAAAATTGACATGTATTTCACGCCAAATGCTAAGTTTGTCGAAACATTATAAAGATTTTGACATGGCCTTGAAAAACCTATATACCGAGCAGTAGAGCACTTAATTTGCATAAGTCCGTAACTACTGCGCTGTGCTTCCGTCTCAGTTTCCAGAGGAATGCCTTGCATTTCTGCATAAAACGCAGGCTTATAGAAATACGGATAGCCTTTCGAGTATTCGTGTGCATCCAGCTTCCCTCCTGATTCTTGAAAAATCATTGCTGCTACGAGAGATGGATTAAAATTGTATCTCATAGATTCCTTGACAATATTTTTATGCAGACTCTCCAATCTAGGAGGCATACCAGCAACAAGAAATCTGCTATAAAAAAGAATCATGATCACAATAAAAATCCGCATTTAAACCTCATCATTTATGGCGACTGTCTTCCAGAGACGATCGCTATCGCGTAAATCGCAACAGTTTTTTTCAGCTAAAATTGCTGAAAAAAACTGTTACTTTTTATTTATGTTTATGGATAGATAGGGAGGATGCTGAAAAAAAGACTAAAATAGATTTTTTTCAAGTTTCAGACCTCCGTCTACAGACTATGGCAGTAATCTATTTAGATGATACTAAAGTAGCATACTTTGGTCAATGCCCTATTTTAGAATCGACGAGGCTTGGATAATATTGGAGATATTCCAGCCACTATTGGTTCCTCCGGATTTTGAGCACCCGCCATTTGTATGGACACCGACCAGCGAGCCCGAGTCGTTCAAGATTCCAGAGCCGGAACTACCGCCAAGAGTATCAAGATTTGAATAGTAAATTTTTCCGCCTTTACTACTCGCCAATTTACCGAAGGCGATTACTTTTGGTTTTGTCTCTGGATGCTGGATTATCGCCAGCTTCGAGCTCGCGCTACCGAATGGAGTCGGTGATACACCAGGATTCTGGTCGAGACGGATCAAAGCGTAGTCGGGATTGTTACTGCTTTCCAGCGCAACGCCGCGTACCGTTATCACAGGTCCATCAGGATTAGCTTCATAGTTAAATTCGACTTTAGCTGCATTGCCTTTTGCGAGGCAGTGGCCAGCTGTTATAAATAGATTATTCTGGTTGCCATGTTTACCGATGAAAGTACCACTGCATCCACGGTTCAGTCTGCCTACAGCTCCTTCGCGAGACTGCACCCAGGATAGAGGTCCTTTGTACTTATTCACTGGAATAAAGTCGGTGGTCGTACCGCATATGGAGAGCGGTTCACTACTCTCAGGATGAGAACCACAAGCCGCCAAACCAATGATTAAAGCAACAAAAACGAAATAACGCATTCTTTTCCCCTTGACTGTATGGCTTATCTGTATTGTTTAAATTTTACCATAGATACGTTATAATGATCAGTCATCGGTAAGAGTGTACTCCAAATTAGAGGGGTTCTTCGGAACCTCTCAATCTAAGAGGCAACTGTGTTCAATAAAAAACTAATCAACCATCTAATAATAAATCAAAATTTTGGCGTTTATGGAATTGCAGCCGAAGTCTATAGAGTGAAATTTTTTGAGAACTGGTATTCTCGCGGAATAGAAATCGAAGGAAGCGAATTCCTAAAGAAAATGCAGCTATGGAAGGGTACAGAAATTTATGTTTTGACTATTATACCCTGGATAAATGGGAATTTAACCGTAGAAGATTTGTCAATTCATATAAAAATTATGACCGACGGACTTGGGTTTAACGATAAAAATATAAGATTAGTCACAAATAATAATGTGATAAGAAAACCAAAATCTTTTTGGAATAAGTCAACTGAAAAAAAAGACGAATAGAGCCATCTGTTTTATGACCGACAAATGCTGATTTTATTCTCTTCATCTAGCTTGGATTTGAACATAACTTTGTTATCCGATGCTCGAATATACTTCACAACAACCGATTTATTTTCCGTATCGACATCAAGCCGAACCCAGGTTGGTGTGCTTTGCGGAAATACCCACTTGGTACTGATCTTCACTCCGTTCTCGGCTTTGTAGTTCCTCGTTACAGGCTGAGTCGTTTCTTGCACTGCTCCGGACAAAATTAAAGGGATATTATCTGCACAGTAGAACGCTGCAATATGATCATGACCCAATAATACGGCTGAGATTTTGCTACTATATTGACGAATCAAACTGCGCACGGCAGTTTGGAATTTTAATTTTCCATCCCAACTATGAGCGCCAAGATTGTAGCTTGGATGATGCCAAACCAGAAAAGTAATTGATGCTTCTTTTTGAAGCTCGCGCTCTAGCCATTTCATTTGCCTATCTACATTTAGAGTATTATCACTGTTTAGTACCAGGAAGCGCAAACCACCGTCGTACTCTTTACTGTAGAATTCTCCTGGCATATCGAAAAAATTTATTTCGTTTTGATAGCCGTTATTGTGATTGCCAATTGCTACAACACTAAAATCAAAATCAGACCAGCTTTTCCATACATTTTCATATGTTCCGCTATACAAATTATCTCCGGGAAGAACTAGAGTGCGTACCCCAGCTTGCAGAATAGAATTTCTAACGCTCTTAGAACCGCTCGTAATCCTTCCAGCGTCGCCTATTACTGCAAATGACTGGGCATACAACGCGATATCAGCAATCAGAAAAATAAAAGCAATTATAAAGTTATTTAGCACCGTTAACCTCATCTAGTTCGTCCTGCATTTTAATTGAGACGTCCAGCATCGCATGAGAGGCACGGTCGCGCATCCATTTACTGACGTTCCCGCCTGAAAATTTATCTGCGTTTGATCTTACATGGTTAAGCTCATCGTCATTCATACGAACGAATATTTTTTCACAACGGTTTTTTTCCGGATTTTTTGATAATCGCCGAGTAGACATATTTGACACTCCTCTCAATTATTACTGAGCCTATTTGTCTCAATATCGGCCATACAAGTCTAGTCATATCGAGATCGCTTTTCGGAAATCGGTCATGCTCAACTTGAGAGAACCTCCTGGATCTGATTTGCGTCCTTGTGGCAGAGCGCATTCATCGTGCCCGCAGATATTTGCTGCACTGATAGAGAACTCTTGCATCAACTGCCTGACAAGCGTGGAAAGCCGCATCTCTTGGGCTTGAGACGCGGCGTCCCACAAATGTCCCATCCTTTTTACACCGACCGCCTTGCTACCATTCCAGGCGAATCCATCGGAATTGAGCAAACCCCAGCTTATAAATGCGATTGCAATGTGAGTACGGTTTGGTGACTGCCCATTCCACATTGCTTTTCCGGCATGGTTAACCGCTTTTAAAAGATGTGCGGTTTGATGCAGTGAACCGTCACGGTCAATGATAAAATGATAGCCGATGCGATTCACGCTCATCTCGCGCTTGACTCGATCCATATTGTCATCGGCTGTATAGTGAATTGTGATACCAGTGGGAACAACCGGCCAAAAAGTAGTTCCTAGACGATCAAGATCATGGAGTTTATCTGCATTTTCCCAGATTGATTTCATGTTAAAGCATCCACTAAGTTATAGATTGCTTCCTTAAAGGCTACCAATAGCATGTCTTTTTCTTCGCCGGTTAAGTCAAGTAGTTCGTCTTTAATTTCATCGGCACCTTTAACCGCAGCGATAAGAGCAGGCAATAGTTGTATCGCCTTGAGCGTATCCATTAAGTCGATTGAACCGTCTTGATTTGCTTTTTTAAAAGTTTTTGCCAATTCTGAAATGAATAGAATTATATCGTTGGTATTTTCTATTCCGGTTGTCATTTCTTCCCTCCCTAATAAAATACATATTAGCATATAGACTGTTACAATTGGCTATGTGAAAGTGAGGCGGTAATGATCACAGACCAATTGCTAGCACTGCATGACCAGCTTGAATCGAAGGCAACCCCGCGACCTTGGATAACTGATATGAAAAAGAAGCCAGGATATAGAGATGCTTGGTGGTCAAGAACTGGCTTTAAAGAAACTCAGTGGAACAGTGAACAGGATGCTATGTACTTGACTCTGATTCGGAATATAGCTCCAGACTTAGTCGATGAGATTCGCAAATTGAGAAAAATGTGCGACCAGCTTTCCTCTATAGTAGTAGAACAGCAGGTGGAAATAGCGAAATTTGAGAAAGGGTAAAATAATTGTTTGGATTTTATGTAAGTCAGGTTGTTATTTTGTGGTTTACCTTGTTCACGGTTGTACTTTTATTCATATCAACCGTGATAGATGTGGTATATGGAATTTATCTGAAAAAAAAATCTAAGAATCAAGCAGCACAGGTCCAACAAGCTGAAGTAAATCGTCAACGGTAATAGTGATCCCGCCAAGATCCGAGACTTTAACCGTTGGCTCTGGCAAGTCTAGTTTAGCCTCGCCAAGAGCTTTAAACTCCTCATTAAATAACTTCTGCTGCTCCGCTTCAAATACGTAAGTCTTCGCTTCCTTATCCTCGCCCAGCGGGATAAGAATTGCTTCCCCAGCTTCATCCTTAGTCGCGTATTTCTCGCATAGTTCTTTGCGAACCTTCTCGAAGTCCTTGAATGCCTCTTCGATCTTTTTATTCACGGGCAAGAGCTTCCAGCTCACCGATGCTTTCATGTTTGGATGACTTCGCAAATGAGCTAGAGACTGCTGGAATTGTGGTTTCAATAAGGTGTTTAATTCTACTTGCATTTACTGTACTCCGATAAAAAATTAAGCCTATCGGATGATAGGCGTTGTAGGGACAAAATTCAATAAACTCTTGCGTCGATGGCCATGGTTAGCTCTCCAACGCTGCGAGGCGGGTTTTATTGTTCATTACTTCACCAAATATTGGAAAGTAAATGTAGCAGTTTGCACAGAAGTAATTTGTGCATTAAAATAAATAAACACTAGGCTACTCGATGTCTTTGCAGTTATCTGCATAGCTAAATATGGATTTACACTACCAGCTACATCAGTGGCACCTACCCCAGTTGCATCAGTAGAAAGTGTGAAATTAGACGCTATAGGAAGTGAGATAGTTAGGGTAGTTTGCAGTCCAGCTGATGTACTACCGAATGTAAATACACCATTTACAGTAACAATGTTACCAACCCGGCTATAAGTAGATACCTGAGCCGTTATGCCTGAGGCATTTGCTACGTTAGCGATACTCGGCGTATACGTCCCACTCGTTATATTCCCTGCGCCGATGTTGTGAATAAGCGGGAACGTCCAAGCGCCTGCTGCAGATATACTACCCTGTGTTGTGCCAAAGTTATTCCACGAAAAGGTGTCTTTTGTTGTGAAGGCAGCGTTTGTATTTCTAGCCACATTAAACTGCATAACTGCGCCATTTAAAGTGGTATCAGCAGTAGGATGTAGTTCAGCGTATACTTGTACGAAGTTGCCACTTGTTGCTGAGGTAACTTCTAAAAATAGACTACTTACCACCGCACCCGTACTAACAACTAAAGTTTGATTGTTTCCTGACGAGCCTTGTTGGACAGTCAATTTACCATTTATTATATTACTGCTGTTTGTATTGGCTGGCCCCAACGTCCAAGCGCCTGCGTAATCGCAAGAAGCTACCAGCGTGGATGAGTCACCTTTATAGAAGCCATACAGTGACCTAGCTGTTGCATTGCTATCTGCGCCCGTGCTTGTGTCGTATTTACTAGCAACAAATGATACAATAGGAGCTGTCCCGCTGTCATTCGCTGAAGGAACTCCTGCTAGTAAGGTGAACCCTGGAGAAGCATTACCGATACTAGCACCACCAGATTTTGATGTAATATATGGATATTGAGTTGTTGTTCCGCTCGTACCGTTAAGAATCTTGAATCCGCTATAAGCATTTGATGCGCCAGCACCACCTGAGCCAGACATTATTACAGCTAGTGTGCCGTTTACTGTATGTAGTTGATTAGCTCCACTTGTAGCGCCCAACGTCCAAGCGCCTGCTTGAGTGCCTGCAAGGATAGCGTCTTCATTTGTGCCGGTGTTTCCGTCCGCAAGTCCATTGGCGTTCACAACAAAACATGAGTTAGAATCAGAATCCCTTGCGATAAGCTGAAGCGAACACCCCCCAACAGTACCGCCGCCTATTCTAGCGTTTCCTGTAATTACACTGCTATATGAGTTGCAACCGAAGTAAAGCCTTCTATTTGCGTCTGCTGTACCAGTTGCAGCAGCGTTTAGTGTACCGATTATAGAGTGAGCTGTAGATACTGAGGTACTAGCAGTGGCACCCAACGTCCAAGCGCCTGCGTGAGTCAATTCACCAATTACCGTGTTTGAACTATTCTTAAATCTGTATCCCGCAGTACCGCCGTTAAGAAACTCTCCCCAATCAGCCACAGCGTTTGGATTGAATCTAATGCTCGGGTTAGCACCTGTGACTAAACTAATAATGTCCAAGGTAGGGGTATTAGTTGCCGCTCCTGACTTAATTACATGACTAGCGGTTAGTCCCGTTCCACCCAACGTCGCAGCGCCTGTTGTGTTTAATGTAGTGCCGACAAACAACGCCTTAGCAACACCCAACCCACCGGCAGTTTTAAATGCACCAGTTGTAGATGAGCTAGAGTCGGTTGTGTCTGAGCCGAATAGAGTTCCTGTAAAAGTCTTCGGACCCGCGAAGCTCTGCGCACCAATGCTAACAAGTCCAGGGATAAAAGCAGTAGCATTCGACTCATGGCTCACTAGAACCGCATAAGTATGAGGCCCGCCAGAAGCCGGTGCAGTCACATCAATCGAC